>Ga0210074_1000415_pt1 | contig 15442 bp, 11 predicted proteins | sample China_Galinas_Co_FD_184860 | JGI IMG/M metagenome (GOLD analysis project Ga0210074, IMG submission 184860) | Wetland microbial communities from San Francisco Bay, California, USA, that impact long-term carbon sequestration -... | ecosystem: Environmental > Aquatic > Marine > Wetlands ... | reverse complement strand
TGGCGCACGATACCGAAGGGACACTAGCGGAAGCCCGCCGGTTGTGGTCCGCGCTGGACCGGCCCAATGTCTTCATCAAGGTTCCGGCCACGGCCGAAGGGCTGCCCGTCATCCGGCAGCTGATCAGCGAAGGCATCAACGTCAACGTCACCCTGCTTTTCGGGCTGCCCCGCTACCGGCAGGTGGCCGAGGCCTACCTCAGCGGTATCGAAGCCCGGGCGGCCCAGGGCAAGCCCGTGCAGCAGGTGGCCTCGGTGGCCAGCTTTTTTGTCAGCCGAATCGATGCCCTGGTGGATCCGCTGTTGGCAAAACGGATGGCAGCGGGCGGCCCGGCAGCCGACGCCGCAAAAAAGGCGCGCGGCCAAGTGGCCATTGCCAGCGCGAAGATGGCCTACCAGATCTACCAGGAAATCTTCGGCAGCGACCGGTTTAAGCGCTTGGCGGCGAAAGGCGCCCGCGTCCAGCGGTTGCTGTGGGCCAGCACCAGCACCAAAAACCCGGACTACAGCGACGTGAAATACGTCGAAGCCCTCATCGGAGCGGACACGGTCAACACTGTCCCGCCGGAAACCTTGACGGCCTACCGCGACCATGGCGCGCCGCAAGCCCGTCTCGAACAGGATCTGGCGGAAGCCCGTGGGTTGCTGGCGCGGCTGCCGGAGTTGGGTATCGACATCGACCATCTAACCCAGCAGCTCGAAGACGAAGGCGTCGCCAAATTCAACGCACCCTTCGACAAACTGATGGCGACCCTGGCGCAACGATCGGCAGCGCATCCGTCGCCGGACAAACACCAACCCGACGTGCACGGCGTCAGGCCGAAAACCGTTTCCACCGTTCCAACGCACCCCCTTACGGAGCGCCCCCCGTGGCAGGCGCTCCAGACCCATTACGAAACGATCCGTCATCTGCATCTGCGGCAGCTCTTCGCCGATGATCCGGGCCGCGGCGAACGGCTGATCGCTGAAACCGCCGGCCTTTATCTCGACTACTCGAAAAACCGCATCACCGACGAAACCATGCAACTGCTGATCGGACTGGCCGAGGCGTGCGGTCTGCGCGAACGCATCGATGCCATGTTCCGCGGTGAAGCAATCAATGTGACCGAAAAACGGGCCGTGCTGCACACCGCCTTGCGGGCACCCAAGACCGAGCGCATCGTCGTCGATGGCGTCGACGTCGTGCCCGAGGTGCATGCGGTGCTCGAGCGCATGGCCGCCTGCGCGCGCCAGATCCGCAGCGGCGAGTGGCGGGGATTCACCGGCAAGCCGATCCGCAACATCATCAACATCGGCATCGGCGGCTCCGACCTCGGCCCCGTGATGGCTTACGAAGCGCTGCGGTATTACAGCCGGCGCGACCTGACCGTGCGCTTCATCTCCAACGTGGATGGCACCGATTTTGTGGAAACCACCCAGGATCTCGACCCGGCGCAAACCTTGTTCATCATCTGCTCAAAGACCTTCACGACCCTCGAGACGCTGACCAACGCCCACAGTGCCCGCGCCTGGTGCCTGCGTCAACTGGGTGACGAACGCGCCGTGGCGAGGCACTTTGTGGCCGTATCCACCAACGCCGAAGGCGTGTCCCAGTTCGGCATCGACACCGCCAACATGTTCGGCTTCTGGGATTGGGTCGGCGGGCGCTACTCCATGGATTCGGCCATCGGCCTTTCGACCATGATCGCCATCGGACCCGAACACTTCCGTGCCCTGCTGGCCGGCTTTCACAAGATGGATCAACACTTCCGCAGCGCGCCCTTCCAACGCAATCTCCCCGTCCTCATGGGGCTGCTGGCGGTATGGCACAGCAACTTCTTCAAAGCGCCGACGGTTGCCGTGCTGCCCTACGAGCAGTACCTCAAACGCTTTCCCGCCTACCTGCAGCAACTGACTATGGAGAGCAACGGCAAGCATGTCACGCTGGACGGCACGCGCGTCGCCTATCAGACAGCCCCCATCTACTGGGGCGAACCCGGCACCAACGGCCAGCACTCGTTCTACCAGCTCATCCACCAGGGCACCCGGCTGATCCCCTGCGACTTTATCGGTTTCTGCCAGAGCCTGAACCCCCTCGGCGCCCATCACGATCTGCTGATGTCGAACCTGTTCGCCCAGACCGAGGCCCTGGCCTTCGGCAAGACGGCGGATGAAGTCCAGGCTGAGGGCACGCCGGCATGGCTTGCACCGCACCGAGTCTTCGAAGGCAATCGCCCCACCACCACGATTCTGGCCGAGCGACTGACGCCGGAGACCCTGGGGCTGCTGGTGGCCCTCTACGAACACAGTGTCTTCACCCAAGGGGCCGTCTGGCATATCGATTCCTTCGATCAATGGGGCGTCGAGCTGGGCAAAGTCCTGGCCCAGCGGACGGTCCCCGAGCTTGAAACCGCGGACGAGCCGCAGCTCACCCATGACAGCTCGACCAACGCGCTCATCCGGCGCTACCGCCGGCTCAAAAGCAAATGAGGCCGAGGGATGATCAAAGGCGAAGCAGACACCCGCGTTTTGGAGGGAGAACCCATGCACCAACCAGCACGTGCCAGCCACCCCCGATACCGTCTGCTGCCCGCGGACGTCGAAGGATTCGACGCTCTGGCGGAGCTGGCCCTGGATATGCGTTCGTCGTGGAATCATTACGCCGATAGCGTATGGCGGCAACTTGATCCCGAATTGTGGGAAATCACCCACAACCCCTGGGTTGTCCTGCAGACGGTCTCCCGCGATCGGATCCAAAGGGAGATGGCCGATTCGGCGTTTCGCAAGCAGGTTGAGGGCATGGTCGAGACCCGTCGGCAAGCCATGGCCGCGCCCGGGTGGTTTCAGCAGAACCATTCATCCGAGACCCTGACCAGCGTGGCCTATTTCAGCATGGAATATATGTTGAGCGAAGCGCTGCCCATCTACTCGGGCGGCCTTGGCAATGTGGCCGGTGATCAGCTCAAAGCCGCCAGCGATTTGGGCGTGCCGGTGGTCGGCGTGGGACTGCTCTACCAGCAAGGCTATTTTCGTCAGATGATCGATAAGGACGGCGCCCAGCAGGCCCTCTTCCCATACAACGACCCTGGGCAGTTGCCGATCACGCCGTTGCGTCAGGAGGACGGCGAGTGGTTGCGGCTGGAGATCGCCTTGCCGGGTTACGCGGTCTGGCTGCGCGCCTGGCAGGTCCAGGTGGGCCGGGTAACACTTTACCTGCTCGACAGCAATGACGCGGCAAACTTCCCCGCCCATCGTGGGATTACCAGCGAGCTCTATGGCGGCGGGCCGGAGCTGCGCCTCAAGCAGGAATTGCTCCTCGGCATCGGCGGGTGGCGGCTGCTGAGAGCGCTGGGCATCCAACCGGAAGTCTGCCACCTGAATGAGGGGCATGCGGCCTTTGCCGTGCTGGAACGCGCCCGCGATTTCATGCAGGCAAGCGGGCAACCCTTCGACGTCGCCCTGGCCGTCACGCGCGCCGGCAACCTGTTCACGACCCACACGGCGGTAGCGGCCGGTTTCGACCGTTTCGCGCCGGACCTCATCGGGCAATATCTCGGCGGCTATGCCGAGCAGCAGCTCGGCATCACCCTCAACGAAATGCTGGCCCTGGGCCGCCGGAACCCGGACGACGCATCGGAGAGTTTCAATATGGCCTATCTGGCCATCCGCGGCAGCGGGGCGGTCAATGGCGTGAGTCGCCTGCACGGCAAGGTCAGCCGACAACTCTTTGCGCCGCTCTTTCCCCACTGGCCGACGGAGGAAGTGCCCGTCGGGCACGTAACCAACGGCGTGCACATGCCGACCTGGGACTCGGCGCCGGCCGATGAGCTCTGGACAGACGCCTGCGGCAAGGAACGCTGGCTGGGGCCGACGGAACCCCTGGAGCAGCGCATCCGCCGCGTCTCGGACGCCGACCTCTGGCAGTTTCGAATTGCCGCCACGGAGTCGCTGGTAGCTTACGCCCGCGAGCGATTGTCCCTGCAATTGGCGGGCTGCGGCGCATCGCCCGCGGCGGTGGACGAAGCGAAGCGCCTTTTTAACCCCCATGCGCTGACCCTGGGCTTTGCGCGCCGTTTTGCGACCTATAAGCGCCCCAATCTGCTGCTGCGCGACCCGCAACGGCTGCTGCGCCTGCTCAATCATCCTGAGCGCCCGGTACAGCTCATCATCGCCGGCAAGGCCCACCCGGACGACCGGGCGGGGCAAGCATTGATTCACGAATGGATCAATTTCATCCGCCAACCGGAAGTACGACCCCACATCATCTTCCTGAGCGACTACGACATGATGCTGACGGAACATCTGGTGCAGGGGGTGGACGTCTGGATCAACACGCCGCGGCGACCCTGGGAGGCGTGCGGCACGAGCGGCATGAAGGTGCTCGTCAATGGCGGCATCAATCTATCGGAATTGGACGGCTGGTGGGCCGAGGCGTACACCCCTGAGGTGGGATGGGCCTTGGGTGACGGCCGGGAGCATGGCGACGATTCAGACTGGGATGCGGTTGAAGCCGAAGCCCTCTGCGGCCTGCTCGAACGGGAAGTGATCCCCGAATTTTTTAAGCGCGACGAACAGGGCATTCCCACAGCCTGGATAGCGCGGATGCGCGAAAGTATGGCCCGCTTGACACCGCACTTTTCCGCCAACCGCGCGGTACGCGAATATACCGAGCAACAGTACCTGCCGGCGGCCGCCGCCCACCGGGCGCGTGCAGCCGATAAAGGCGCGCGGGGCAAACAGGTGGTCGATTGGCGCCAGGCAATGGCGCAGCAATGGGCGGCGGTGCGTTTTGGCGAAGTAACGATAACGCCCCAAAACATGCAGCACCTGTATGAGGTCCAGGTCTTTCTGAATGATCTCGACCCTCAGGCGGTGCGGGTGGAGCTCTACGCTGACGGCGTGAACGGCGGCGCGCCTGTGCGGCAGGAGATGAAGCGCCTTGCCCAAGCGGCCAGCGGATCGGGCGAAACCGTTTACAGGGCGGCGGTGCCGGCAGAACGGCCTGCAACGGACTATACGGCACGTGTGATACCGCACTGCGACGGCGTTGCCATTCCATTAGAGGACGCCCGCATTCTGTGGCAGCGATAATTCGATCGACGGAAGAAAAGGCGATCGCCGAAACGGTTTGCCGCGTTCTCGGCCCTGACCCGCAACAGGAGAAGTGATCCATGCCGACGAACACGCCTTCCGCAATTGCGCTGGATCCGCTCATCAAGGCTTTGTTGCTATACATGAACGAAGAAGGAAAGAGGTTTAAATGAAGAAAATCAAGGACGGTATTGCACCCTCCGACGCGCTCGTTCTGTTCGGCGTAACCGGCGATCTCGCCCACAAGAAGATTTTTCCGGCCCTTTATGCGATGGCCAAACAGGGGGTTCTCAAGGCCCCCGTGATCGGCGTCGCTTCATCGAAGTGGCGCCTGGCGCAATTGTGCGAGCGCGCCGAGGACGGTATCCGTAAATCAGGCGGCATCGACGACCGGCCGGCCCTGGACCGTCTGCTTTCCCTGCTCCGCTATGTCGCCGGCGACTACAAGGAACCCGCCACCTTCAGCGCACTCAAGAAGGCGCTGGGCGATGCCCGGCGCCCGGCGCATTACCTGGCCATCCCGCCCGCATTGTTCGCGACGGTGATCGAAGGGCTCGGCGCTGCGGGCCTGACGGATCAGGCGCGCGTCATCGTTGAGAAACCGTTCGGCCGCGACCTGGCTTCCGCAAGAGCGCTCAATCAGATCGCGCGGTCGGTGTTTCCGGAAGATTCGGTCTTCCGCATCGACCATTACCTCGGGAAAGAGGCCATCATGAACATCCTCTATTTCCGCTTTGCCAATTCTTTCCTTGAGCCGATATGGAACCGCAACTACGTGGCCCGTGTGCAGATCACGCTGAGCGAGGATTTCGGCGTCAACCGTCGCGGGGCATTCTACGAAAGCGCCGGCTGTCTGCGCGACGTCATCCAGAACCACCTGTTCCAGATCGTCGCCCTGCTGGCCATGGAGCCGCCGGCCTATCAGGGCTTTGGCGCCGTCCACTGCGAGAAGGCCAAGGTGTTCCAGGCCATGCGCCCCCTGCAGCCGGACGATGTGGTGCGCGGCCAGTACGCCGGCTACCGGAGCGAGCCGGGCGTGGCCAAGGACTCGGACGTGGAGACCTTCTGCGCCCTGCGGCTGTTCATCGACTCGTGGCGCTGGGAGGGGGTGCCCTGGTACCTGCGTTCCGGCAAATACCTGGCGGAATCGGCGGCCGAAGTCCTGGTGGAATTAAAGCCGCCACCGCAAAGGCTGTTTGACGATTCGGCCCCCGTCTCCGGTCGGGCCAATTATCTGCGCTTCCGGCTTTCCCCCAACTCCGCTGTGGCCCTCGCCGCGCGCGTCAAACGTGCCGGCAAGGAGTTCGTCGGCGACCAGGGTGAACTCTACCTGCTGGATGAACAGCAGGGAGAGGAAACCCCCTACGCGCGGCTCCTTCGAAATGCCATGGCCGGCGACGGGTCTCTTTTCACCCGAGAAGACGCGATTGAAGCCGCCTGGGCGGTAGTTGACCCTGTTCTTAAGACCCACCATCGTGCGCATCCCTACAAGCCCGGTAGTTGGGGGCCCAAACAAGCAGACACCCTCATTGCGGCGGATGGAAGCTGGCACAACCCAATCCTGGCAGAGGCGACCCAATGACGGCCTTATACCAAGCGGCGAAACGCTTCATCCTCGAGAAACGGTTCGCTGTCATCTCCGGTGTCGAAGCGCGCGGACAAAAAGCATAATGATGCGGATCGGCATAGCGGCGGACCACGGCGGGTTTGCCTTGAAAGCGCAACTGGCGGAAGCGCTCGAGACCGCCGGATATGAGGTGCTGGACTTCGGCGCCCATGACTTGGATCCAGGCGACGACTACCCGGATTTTGTGGTGCCCCTGGCCCGGGCGGTGGCAATTGGAGAAGTCACTCGAGGCCTGGCGATCTGTGGTAGCGGCGTCGGGGCGTGCGTCGCGGCCAACAAGGTGCCCGGCGTACGGGCGGCGCTGATTACGGATTCCTTCTCCGCCCATCAGGGCGTTGAAGACGATGACATGAACGTGATGTGTCTGGGCGGCCGGGTCAGCGGGCCGGCGCTATCCTTAGAGTTGGTCCAGCTATTCCTGAACGCCCGGTTCAAGGGCGGTGAACGGTTCAGCCGCCGACTCGCCAAAGTGGCCGCATTGGAAGGAGAAGGGACAACCTCGTGAGCGTAACATGGTCCTTTGCTGCACATGCCGGGCGACCGCAGCCACCTGCGGGAGCAACTGCGCCAGGGCGCAGGGACGTAAACCCTAATGTTGCATAACAATAAGGAAAACCATCATGGGCAGCGCAGGTAAAATTGAATCCTTGGAAAAACTGGCCCGACTGATGCGCTATTACATTCTGACCGCCACCACCCATGCGGGGTCGGGTCACCCGACCTCTTCGCTGTCGGCCACGGAGCTGATGGGTGCGCTCTTGTTCGGCGGCATCTTCCGATATGACACCGCGTGGCCGGAACACCCCAACAACGACCGTCTGATTTTCTCCAAGGGCCATGCCTCGCCGCTCTACTATGCGATGTGGGCGGCCGCCGGGCAGCTTTCCGAAGAAGATCTCATGACCTACCGCAAATTCGGAAGCCCCCTGGAAGGTCACCCGACCATGTCCTTCCGTTATGTCGACGCCGCGACCGGTTCCCTCGGCCAGGGCCTTTCCATTGGCGTGGGCCTGGCATTGAACGCCAAATATCTCGATAAACTCCCCTACCGGACCTATGTCCTGCTCGGCGACAGCGAAATGGCCGAGGGTTCGCAATGGGAAGCCCTGCAAATCGCCGCCTTTTACAAGCTGAACAACCTCATCGGCATTCTCGACGTCAACCGGCTGGGCCAGCGCGGCGAAACCATGTACGGGCACGATCTGCCCGCCTACGAAAAGCGAATTGCGGCTTTCGGATGGGAAACCCTTGTCATTGACGGCCATTCCTATCCGGCGGTTTTGGAGGCCTATCAAAAAGCGCTCCATGCCAAAGACCGACCGGTCATGATCATTGCCAAAACGATAAAAGGAAAAGGCGTCTCCTTTATCGAAGACCGGAACGGCTGGCACGGCGTTGCGCTTGACCAGAAGGATTACCAACGCGCACTAAAAGAGTTGGGCCCCGTGGACAAATCCATCCGGGGGCGGATCCTGTCGCCGGAGGCGATCGAGCCCCAAGCTGTCGCCCCCCGCGCACCTGACCCCATGGATTACCCGTCCGGCGAATCCGTGGCCACCCGGGATGCCTACGGCCACGCCTTGAAACGGCTTTACCCCCAATTCCCGGACATCGTGGCGGTCGACGGTGAGGTCAGCAATTCCACCCGCACGGAAATATTCAAGGAAGCGCATCCGGACCGGTTTTTTGAGATGTATATCGCCGAGCAAAACATGGCCGGGGTCGCCCTCGGCCTGCAGTGCCGGGGTAAAATCCCCTTTGCGTCCAGTTTTGCCGCTTTTCTGACGCGGGCCTTCGACCAGGTGCGCATGAGCCAATATTCGGATGCGAACATCAAATTTGTCGGATCCCACGCCGGGACATCCATCGGCGAGGACGGCCCTTCCCAGATGGCATTGGAAGACATTGCCATGTTCCGGACCATCCACAACGGGGTGGTGCTCTATCCGGCCGACGCGGTCGCGACGGAAAAAATGGTCGAGCAGGCGGCCCGCTATCACGGCATCGTCTATATCCGCACCACCCGCATGAAAACACCGATTCTCTATGGGGCCGGTGAGCCGTTCCCCATCGGCGGCAGCAAGGTTTTAAGACACAGCGCCAACGATGCGGCTACCGTCATTGCGGCCGGTGTGACGCTCCATGAAGCCCTTGGCGCCTACGCGGCCCTTAAAAAAGAAGGCATCATCATTCGCGTCATCGATCTTTACAGCATCAAGCCCATCGATGCCGAGACGCTGCAGCAGGCCGCAAAAGAAACACCGTGTATGATCACGGTCGAAGATCACACTCCCGAAGGCGGGCTCGGCGAGGCGGTCCGGAGCGGACTGGGCATGGTCGATGTCCCGCTTTTCTCCCTGGCCGTGCGGAAAAAACCCAAAAGCGGCAACCCCCTGGAACTCCTCGCGTTTGAGGAGATAGACACAGCGGCCATTATCAAAAAGGTCATAGTGAATCTATAGCGCTTCGGAAAAAACGAGGAGACAAGGGATGCCGTCCGATGGGCAAAGAGTGCCGCAGGATAATTTACAGGATTAGTTAAAGGATAAGTTCCGTTCTCTCTTTGGCGCGCAGACCCCCAAAAATCCGGGGCGGGCCTGCCACCCAAGGCGCATTTCGGCAACCGTTTCATTTTTTGGTCGATTTTTGCGCCCATTAAAACCGGCCATACGTTGCGCATTTGATGCTAAAGATCCGTATCGCCTTGATCGATAAATTTTCTCAGTGCCCCTGTTCGTAAAAAGGGTGACGCACCGATATTGGTGATACGCCCGGAAGGCAAGGTGCGCCAGGCAACATGTCAAGCTGCCAAGCCGCCAATCGAATGCCATCGTACTTAAGAACAGGAGCACTTGCCCACCGCCATGTGGGAATCGTTTCGTCGGCCATCGGAGTTTCCTCTCAGTTACCCTGGTGACTGTCCCCAAGAGGATGGCTCTTGATGGCCACTTCTGGATGTTGGCAGGGGGTCTGCTTTTGATTGCCGTTCTTTATCGCCTGGATCGCGAAGCGTAGCCCGCTAAGAAAATCCAGGTCATTATTTTCGGTTTTATCTAAAAATTTTGGGATAGATTCGATGGATCTCGCCAGTATGATAGCGCACTATGGATATGCCGCGATTTTAATCGGCACATTTCTGGAAGGCGAAACCATCCTGATACTGGCCGGTTTGGCGGCCCACCAGGGGTATCTCACACTCCCCGGAGTAATTACCGCTGCTTTTCTGGGAAGTCTCTGCGGCGATCAGCTTTTTTTCTATTTGGGTCGCAAACACAGTCAGTCGGTTATGTCGAAGCGCCCTTCCTGGAAGGCAAAGGCGGAAAAGATTGACAAGTTGATGAACCGCTATCAAACACCGATGATACTTGCCTTCCGGTTTCTTTACGGATTGCGCACGGTGGCCCCCTTCGTTATCGGTACGAGCGCCGTATCCTTCAAGAAATTTGCTTTTCTCAATGCCATTGGGGCTTTGGTATGGGCCGTGGCGGTTGGCTCCGGCGGCTACCTTTTCGGTAACGCCCTTGAGGTATTTATCGGAAAGGTCAAGCATTATGAAGTGCAGGTATTTGCCATAATAGCACTATTGGGCTTTCTCATTTGGAGTGTGTATTTTTATTGTCGAAGAGAACATTGATACAAGTAGATGGCCAAGGGAGCGGAAGTCAAAAGAACAAATACGGTGATCTGGATACATTTTGACGGGCGCCACGATCTTGCACTGACAAATGAAGATCAGACCACAAATTGCTCGGTCACGGGAAAGAGGGTCATTGCGCGCGGCGTGCCCCGGACATGGCTTTGGTCTGAAAAACAGCGCCTGCAATAACCAGGGCAATAAATAAGATGATTTCAACCGGGGGGGTGAATGCCGCCATTTGCACCAACAGGGTCGCACCGGTCAGTGTCGATAGAAAAATCAAGGCCCAATCAAAAACAAAAAACAGGAAGACCGCACCGATAAGGCCGCCGACACCATAGGGCAGCCAGACCATCTGTGCGGGCCATCCGCCCAACTGACCGAAAAGGATCATCGCGATATACCCGCCGGTGGCAAAACCGGCAATCACGATGGCGGCCTTCTGAAAGAAGATCGCGATGACGGCGCCTATCGCGCCGGCGGCGATGGACACCATCAGGATCAGGAAATGCGAATGAAGGCCGCCTATTTGTTGTGCGAAATGGTAACTGCTGGCAAAGCCGACCATGGCCACAAAAAGCCAAAAAAGCCGGCGTCCGGCAAATAGAAGAACCATCCCGATCAGGATGTTGATCCAGTTCATCGATTAATCCTCCTCGTTATTGGATGCGGGTAAACCAGGCCCCATAGCCGTCGTTAGATTGTATTTAGCCCCAAATTCTCCCCGCTTAACCATCCAGGTCCTTATCATGCTGAGGCGCAAGTTCAGAAAGCAGATCGATTTGGATCTGCTGGATTTCAACCAGGCGTTCCCACTGGTGCGACAGCAGGTGGTCAATTTTGTCGTGCAATTGACGAATCTCCAGCTCGGCTTTTAAATTGACACGATAATCGTGCTGCGACCGCAGGCGATCCTTGGATTCCTGGCGATTCTGGCTCATCATGATAACCGGAGCCTGCACGGCGGCCAGACAGGATAAAATCAGGTTGAGCAGGATAAACGGATAGGGATCGAAGGGCTTCTTGAGGAGCATGATCGAATTAAAGGCGATCCAGACCGCAAGTAGCAGACCAAAGATGATAAGAAATTTCCAGCTACCGCCGAATGTCGCCAGCCCGTCGGCCATTTTATCGCCAAAGGTCAGGTCCTTGTCAAACTCAGCATCGACATTGCTTGCAAGGGTTTCGTGTCGCTGGAGGCTCTCCAGGACATCATGGTCCAGCGTCGTGAGTTCTCCCTTTTCAGATTCAAGCAGATTATGAATATATTTTATACGAAATCGATTCAGATCATTGAGGCAAATATAGCCGTCCTGTTTCCAGTCCGGGTAAGCGGCCATGATCTGCTCCGCCACGGCGCTTCTGACAAGCGCCGAGGGCATCATCTTGGCCCTGGTTTTGGGTTTGTTGCAGATACTGCAGACCATGTTTTGTGGTTGGGATGATGTCATGACGATTTTCTACTCCCGTAATTTGAATGCGGTTGCCTTATCCGGCTTTTAAATCAATAGGGTGGAATCCTGTGTTGCTCATTTGCCCTTGGGAATACGTCTGCGCTATAGATGCTGCCGCCCTTGATTTCGTGCCTTCCACCTCAAAATTAGAGCAATTCCGCAGAGGATCAATCAACCGGATTTCCGTCCGCCTTGGCAAGCATGCCTCTCTCCATATAGTTCGAGTTGTGCGCAGTTTGTCTAGGAAAATTTGGCGTAGCTGCTGCGACTGCGGTCTAAAGATTGAGGGTCCGGTTGTTATCAAGAGATGGTTTTGTAATAACAAATTTTACGGATACACGGGGAGTGGAAGACCCGTCACTAAATGCCATTATAACGGATTATATGCAATAGCGACCCGGAAGCTCCCAGCATTATTTTAGTTTGTTGATACCTGTGTTCAATTTGCCACGGTCCGAAACCAGTGCTAAATCAGCGATCTCTATGATATTGGTGTCATGCGCCACGCTATCTATCACGTCAACGACTTCAAGAAGACCAAGGGCGGCGCGTCAATGTCCTGCAGCTGCCTCCGGCCCTGCACTTGGGCGTGACCATGCCGCAGACGTTCCAACCCGGCATCGCCGGCCGGTTCCCGGTTGACCAGCGTGAAGGGGTGGTCTATGCGAAAAGCAAAGCTGGCACACCAGCGGCGGCCATCGCCCTCTATGGCATGGCGGGCACGGTTGAGAACAACCGCCAGATGACCGATATCATGTATGGCTTTTTCGACGATCTGTATTTACTATAGGTTAAAGACCGGAACCGATACGATGCGCTACCGCGACCACCTGTTCACCTGGCCACCGGCCGTATTCTTTTGGGCCTTGGTTTGCGCCCTGCTCTGGGGAAGTGCCTTCCCCTTGGTAAAGACCGGCTTTACCATGTTGGACATCCAGAACAGTACAGGCGGTAAGCTCTATTTTGCGGCCTATCGTTTTTTTTTAGCCGGGTTGATGATTTTTGGCGGTGTGATTGCCACCCGAAAGTCCGTCGCTTTGTCCCACCATCGCGATTACGGGGCCATGGTCTTGACCGGGCTGCTTCAAACCACCTTGCAATATACGTTCTTCTACATTGGTCTGTCCAACACCACAGGCGTAAAAGCATCGATCATCATCGGGGCAGGTTCCTTTTTCCTGGCCTTCTTTTCTCACCTGTGGTTCAAGGACGATCCGATAACAGCCCGAAAGAGTATTGGTCTGTTTTTTGGCTTTGCAGGCATTCTCATCGTCAATCTGCAAGGCGGCAGTCTGGACTTTCAGGTAAGCTTGACCGGGGAAGGGTTTATCCTGCTAACGGCTTTGTCCTCAACCCTGGCCATCGTCGTGGTAAAAAAAGTCGCCGTGCGTGTCTACCCGCCCCTCATGGCGGCATATCAGCTGGTCAGTGGTGCGTCGATGCTGTTTGTGTTGGCGCTGTTTTTCGACCCTCCGTCGGTTGTCGCCTTTACCGGTCCGTCGTTGATCCTGCTGCTGTATCTGGGCTTCCTGTCGGCGGCCGCTTTTTCCCTGTGGTATGTGCTAATTCAGTACAATCGTCTCTCCAGCATGGCCGCCTATCGGTTTCTCATCCCGATCTGTGCGGTCCTGCTTTCCGTTGCGCTCATTGACAGTGAACACCTCGACTGGCCGGCACTGCTGGCGCTGCTATTGGTCTGTTTGGGCATCGTACTGACGTCGCGAGAATAAACCTTCTGGTCACGTGAAAAAGTTTAGATCTTCCCGGACACTTTGAGGCAAGCGTCATCCTTTGAACCAGGATAACCTCGGCCTTTTATAACATACCTCAACTAATAATTCGGAGCCGATTTCGTGGGCAGGGCGGTATTGGTATAGGAAATTCTTATCGGCATGAAATCACATCTTCAGTGAGCGGCTATGAATAGCAGATACCTGTAATTAAGCTGAATCGGTGATTAGTTAGAGTAATCAACGAATTTCGAGCAATTTTAGAGTAGCAAACACTCTTGTAAAACAAAGAAAATGTGATCGGTTTGTCAATTACCGATAAATTCTAAAAAGTTCTCTCCAAGAAGCCTCTTTTTTATTTCTTTATCAGGAAATAATTTATCAATTCGTCTTTTAATAAATGAATAATCAAAAAGATCATCATTTCCATGAACGCCATAAGGTCCATCAGTTCCAAAAAGACATTTTTCGACACCAAGAAAATCGACAGCCTCTTTTGTCATTCTGTCGTTAAGATAACTCGACTGGGAGAGATCAATGTACACATTCTTACAGTTTTTAATTCTATTCCATGTTTCTGAATATAAGGGAAATCCTGCGTGTGCTAATAAAATATTCTTTTAATCATAACATTATATATTATGCGGATAGCTATTTTTGGCGCCGCACGCGTTAAACCTGGGACTAGGATTTCATACTTAGCGATCTGTAATTTTCAACGGTTCGGACCCCCCGCTGATTGGTATAACCAGCGCAAAGCAATATAGGTAACGGAATTGGGAATAGTTGGAGATATAGCCCGTTTCAGGAAATGACTACGGACTACAATATCTTGTATGCTCCATTCACCTGACAAAAACTTTTTGTAGCACTTCGACAATACGCTCTTTTTCAAATGGAGATCCATTAATGTGGGTATCAGCGTCCTTTAAAATACGACCTAAATCTCCCCAGAGCATATATCGTTTAAACGTATCATCGCGATGGATGCCCATGGCATTGGCAACCATATTGACATAGTTGGTGACCCTGAATTCAAATCGTTTTTCTTCGGATGCAAAAGTTTGCCCACAATAGTGACATACGGTGACCAAATTCTTTGCCCCGGTTTGAGCAGCCTCTTTCAGACGATCTTCGCGGAATTGGACACAGCTTTCTGGAAACCAGCTGATGGCCCCGCTACCGCAGCAGCGAGTTTGTTTACCGTGATGTTCCATCTCATTGAGCGTAACACCGGGCAATTGTCTTAAAACCTCGCGTGGTCCGTTGAGATCCACTGCTGTGTACGCCGACTTGCAAGCTTCATGTAGAGTGACGGTTCCGGCTGAGGTGTCGGAAAGCGCGAGCCGGTTCATGTTTTCAGCCAAATATTGTGGGAAAGACAATGCCTTGAAGGGTACATCCAATGCGGGAACGATGCTTTTGTCAAAGCGACATTGGCAAGTGGGACACCATAATATGACAGCCTCAGGTTCAAAGTCGAAAATCGCAGCCACCAGCATTTCCGATATAGTGCTGCCTTCAGCAATATCACCCATGAAGAACGAATTGTCGCCGCAGCAGTAATCTAATCCGGGAAGGAAGGCGTAATCATCACCAATCGCATCCATGATATCCAATGCGTTGAGAATTTTTTCCGGTTGGAAATATACGTTGCAGCCTGGGAAAAAAACATAACGGGCTTTCTGCTTTTTGCTTCGGTTGGTGATTTTGTTGTAATCCGACGCTGAAACCTGGACGCTTGCAAGAACCCTATGAGTGCTGTCGGGTGCCTTGGCATCCCCGTAAGCTTTTGTTGCCAGTCCCCTTGCTATGTATTCACCCTTAATGAGCTCGTTCACCAGCATAGGATTGAGGTCTTCTGGGCACATTTCCGCCGTACATTTGAAACATTCCATGCAAGCGAAAGCCTTGGTGTATGCATT
>Ga0210074_1000414_pt1 | contig 15445 bp, 10 predicted proteins | sample China_Galinas_Co_FD_184860 | JGI IMG/M metagenome (GOLD analysis project Ga0210074, IMG submission 184860) | Wetland microbial communities from San Francisco Bay, California, USA, that impact long-term carbon sequestration -... | ecosystem: Environmental > Aquatic > Marine > Wetlands ... | reverse complement strand
AGATATTACTTAGAAGCACGCTTTCACTCGACGAAGTGGAACGTGCGGGCAGGTTTCATTTTGACAGGGATAGAGATGTGTTTATTTGTGGTGCAGGAATTTTAAGATTGCTTATTCAACTTTACACGAACATTCCCTCAAAAAAAGTTTCCTTTGATTATAACAAATTCGGCAAGCCTGAAATTTCGAAAGGACAAAATAACTCTGACTTGTATTTTAATCTTTCTAATAGCCAGGACAACATTTGCATTGGTTTTATACTAAATGATTCAATCGGGGTTGATATCGAAGTAGTTAAACCAATTAATGACTTCCTTGATGTCGCAAACAATTTTTTCTCTGAACCAGAAATTGAACAACTACAATCTTTTGAAGGCGAGAATAAACTTGAAGCATTTTATACCTGCTGGACAAGTAAAGAGTCATTCATTAAGTTTTCAGGAGAGGGACTATCTTACCCTTTAAAGGAATTTGTTGTTCAAATTGGAAAATTAGAAATTGACGAGACATTTCAATACTACCTTAAGACTAACAATACCAATGAAAATTTTTTCGTTGAATCCTTCAGACTTTCGGAAGAAATGTTTGGAGCTTTTACCTTAAAAGATCAACCAGAAAAAACAACTTACTGGATTTTTAATGAGAAAAATTATTCAATTAACAATTTAATCGAACAAAATATTAAAGGTTGATCATCTTAAATGTTAAAGCTTATGAATGCTGATTAGTTCTTTAATTATTCTTTCGATGTTCGGTTCCTGATGTGAAATTCTCCCAAGTGGATCCTCAGAGTCTTCAATACCCAATAAAGCCCTGATTGAATTAGCCACTCCACTACTCAATACTTGAAGATTATATCCGCCTTCAAGAAAAAAAACAATTTTACCAGAACATATTTTTTCAGCAGACTGATTAAGCTTTCTCGAAATCCAATCGTAACCGGCTAAGCTCAAATTTAAGTCTGCTAGTGGGTCATCCCAGTGAGCGTCATAACCCGCCGAAACAAGAATCAAATCCGGACTAAATTTTTCAAGTGACGGAATGATTACATTTTCGAAAATCAATTGAAATTCAACATCCCCCACTTTTGCAGGTAAAGGAATATTCACAACTGTACCTTCTGCATTACCCTCGCCAATTTCTCTGATCCCGCCAGTTCCAGGATAAAATGGATATTGGTGTGTTGAAATAAAAAGTATGTTTGGATCATCACCGATCAACGCCTGGGTACCATTTCCGTGATGAACATCAAAATCAACAACCGCGACTTTATTTATTCCTGATTGCGTCAATGCATTTTTAGTTGCAATAGCAATATTTCCGAACAAACAAAATCCCATTGATCTGTTTGACAAAGCATGATGACCGGGAGGACGAAGAAGTGCAAATCCATTTTTCAAATTTCCTATAATTACTGATTTGGTTAGATCGATGGCGCTTCCAACAGAAGTAGCTGCAGCTAAAAATGAAAATTTATTTGAATAGGTATCCGGATCCAGATAGCCTCCACCTTTCTGACAAAAATCTTTCACAAACTCTACATAATCATTCGAATGGCAGAGAGTTATTTCTTTTGTTTCTGCCTGGCGAGATTTTATTTGCTTAACTTTTTCTAGAAGACCTTTTTCTTTTAATCCAGCCAATATTGATTCAAGCCGTTTGGCAGTCTCAGGATGCCCGGGTTGCTCGTGCTTAAGAAAAACTGGATCGTATACAATTCCTGTATTCATATCATTTAATCTCTTTACTTTAAAAATAAGAATCCCCGAAGAATTTTCGGGGATGTTTTGGCTCCGCAGGTAGGACTTGAACCTACGACACCCTGATTAACAGTCAGGTGCTCTAACCAAACTGAGCTACTGCGGAATTCTTTGAAATTGAGGGACAAATTTACAGACTGGGTAAACACTTGTCAAGAAATCACAATTAAAATTATTCCCTCCAAATAATCCATATTAACAGTATTTCAGTCCAAAAATTCTTGACTGATTCTTTCATCATATAGTAAAATAACTGTTCTCAATTTCTTGTTTTTCTTTGACCAAGTCGGGCTTAATAAGCTCAATAATTTCATCGTGTTATCACGCCAATTTCGACGAGAATTTTTGCTCAATATTATTTTTTATCAAAATCATTATTTCAAAAATTCCTTATAGTAATTATTACAGGAAGAATTTTCGATGCGACATTTTTGGTTCATAACTGAACAAAAATTAAATCCTTAAAAAATATTTCATACAGTAAGAGAAATCTTTTTCACCGACAAAGTTGACTTTTAAATTCACTGAATGAGACATTATTCAGTATGCATATATACATGGTATATCAATTGTAAATCTCTATTCAAAATGCAGAATTAAAAAAACTTACAAATCTTCCTATCTCGACTCAACCACAACCACCATATACCGGCTTCGCCTGAAGCCGGTTTTTATTTTCAGGAAAAATCCATTGTTGAATTTTACATCTATTTTCACTAATTACTAGTTGTTAATTCTTATTATACTTCACAAAGAAAGTGAAATTAATAAATCAACAATTCCTAATCCTGATTTTCATTTTTAAATGTGTGCTATTTGCTCAGGATGAAAAGGTCACAATCTCCGGATTTGTGAGTGATGCAGTATCAGGAGAATCGCTCGTCGGTGCAAATTTACTGCTCTATAAGGACACTTTAAATTTTGACAACCCACCTTACTCAGGAGCGGCTACAAATAAATATGGATACTATGCTATTCCATCCATTCCTGATGGGAACTACTATTTAATTGCACGACACATAGGCTATAAGACGAATATTTCTGAGGTAGTTGTTGCAAAAAATCAACCGCTCGAACCTAAATCAATAGAACTCACACCTTCAGAAATTCAACTGGAAGAAGTTATAGTTGAAGGTAAAAAACATGAGGGTACGAATGTAAGTACTGTTGACATTTCGCCTGAAGTATTATCCAAAATGCCAACACTAAGTGGAGAAATAGATCTATTTAAATCATTAGAATTATTGCCTGGGATAACACAAGCTTCTGAAATATCAACAGGCTTATACGTAAGAGGCGGCTCACCAGATCAGACACTTACACTTGTTGATGGAGTAATCCTCTACAATCCCTCTCATTTAGGAAATATTGCAAGTACATTCAACACTAACGCAATCAGTGATGTAACTCTAATTAAAGGTGCTTTCCCTGCTGAGTACGGAGGAAGGCTTTCAAGCGTTCTAGACGTAAAACTTAATGCTGGTACCAAGGAAAGGGAGATAGGAAAGATTGGGCTCGGTACGATAAATTCTTTCGCAGCATTTGAAGGTCCACTTGGTGAAAACTCTACCTACATGATTTCTGGAAGAGTTATGTATTATGATGCATTGCAAAAAACTTTTAACAATACCTCAACGGTACCTCTTTACAATTTCTATGATTTAAATTTTAAAGTGAACTATGGTTTTTCTGAACGCAGCAATCTCTCAATAAGTGGAATGTACAGTCACGATCATTGTTACAGTCCAACAAATGTTCCAGCGAATGATTATGATATTGAATGGGAAAATTTTAATCTTAGCCTCAATTGGCTCCAGGTAAATGAGAAATCTTTGCTTCTAAATTCCATTGTCAGCTTCATCAAGTTTAATTTTGCATCAAGAATTGGATCAAATTCTAACACAGTTAATTCATTCACCTATTTTTCAAATCCGGATCTTACTGATTTATACTTTAGGCAGAACGCTGAATTAAAATGGAAGCAGAATCAAACATTCAAAACAGGTTTTGATATTGCATTACACAATTATGACCTGATTTATAATGATTACTATGATGAGCTTCTTGAAAAAGATTACTATGCTGGTCAGGAAATTCTCGCAACAGAGGCAGCACTATATTTTCAGAATGAATCTAATTTTTCAAATAAATTTTTTACTAATCTTGGTGGCAGATTTTATTATTTCGGAAATCTCGAAAATCTCTGGTTTGAACCTCGCATCTCTGCTTCGTACAAGTTTACACCAGATTTCATTATTAAAGGAGCTTTTGCTACGGCGCACCAATTCCTTCATCTTATTGTCAGAAATGATATAACCCTTCCAACTGATCTCTGGTATCCTTCGACAGATGAAATTCTTCCAAGCAATTCGATACAATACGTATTAGGTTTCGACACCTATTTTCTTGAACAAAGCTATCAATTTTCAGTTGAGGGCTTCTATAAAGAAATGCAAAATCTCTATGAATTTAGGAATGGTCCGCAGTTAAATCCGTTTGATGATTCTATTGAAGATCAGTTTGTACCAGGTCAGGGAGAGGCATATGGAATTGAATTTTTTCTGAATAAGTCAAAAGGTAATTTTTCGGGTTGGCTTGGTTATACACTTGCCTGGACTAACTATCAGTTCGATGCACTAAATGATGGAAGAAAATATTATTCCAAGTATGACAGAAGACATGATTTTTCAGTTGCACTTGCCTACAGTGTGTTGGCAAATTTTAACATGGGATTAACATGGGTATATACATCCGGTCAAAGATATACATTACCGCCAGGCCAATTTATTTTCGATCCAATTGGTACAGGTGGAAATACAGAAATAACATTTAATTATTCAGGGCTAAATACTGCACAATTTCCCGATTACAATAAGCTTGATTTGAACTTCAATTACAGTTTCAAATCGTTCGATCTTGATTTTGAAGTCTATCTAAATCTTTACAATGTATACAATATGAATAATACGTTCGCGCAATATATCGTTCTGGAAGAAGATGAAAATGGTGATGAAGTTCCTGTTGTTAAGAGAATATACCTGTTCCCGTTTATACCTTCATTTGGAATTGTGCTTCAATACTAAACTAATTATGAACTGCCATAGAAAATATTATCTTTTGATACTCATCCTGTTGTTTACAGCGTGTCAAAGTGAGGATATTCTTACTCCTGAGGATACTTATGAAGAATTCACTGTAGTTCAAGCCGAGATTATCGCAGGCAAATATTTTCCGTCTGTTAGGTTTACAAAAACGCTCCCACTTGGCATCCCTTATGACATTAACAAAGCTGAATTAAAAAATGTCACTTCATATCTAGTCAAAAATGAAGTACAGGTTATTCCACTCATTTATACAAGTAAAGGATTGTACAAACCTCTGTATGATTTTTATGTTGAAGAAGGTGAAACATATGAGTTGTTTGCGGAGTACAACAAAAAATTTATTTATGGGAAAACTATTATTCCTTACGCACCGGAAATAAAATCTGTTTATTATGATGGTGCAGGCTATTTTCTGTCTGCAGAAATTAAAGCGAAAGTAAATGAGGTATATTGTGCTCTGTGGATTATTTCTGGTAATCCACCTGGAATGGCAGATGATTTTTATACTGTTACTACGCCAGCAGCAACTTCTTTAACAACCGTTGGAGTGAGAACATCTACATTTCCTGATGAATATAGATCACCTGTCTATTCTAACTACAGATACATACAGGTATTTTCGTATGATAAATCTTTCAGAAATTATTTTTATAGCAGGTCATCCGGTAGTGAGATAAATGATCCATTCATTCAGGGAGGTGGAGCAATTGAATGGAACATGCAGGGTGATAAAGTGATAGGGATGTTTGTTGGTGTTGCTATAGGAGATATTGTCAAGGTAAACCAATGATGATGAGTCCTCATTTAAGAATCCTATTTGCAATTTTAATTGTTTTTATGCTGCCGATAAACTCTTGCATCGAGGATAATATTACACCCCCATTAACCGGTGAACTTAATCCTGTTGGAGAAATGCTCTTCTATTTTGAATCCAACGGCGACTTCGCTAATAGCAGTGCTGCACCTGCATTAATTCAGGCTGAAGACGTTTTTTCTAATCTAAATAGTTATTTACTAATAGATATCCGATTAAAATCTGAATTTGAAAGCGGACATATCGAGAATGCTTTTAATATTTCTTCTGATTCTCTTTATGATTTTGTTGAAATAAACTTTCATTTAAACTATTCAAAAATAGTTTTAATAAGTAAGAATGGACATAGCTCATCTTATTACTGCTGCTTGCTTCGACTTGCTGGTTTTAATAATGTTTATACATTGGAATACGGTATGGCATCGTGGAATGATTTTTTTGCATCGGAGTGGTTAAGCGAATTAGGAGATTATGGTGGTATTAATAACTTCACAGACAGTACATTTAGCAAAAATGATTATTCTTCTCTTCCACGAATATCATTTGCCAACCCAAATGAACCTATCGATAAAAGAATTAAGAGTAGAATTAAGGAATTCATAGCAAAAGGATTTAATCAAGGTGAAGAATTTTTACCGACGTTGGGTTCTTTATTAAACAAATACCCCATATGTTATGGAAAGACTAATTTATATAATGCAAGAAAATTCGGAGTATATGACGAGATGGGTCATCCAGTTGGTACAAAATCATATCTGGATTCTCCATTATATGATTTTAGAAGTGTCAGATATCTCCAAACTCTGCCCACTTCGGTCGAAATAATACTATACGATTACAACGGTCAACTTGCAGCCTGTATGGCAGCCTATTTAAGATTATTGGGATATGATGTAAAGATGATATTATTTGGTGGAAATAAATTATTTTACAGTAGGGTTATCGATGACCCTGAGTTAATCAATTATGCTTTCTCAACAGAGAAAATTCAAAATTTCCCTTACGTTACAGGTCGCTAATTATTAAATAATAGAAAACCCGCTAAATAGCGGGCTTAAAAATTTCCAACTTAATCTTTAATCAGGAAACAATCCTAGATTCTTTAAGTCTTCTGGTCATTGCAATAAAGAAACCAAATACCATAATCAAAACACCAACCCAAACCAGACTTACAAATGGTTTAGTGCTGGCAGTGACACTTAAAACTTCATTACTTACAGTCGGTATATTTTCATCTTTATTTTCAGTATCGTCTAAAGAAGACAAAGCTATTTCAATTACACCGGCAGAAAGGTTTTCTAAATCTATTTTCAAATTTAAATCCCCAGATTCAAATGCAGTAAATTCAACTTTTCCATCAATTTGTTTACGCAATAATTCGAATTCTGTTTTCTTTCCATCTTTTTCAATTTCGAGAACTGCACCCATTTGAAAATCTTTTCCCTCGCTCATCAATTGCATTGTTTCTGGAGCCATATTGAATCGAATAAAAGTAATCTTTGCTCCACCATATTCAGTTGAATTTCCTTTTTCAAGTGAAATATGATTGTGTGAATCCTCATTTTGTGCTTGACCACCCGGATCATATCCCAACGGAGAGAAATAAATATCTTTTGTTAAAAGTGTTAGAATCGCAGGCTCACGAACTATACTATTGTTGAAGTCGCTTCGGTACATTTTAGGTGTTACGTTGTATTGAGAGTTTCCTTTTTTAACATCAACACTAAAAGCAAATTTTGAATTGTTTTCAATTGCATAGCTCCCTGTAAAGGTCATATCATAACCGAAAGCAGATACTGATTTTCCTTTTTCAAGATCAACAGTTACTTCTTCACCATAAACCGCAGAACCAATTACACCAAGAATAAAAAGTGCAATTCCAATGTGAGCAACATACGCACCGAGCATTTTAAAGTTTCCGCGTACAATTTTTATAGCAATATCAATGTTAACGAAAAGTGAAAAAGCAGTTGTTAATGAAAGAATGATTATCATTATTTCACGAACACCACCAAAAATTACAAGTAGTAATGTAAACAGAACTGCCCCAATGGCTGAGTAAGTTGATTTTTTTAATAGTTCATTGAGATCAGACTTTTGCCATTTGATAAGCAGACTAATTCCGTTCAATAACATAATTATTATTACAAGAGGAAGATGCATTTCATTATAGAAAAATGTATCGACTGATTTCCCAAAAATTGGTGCGGAAGTTCCTACTAAAACTATAGTCGCAGAGGCAATCAAAACTATCATAGCAGTGAATAATGCTAATTCGCGGGATAAAATGCCTTCATCATCATTTATGTTTTTATTTAAGTCTTTCCATCTGAAAACAATCATTCCAAGACCTAAAAGAGTAAATGTCCCGATAAACAATACCAGGAATAAATAAACAAACATACCCGGATCAACAAATGAATGAACGGAAGCATCACCAAGAACACCACTCCTGGTAAGAAACGTACTGTATAGAACCAAAACATATGTGAGTACGCACAACATCAGATTTGTTTTTGCATATTTTCCTATCCCACCTTTAGCCTGTGTTTTCTTTTGTACAAGCAGAGTGTGGATTCCCGCGACACCAACCAGCCATGGAATCAAACTTGAATTTTCAACAGGATCCCATGCCCAATAACCTCCCCATCCAAGCATTTCATAAGCCCAATATCCACCAAGCATTATTCCCAAACCAAGAACTCCCATTCCTGCAAGCATCCATGGAAAAGCTTGCTTAACCCAATCACGATAATCATTTTTCATCAAAGCCGCTATTGCAAATGCAAATGGAACGGTTGCCATAGAAAAACCAGCAAATAAAATTGGCGGATGAATCTGCATCCAGAAATTGAGAAGTTGAGGATTCAATCCTTTTCCATCAATAATAAATTGATTAACTGAAACCCCGGCTTGTTGAAGTAGTGAAACAAATTCTGAATTAATTTTTATAAATCCTTGATTAGTACTCTGATCAGTAAAGAAGAACTGCTGAATAAAAGGAAGATTGAAAAAATTTGAGTTAAGATGTTCAACCTTAACAAAAACATCATTCATCCAGATATATTCAAAAGGATTTTTGAACCAGGGAGAAACCATAATAAGAAGAAACGTGGTTGCGAGAGTAAATACAGCCATCACTCTAGGTTCAAGGTCACCTCTTTTTGAAGCATATGATTGAAGAATTATTCCCACAATTGAAGTCATCAAAAGCCACAGCATAAAGCTTCCTTCCTGCCCTCCCCAAAACGAAGAGGCAAGTTGAAAGATACCGAGATTTCTTAAAGAGTTGTTACTGTAACTATAAATGTATTGATATTGGTACTGATGTGTTAAAATTGCGTACCACAAAAAAACAGAGGCTGCTATTACAAGTACAGCCATTCCGTGATAAGCGATTCTTCCATAATTGAGAGTGTTCTTGTATCCTCTATAATTTAGAAAATACATTATCATAGATATTATGCTGAATGCAAGTGCAAGTGTGAGTATAGTACTTCCTATCATTTAAACCTCAAATATGATTTCTTTTGTCAGATAATAACAATTAGAGAGAAGAGTTTGCCGTTTTCTCTTCATACTTGCTGGGACATTTAGTTAAAATGTCCTTAGCGTGGAAATAGCCATTTTCATATTTACCAGTTACAACCACACTCGTGGCACTCTCGAAGTTGTTAGGAATTGAACCTTCGTAAATTACCTTCATCTGATTGCCTTGCACATCAGTCATAAAGAATGAGAAAGTTTTACTCTGGTTATCAAGATTATAATTCTTTTCTTTAACCCAGCTTCCAGTTGCTTTTACAGTCTTTTCACTTGACATTACTTTATTAAAGTCATCAACATATTCAATATTACTTTGAGTGAATAAGTACCCCATCAAAACGAGAAAAACTGCTATTATAATTCCCCCGAATATATATTTATTTTTCATTTTTTATCTCCGGTTATTTCTTTTTCAATACTTTTTAATCTTTTATCGAGGGTGAACATATAAAAAAATATTCCAACCCAAACAATTAAAACAATGATCATCACAATGTAAATTGCGTTGTTCTGTAAAAAATCATAAAGACCGTTCAAAATTTCTCCTCACTATCCTGCCAAAGGGCCAGTTAATTGTTTATTAAGTTTATCTTTTATGATGATAGACCTGTAACCTACTCTCCACATCCAGAAGAATAAAACTGTAAATCCTATTAACGAAAGAAAAAAGATGAGCTGCATATTTGAATTCATCTGGAAATCAACGACCGGACCAGAGTTTGCATCATCTGCTGATCCAGGATGAAGTCCTTTCATTATCCTCGGCATTATGAAAATGAAAAAAGGAACAGTAACGAAAGCAATCATTGAATAGACTGCGGAAAGTGTTGCACGTTTATCTTCGGATTCAATTGAAGAACGCAGTGCGAAAAGAGCACCATAAATTAATAATATCGCAAAGATGCTCGTTTGTCTTGGATCCCAACTCCAGAATTGACCCCATGCAAACTTTGCCCACACCGCACCGGTTACAGTTGCAAGTATGCAGAAAACCATTCCGAGCTGTGCAGCGGAATAGGCTTTTGCATCATCATCTAGATTTTTGTTCTTGAGATATCTGAAACTGAAAACTGTAGACAATAGAAATGCAATTACAGTAAGCCATGCCGTGGGAACGTGGAAGAAAATAATTTTAGCGTTTTCTTCTAATCCTGGTATGAAAGGAAACTCGTACCAGACACTTGGTTTCTCAACAATTGGAAACGCAATTCCTGCTATTGATACGAATGCTAAAAGTAAGAATAAAAGAATTTTCCAGATCATAAATTTTTAACTTAAGAATACTTTGAAATTGACTAATCTTTCCAGATAAAATCGAACAACATATAAGATGCAGTTAACATAATCACATCGTAACCAACAACTATTGCCAGCTCAAACTTAGCTTCTTCAAAGCTTGTACCATCAAACGAGAACAAAGTTAATTGAACGGAGGTAAGAATCAAAGGTAATAAAATCGGAAAGGAAAGTACTGGATATAGTGTTCCTTTTGCGCCAGCTTTTGCAATAATGGCGGCTATTATTGTCGAAGAAACTGCCAATCCAATATTTCCTAAAATAAAGGTTAATAAAAAGAGAGAGAAATTCTGTACAACAAATTTTTCGAATAGAGCAGAATAAAGAAGGGCAATAACCAGATTCATACAGAAAACCAGTATCAAGTTAAAAATTAGCTTGCCTGAAAAAACGGTTGAAGGTGAAGCAATCAACTGAAGTGTTAATGATGTTCCTCTTTCCTCTTCGGAAACAAAAGCCCTGGCAAGACCTGACATAGCAGTAAAGAAGATAACAACCCAAAACAGTCCGCCAGTTAAACTAGTTGTAATTGTTTCATTGCCAATCGAGAAAAGGATAACACTTATAGCAACAATAATAAACATCGCTAGAGAATTAATTGCGTATCGAGTTCTCAGCTCAGAGGAAAAATCTTTTTTAAATAATGAATATGATTCAGCAATCATTTAAATTTCTCCAATAATAAAACCTCACTACACAATTCTAAATCTTTTGTTTCGTTTGAAGCGATGACTACAATTTTTGTTTTCGCTTCTTCACGAACGATATCATATACAACTTTTTTACCCTCTTCATCGAGGTTTGATGTTGGCTCATCAAAAATTAAAACTTCCGGCGAATGCATTAATGCAAAAAGAAACTTTAACCTTTGCTTCATTCCAGACGAATATGTTTTAACAAGATCGTCCTTTCGCGTGTCCAAAAGAAATTGTTCTAAATAAAAAAGTATGTGCTCATCATTGAAGAGCACTCCACGAATCTCAGCAAATATTTTTAGGTTCTCCCAGGCAGAAAATTCCTCATACAAAATAAGATAGGGTGAAACAAAGCCAATATGATTATGTAATTTCTCAGGAATAATTTCTCCTTCAGAGTTACTATGAGTTATTTTTCCTTGCGAAGGTGCAATAAGTCCTGCAACAATTTTAACAAGTGTCGATTTACCGGAACCATTCGGACCAGAAATTCCGTAGATTCCTCTATCACTCCAATTGAAATTAATTTCCTTAAAAATGAGTCTTCTTCCGAAAAGCTTTGTAAGATTAGTCGACTGGATTGAGTAACTACTCATTGAATATTACAACTTTTCCTTTGATAACTTCATCCCCATGCTTTATCACATAAATATAAACACCGGATCCTAGTTTGTTTTGATTAGAATCCAATCCATCCCATTCGATGTATGGTGTATAATTTAATTCACCGACAAATTTCGATGCTGAAAAAACCAGGTTCAATCCTATTGAATACACCTGAAAATCTACTTCTGTCCCACTGCTAATTCCCAGAAGAAAAATTAGACTTGGTGTGGAATATCTGAATGGGTTCGGATAGACAAAACCTTCATTTGAGTCAACATTCGAAATAAGTACAGAATCTGATCTCACCAAATCAGTATTAAGAATTTCCGAGACAGACCAGAAGCTTGGGTTGATTGCACTAAATGTAGATGAATACTGTGATGTTAATTCTCTTTCGCCGCTTGTTGGATTATTGTAAAGTGTATAATCGTAGCTGAAAACCTGATTAGCATTTTGCGATGCTTCAAAAGCATCTCCATTTGTAATTATTGCAATCAAAGAATCACCATTCGTTGAGACATTAAACAATAAAAAATTGTTAGCGGTTGGCTTTGAACTCAAATCACCGGTCGGCGGAGAAGGAAATGGAATTGTAAAAGTTGCAGTTATTAATGGATAGTTTGCAGCCTCCTCAAAATATACACCAGAACGTGTTCGTACATTTGTAAAGTAAGTCCATATACCAAACCTATTTAGTTCTCCCGGGAAAGAAGAGCCACCATCCAGGATTGTATTATTTATCGCCATAATTGCGCTAATACTCGGAATCAGTTCCCATTGTTGTTTGAGAATTCCAAAACCAAATCTTTTTTGCAGAAAAAGATTCCAGATCGCAACATTGTAACCATTTTGTAAAGGCAATGCTTTATCAGGTCTCTGAAAATATGAAGGCATATAAGCGTAATAGTCATTTACACTATCATAAACGAATTCTTCCATCGATGTGGATGTGAGCTCATAAAAATATACATCATTATTTCGATATGGTGAATTGTCACTGGGTATAGAATAATTACCTACCTGAATACCATGATGAAACTCATGTGCAACGGTTACAAGCATACCATTAATCCCTGAACTATAATATCCTACATAATCATTATCAATTACAATAAACGAAGTCCAATTTACTGGTCCAACTCTTATTTCAGGTTCAGTATAACCATAGAGTCCGGCACTTTGATTCTGAATATAAACATCATATTTGTCATCACCTCCTGCTCCATTATCGCCAACCGGCTCAAGGAAACCAAGATACCCAACTTCATATCTAAAAACGGAATCTAATGCTTCCGCAACTTCCATTGCATTTTGATCTGCCGATAGACTGGCAACATAAGCAGGACGGTTGGATCCGGTTTGATCGTAATGTACCTTAAAAAAACCTGAGGGTGATACAATACTGGTTTGCAGAGTTGGTCTGCTTAAAATTGATTGTAAAAGATCCTGCTGCTCGGGAGAAAATAAATCAAAATTTGATTTGACACTTGTTACCAAAGAGAATCCACATTTCTTATCTTCGGCTGTGAGCTCATCAGGTTGAGCATTTGTTGGTAAAAATTCCGGTGCTTTTATCTGGATAATTTTATTGTATAACGAATCAAGATTTACCTGACCTGAATTCTGGGCAAGAATCCGACCGGACAAAAAGATAAAAGAAATGATTATTAAAAAACTTACTTTTTTATTAATGATATTGATAACTCACCTTCTGTATTAGAATAGAACAAATAATTTTTTTGCTGTGCTTTTATGAAAATATAATCGTAGATATTAACCAATGGAATTGTTCGGCTAAGTGTATATTTCCGATCCCGTTCATTATAATTCAATGTGTTAATATAATCATCATCGATGGTATTTACCGTGAAATTAATTACTCCCTTTGCAGAAATATCCCCGAAAAAGCCTCTGCCAAATTTCAAAATCCCTTCAGTTTTATCGCTGAAATATTGCGTGAATTTTCCAAAAGTATCTCCTGCAAATATGAGCATATATTTTTCGGAATCATTTTGAACAAAACTAACAACAGTGGGGTTATTGAGATTGTAAAAATTTGCAGCATATAAATTAATTGTCAAGTCATCGGATTTTCCGATACTAAAATATGTACTAAGTATGTTTGGACCGGCTACAATATCTGCAGACTTAAAATAAAATGAATCACTTTCTGATTTCCAATAAAAAATTTCCGGTTCGTTGTTAATTCTAATTTTAGCAAATTTTACATTCCTATCAATCACTGGAAATTCCTTGAAGGTAATACTTAGTCCACGATTCTCAAATCTTCCCATGTGAAGTCTGGACCCCTTGTTATACGCCAGGTAGACGTTAACGAGTGAGCTGTCAACCCTCTGAAGATTCAAATCAAGGATCTCTCCTGGTGCATAAAGCTGCTTACGGTTAAGCTTGTTGATTTTAAAATCAAAATTAAAAACTTCAAGTAACGGTATGCCCTCGGTGTAACAATAAAATGTTTTTAGCTCACTAAAAAAATCACCGATAATAATTTCTTTATGATCATCAACTACCGGGAAATAGTAGAACAACGTGGGAATTCCCGCCTTATCAGAAATAAATATTTTCAAATATTTGTCATACTCATCTATAAAACAAAGATCCGGAATTCCATCTTTCGCAAAGTCAAATTTCTTTATTGCACCAGCCTTGATTGCCGGAACTATTTTCAAATAATTGTTGAGATCTTTTACCGTCGAAATCACTTTAACTTCCCCTGATTCTTCGAGTGAAGCTAAGTTATCATTTCCTCCAGATTTAAATTTGGTAATGAAAGATGAGGTGTTGTTTTTCAGATAGGTAACACTTTCATAAAACCCAATATCCTTTTTAGCAAAAAGAATATTTACTGTGCCTGTGCCCAGTGAATATGAAAGATCCGGCAATTTATCTCCGTTAAAATCCCCAATGACAAGGCCGGTTGGTTTGTTTTCTAGTTTGATAGATATCTTGTTATTGAAAACTGTTTGGTAGTCACCATAAAGAATTTCAATATAGCTACCGGGCGAATAAACAAAATCAATCAAACTGTCATTGTTAAAATCAGTAGCTCTAAGAAAATTAATTTTTTCTTTGTATCTAATAGAACGTTTTAGTCTAAATTCGCCATTAGTGTTGTTAACAAAAAACTGTAATGAATTTTCCAATATATCGAAAGCAACAATATCCAGGAAGCCATCATCGGAGAAGTCTACAAGCAATGCCTCACTATAACTAACACCTGTTATAACTTTACTTTCACCAATTCCGGTTTCTCCAATGGTAAGAATTGAAAGTCCGTCAAACCCGCTTCCTGAGACCAGGATATCTTCTTTTCCATCCGAATTAATATCGCCAGTTGCAATATTTTCGGGATAAGAATCAAACTCAATCTGGTTTTTCACAATTATTTCCGTGCTGCCGGATATTTCTATTAGGTAAATTTTTCTATTCTTCCGCTCAATTGCTGCAAAAAGTTCAAAACCCTTCGAATAACCTTTAAGTTTTTTTAACTGTGAAATTTCAGAATTTATCTCATACTCAGTAAATACTGCACTGTCCATTTGTATTCCAGAGTAAATTCCTAATTTCTTTACTGATGATGAATAAAAAATTAATTCATCACTT
>Ga0210074_1000413_pt1 | contig 15467 bp, 12 predicted proteins | sample China_Galinas_Co_FD_184860 | JGI IMG/M metagenome (GOLD analysis project Ga0210074, IMG submission 184860) | Wetland microbial communities from San Francisco Bay, California, USA, that impact long-term carbon sequestration -... | ecosystem: Environmental > Aquatic > Marine > Wetlands ... | reverse complement strand
TACTGAATAATCACCCGGAGTACGCGCTCTATCCTGCCAGCATGGGTAAATTTCTGGCTCGCCAAATGGGTCAGCGCAAAATGCAAATATCCGGCTGGAGTGGTTCAAAATTAAGTGCAAATCAACAGACACAACTCGCAAACATGCATTCACGCGCGATTCCGCCAGGCCAAACCCCGGCTACTGCTTGAAAGCCGCCATACTGGCGCTCCCCGGAGCCACTGCATCCACGGACTACGGCATATAACGTCTACTTTCTTTATAATCTCACAGGACTCCCGTTGATTCGCCACTTCAGTTTTGGAGGTAACCGGCATGAGAAAGCCGCGTTGTGAAGCGATGAAGCCACTGCTCCTGGTACTCTGCACGGGCGTCGCGTCCGCAGCAGAGCATTCGCGAGGAATGGCGAAACCCACATGGATGCCCCGATTCATTTCGGCGAGGGCCGGCATACTGTTGATGAAATCCCGATCGAACGGCTGGTTGCACCCGCCGTTGTCATCGATGTTTCCGAGGCCGCCGCGGACGTGTACGGCCTGGAGAACCTCATGAACCCGGGACGCCTTCCCGCAACGGATGCGACGATCATTGCGCTGTCGATGAAAATCGCCGGCGGTTCCGGAGCGCCGGTGCGTGTCATTGCCCTGCTGCCCTGAACCAGCGGATGCCGGTCCACAGGTACGGCATGCAAACGGATTGGTGCAGCACATGAAGAATCGTGCGCCACTTATCCTGCTGCGCACGCTGGCGATTCTGCTGTTTGCAGTCTCCGCAGGCACTGCTCGGGCCGGAGGGCTGCCTGCCGGGTTTGTCTATGTCGACGACGTGATCCCGGAAATCGTCCTGGAGATCCGCTATTACTCAGAAGACAACTTTACCGGCCGGCGCGTTACGGGTTACGAGAGGCCGGCAGGCATCCTCTCGGAACAGGCCGCGAATGCCTTACAACGCGTGGCAGCAGAGCTGAAAGAATTCGGCCTCGGACTGAAAATCTACGATGCCTACCGCCCGCAGCGGGCCGTGGATGATTTCGTGCAATGGGCAAAGGACCCCGACGAGCAGAGCAAGAAGGCCAGGTACTACCCGGAGGTCGACAAGGCGAACCTGATCCGGGACGGCTACATTGCCGAACGCTCCGGCCATTCACGTGGAAGCACGGTAGATCTGACCCTGGTGTACCCGGGACCGGATGGCCCGCAGGAACTGGACATGGGCACCGGCTGGGATTATTTCGGCCTGGTATCCTGGCCCGACAGCCAGGCGGTGACACCGGTGCAGCGCGCCCATCGCATGCTGCTGCGCACCCTGATGGAGAAGCACGGATTTGCACCACTGAAGCAGGAATGGTGGCATTTCACTCTCCGGGACGAGCCGTTCCCGAACAAGTATTTCGATTTTCCGATCCGTTAAATATCAAAAGTGAATACTCCACCGGCTAAAGCCGGTGGCTTCGGGTTACGGCTAAAAGCCGGATTGATCGGCCCTTCGGCCGATTAACCCCCTCTCCCACTGGGAGAGGGCTGGGGAGAGGGGATCGAATCAACAAACAGCTCTTCTTAATTCATATCCCCTCTTCCTGACCTTCTCCCGGAGGGAGAAGGAATCCTTCTTTAGATCAGTAGCGGGACCATGTCCCGCTGTACATCATTTGCATACAGGCTATCCGCCGCCTAAAGGCGGGGGGTTTACTGATCCCCGATCGGGGACACTAAAAGGGGCCGGATACATTTGCTGAATAAATGTATCCGGCCCCTCTTTATTCCTCTTTAATTCTCGGCTTCCGATTTGTTGTTTACAATGGTGAAGAAACCAGGCCCTGACCGGAGTTTCCCCGATGTCCAGACTCATTCGCTTTGTTCTGCTCGTCCTGTGCGCCTTCCCCGGCGCGGGCATTGCTGACTCTGACAGTGAACTTGAAGCGTTGCTGGAACATTACCGACACCTGCATGAGAACCCGGAGCTTTCCCTGCAGGAAAGGAACACGTCGGCCTACCTGGCCGAACAGCTGAAAGCGACCGGCTTTGAGGTGACGACCGGTGTGGGCGGTCACGGCCTCGTCGCCGCACTCCGGAACGGCGACGGACCCGTCATCCTGTTTCGCGCCGACATGGACGCCCTGCCGGTCGAGGAACAGACCGGCCTCCTCTACCGCAGCAGGGTCCGGGCCATCAACACGGCGGGCGAAGACGTGCCGGTGATGCACGCCTGCGGCCATGACATCCACATGACTGTCCAGCTCGGTATCGCCCTGCAGATGGCCGCCGACCGGGACAGGTGGAACGGCACCCTGTTGCTGATCGCCCAGCCGGCCGAGGAAATCGGCATCGGTGCGCGGGCGATGCTGGAAGACGGGCTCTATGAGCGTTTCCCCGTGCCCGACTACAACCTCGCCTTCCACGTGAGTCCGGACCTGCCCGCCGGGCGGATCGGCTACGTGAGCGGGTATGCACTGGCGAACGTTGACTCCGTGGACATCACGGTCTACGGGACGGGCGGCCATGGTGCCTTCCCGCAACAGACCAGGGACCCGATCGTCATTGCCGCCCGCATTGTGCTGGCCCTGCAAACCATTGTGAGCCGCGAACTCTCGCCGCTGGATTCCGCTGTGGTCACGGTCGGCTCCATCCACGGTGGCACCAGGCACAACATCATCCCCGACGCGGTCACGCTGCAGCTGACCGTCCGGAGCTACAGTGACGAGACCCGTGATTTCCTGCTGCGCCGCATCCGGGAAATCAGCCAGGGTATCGCGCGATCCGCCAGAATACCCGAGGAACGGCTGCCCCGGGTCACCGTCAAGGATGAATACACCCCGGCAGTCTACAATGATCCCGATTTGCTCAACCGGATCGTACCGGTCCTGAAATCAACGCTTGGCGAGACCGCCGTGATGGCCGTCGATCCCGTCATGGCGGGCGAGGACTTCGCCCGCTACGGACGCACGGAAGAGCGGATTCCCGGAGCGTTGCTCTGGCTGGGCGCCGTCAACGGGGCACGGTACCAGGCGAAACAGGCAAGCGGTGAAGCCCTGCCGGGCCTGCATTCGGCCCGGTTCGCGCCCGATGCCGGAGCGACCATTGCAACGGGCGTGCGGGCGATGCGTGCGGTGCTGCTTGAACTGTTCCGGGAACGCTAGAAACGGCAGGATTGCCTGCCGGTCATTTTCAATATCTCGCATTCTTCCGGAATTCATGGACTATCCTTACAGCCATGCCCCTACCAGGAAGTTAGAGCTTTTTCAGTGGCATTCAATAATAAGGAGGTTGCCATGATACACAATAACCTGTGTCCGGCTTTCGCACTAATTCTTGGACTCACACTATCGGGCTGGACCATGGCCGGGAATACCCATGAGACGGGGCAACGGGCCTTTACCGGCCTCTGGCAATCGATCGACAGCTTTGACGGCAGTACCCAGTATCTGTCGATCACCTGCAGCCCCGAACGCTCATGCGACGTCCGGCTCAACGATACGGCGTTCACGCTTTCCTGCGTGAACCAGACTGGTTTTGCACAAGGCGCGGGGTCGGTTTTACGCGATGTACTGACCGTCGAACTTACCCTGTATTGCTCGAATCTGGACGGGACGTCCAGTCTGGCCGGGACTCAGTTAAACAAATTCGTTCTGGATCGCAGAAACGGAACGCTAACGAACCTCAATGACGATCCAGTGCCTGTTCCCAATGTCTTTCACCGGATCAGCAAGTAGCGCCGCGCAAGCTGCCGGCAGACTGACTACAACATCCTGCGCGGGGCCGCCAATGCCGACTGACTGACAGCGGCTCCTGCACGAGAGGACAGGAAGCACAGGCCAGTCAGCAATTTTCCCGAATACTGCCCAGCACCGGGGTCTGCCCCCTGTTTTCCTGTTCCATACCAAGAAGAACCGAGCAAGCAGATATTATTACGATGAGCACCACTCTCAGCTTCTGGTTTTATACCATCGCGATCATGGCTGTGGGTATGTACAGTGCCCGCTACGGACGTCCCGGCTCGGCCGATTTCTTTCTCGCTGGTCGGGGCATTGGCACATGGGTGTCTGCTTTGTCTGCTTCCGCCTCCGCGGAAAGCGGCTGGGTAACACTGGGACTTGTGGGAATGGCCTTCCAGACAGGCATTGGCGCCCTGTGGATCATCCCTGGAACCGTTATTGCATTCCTGTTCAACTGGTTGGTGATCGCCGACCGCTTGCGTCGACAGGCGCATGACCAGGGATCTATCACCCTTCCCGATGTGTTCACGGCCAACTTCACTGGATGGCACGCTGTTGCGATCCGGGTTTTGGCTATGCTCATTATCCTCAGCATGCTAAGTGCCTATGTGGCAGCGCAGTTCAGTGCTGCAGGAAAGATGTTCGAGGCGATGCTTGATTGGCCCTATGAAGCTGGAGTCATCGTCGGCGCGATTATAGTAATAAGCTATACCATTAGTGGAGGGTTTCGCGCTGTTGCCTGGACCGATGTGCTCCAGGCGCTGTTGATGATCAGCGCCATGCTGATCCTGCCGCTGGTGCTGCTTGTTCATCTCGGCGGTATCGATAGCATGTGGCAGCGCCTCGGCGCACTGGAAGATGGCACCACCCTCACTGCTCCATTCGCGGACCAGTTCGGCATGGCGCTGGTGGGTTTTATGGCCATGTGGCTGGGGATACCGTTGGGCTACTGTGGACAACCGCACATTCTGGTCCGCTATATGGCTACACGCGATACAACTGCGATACGACGTGGTGCCTTGATCTCGACGACTTGGGTTTTCCTGCTGTTTACCGGAGCCGTACTGTTGGGTGTCTTTGCTCGTGCATGGTACGGGAGCCTGAATGATCCAGAAACCGTTTTGCCACGGGTTGCCGGTGAATTGCTCCCTGGACTGCTTGCCGGCCCGATGATCGCTGCAGTGCTCGCGGCCATCTGTTCCACCGCCGATTCCCAGTTGCTGGTAAGCGCCTCGGCCGTCAGCCACGATCTTTACGTTCGGGTACTAGGTCGGCAGCCGGACAACCAGCGCATCGTGTTCCTGAACCGTCTCGCTGTGCTGCTGATCGGGCTTATCGCCATGGTTGTCGCGCTAGTAAAGGTACGTGTTATTTTCGATTTCGTACTCTACGCCTGGGCGGGACTTGGCGCTGCCTTTGGTCCTGCCCTGATTCTAATGCTGCTGTGGCGACGGACCAGTGCCGCCGGGGTGATCGCAGGCATGCTCGTTGGATTCATAACCGCTGTAGTATGGCGCATGACCTTGCATAACTATCTCTACGAGCTGGCTCCGGCATTCCTGCTGGCCTTTGTCACCGTGTGGTTAGTAAGCTTGTTCACTTCCGAACACAAAGTGCCAGCCAGTATCGGTAAGCAACAGAAAAATGTGCTCTGACACCTATTTGTTCCCAAAGACAGCTAAAATGGACGAAATGGCTTGTGGATCGGGTTCCAAGCAGGTTCGTAATTAATGAGTAAGCCTGACAAAAGGGAGGAGCGGGAATGAAACGACGAGTTTCGTTAGGGGCCAGCGCAGCGCTGCTGGCGGGGTTGACGGTTCAAGCAGTGGCACAGGATTCAGGTATGCTCACGCAAGGTGAGGCCGCAAAGCTTTATCCCGACAAACCGGCTTATTCGCGCTATGCCGGGCGGGATTTTCCGACACGGCCCTATTTCGGCGACACGCACCTCCATACATCCTTTTCCATGGATGCGGGCGCCTTCGGAGCGCGTATCGGTCCACGTGACGCCTATCGCTTCGCGCGCGGCGAGCAGTTGACGTCATCAAGCGGGCAGCCGGTGAAACTTTCGCGACCGCTTGATTTTCTGGTCGTGGCCGATCACTCCGACAACATGGGCTTCTTCCCGGATCTGCTCGCCGGCAAGCCCGACGTGCTCGCTGATCCCACCGGCAAGCAATGGTACGACATGATTCAATCCGGCAAGGGTGCGGACGCCGCGATGCAGATCATCGTCGCCTTCTCGCATAACAAGTTTCCGGAAGATCTCATGTACTTTCCGGGTACCTCCAGGTACAAAAATGCATGGCAGAGGACCATCGACGCGGCTGAAGCGTTCAATGAACCGGGGCGTTTCACCGCCTTCATCGGTTACGAATGGACCTCGAACACCGGCGGTAACAATCTGCACCGTAACGTGATCTTCCGCGACGGCGGCGACAAGGCGAGCCAGGTCGAGCCCTTCACCGTGTATCCGCCCTACGGCAGTGACAATCCCGAGAATCTCTGGAAGTGGATGAAGGCATACGAGGACAAGACCGGCGGCAACGTTCTGGCCATCGCGCACAACGGTAATCTCAGCAACGGGTTGATGTTCCCGGTCGTGGAGGCGTTCGGCAAGAAACTCGACAGCGATTACGCCAGCACGCGCGCGAAATGGGAACGTCTCTACGAGGTGACTCAGACCAAGGGCACCGGTGAGGCGCATCCCTATCTTTCGCCGAACGACGAGTTCGCCGATTTTGAGCTGTGGGACAAAGGCAATCTCGACGGCAGCGTCGCCAAAAAGAACAGCATGCTCGAGTTCGAGTATGCCCGCTCGGCGTACAAGAACGGACTGAGGCTTGCCCAGAAACTCGGCGCCAATCCCTATGCGTTCGGCCTTGTCGGAAGCAGCGATGCGCACACCGGCCTCGCCGCGATGCAGGAAGACAATTTTTTTGGCAAGACCACGCCACAGGAGCCGAGCCCGGAACGCATGCTGGCAACCTTCGTCGACAATCCGAAAACCGGCATCAAAATCATGGACTGGGAGGTCAGCGCCTCCGGTTATGCCGCTGTTTGGGCGACAGAGAACACACGCGCATCGATTTGGGATGCCATGCAGCGCAAGGAAACCTATGCCACCACTGGGCCACGCATGATCGTGCGCTTTTTTGGCGGGTGGGATTTTGATCCGAATGATGCCGGGGATCGGCTGCCGGCGTACACTGGCTACACCAAGGGTGTAGCCATGGGTGGCAACCTGGGCGTCGCGCCGCGCGGCAAAACGCCGACCTTTCTCGTCGCCGCGCTCAAGGATCCGATCGGCGCCAATCTCGACCGCTACCAGATCGTCAAGGGTTGGCTCGATGACGAAGGCGAGCTTCACGAGAAGGTCTATGATGTGGTGTGGTCTGGTGAACGCAAGCCAGGCGACGACGGCAAGGTGCCCCCCGTCGGCAGCACCGTGGACGTCGCCAACGCGACCTGGACCAATACGATCGGCGCGCCTGAGCTGATCGCGGTGTGGACCGATCCAGACTTCGATTCCTCCGAGCCTGCTTTCTATTACGGACGCGTCCTCGAAATCCCGAAACCGCGATGGACGGCTTACGACGCCAGGTTCTACGGGACGGAGCCATTGCCGGGCACCGTCATGACCTTGCAGGACCGTGCCTACACCTCGCCGATCTGGTATACACCTGCACCCGGGACAGGAGGCGGACTATCCGATGGAACATAAAGACTTTATCCCGCAAACGACGCAAGGAGGCAGCTGGGCACGGCGGCTTGTCCGCGAACCCCTGGTGCATTTTCTGCTGCTCGGCGGACTGCTGTTCGGTGCCTATTACTCATTTAACGACGCACCGCAGAGCAGCGATTCCAAACAAATCGTCCTCGATGAGGCGCAGGTGGCGAGCCTCGCGGCGACCTTCCAGCGCACCTGGCTGCGCCCACCGACACAGGAGGAACTGGTTGGCCTGGTCGAGGACCGAATCAAGGAGGAAATCCTTTACCGCGAGGCGCTGGCGCTGGGGCTGGATCAGAACGACCTGGTGATACGCCGCCGCCTGCGTCAGAAGATGGATTTCCTCAACTCCGATCTTACCGAGCCCGAGCCGCCGACCGAGGCCGAGTTGCAGGCGTATCTCGTGGCCAACATGGATCGGTTCCGGACCACCGAGCAACTCAGCTTCACCCAGGTATATCTGAAGGAGGAGAACCGGAAACGGGCGACTGCGTTGCTGCAGCAACTCGCCGGGCACCCCCCGTCGGCGCTGGACCTGGAGAAGCTTGGCGATGCCAGCCTGTTGCCTGGTGCCATGCAGCAGGCCGACGTACACGAACTCGAGCGTGTCTTCGGCAACGGGTTCGCGAACGCACTCTCCGCCGCGCCGCCGGGGCGGTGGAGCGGACCGCATGCCTCCCCCTACGGCCTGCACCTGGTCTATGTGTCGGAGCGTCTGCCCGGTCGGGAACCGCCGCTCGGCGAGGTGCGAGCAGCGGTGGAGCGCGAGTGGCTGGCCGAACGGCAGCGTGAGGCCAACGCGCGGTTCTATCAGGCCCTGCGCGAGCGCTACAGCGTCGAAGTCGCCTATCCCCAGCCGCCCGCACGGGATGACGTGGTGGCGATGCAGCCGTGATGGATCTGCCGCGTCTGCTGCTTCTCGCGTCCCTGCTGCTGAGCGGTCTGTTCGGCCCGGCGCAGGCACACGAGGTTCGCCCGGGCTATCTCGAGTTGCGCCAGTTCGACGCCGAGACCTGGGATCTGGTATGGAAGGTCCCGGCGAACGGCGACCGGCGACTCGCGCTGGACGTGCAGCTGCCGGAGAACTGCCGCAACGGCGAGCCGGGCACGCGCTTCATCAACGGCGCCTATATTGAACGCTGGCGAAGCCGCTGCAGCGGCGGGCTGACCGGACGGGAAATCGGGATTGCCGGCTTGCCCGCAACACGTACGGACGTACTGGCACGAGTGAGCCGCGCCGACGGCACTGCGCAGACGGTGCGCCTTACCCCCTCGGCGCCGGTCTTTACCGTCAGCCCCACAGCAAGCGGCTGGCAGGTGATACACACCTATCTTGCCCTTGGCGTTGAACACATTCTGCTCGGCATCGATCATTTGCTGTTCGTGCTGGCGCTGCTGTTCCTGGTTGGCAGCTGGCCGCGTCTGATCGGTACGGTCACCGCCTTCACGCTGGCCCACAGCCTGACCCTGGCGGCCGCGACGCTGGGCTGGATCCGGGTTCCGCAGGCACCGGTGGAAGCGGCGATTGCGCTGAGTATCGTGTTCGTGGCCGTCGAGATCCTGCATGCCCGCCAGGGACGCGCGGGTCTCGCGGCGCGCCTGCCCTGGGTGGTGGCCTTCGTGTTCGGTCTGCTGCATGGCCTGGGATTTGCCGCAGCACTGAGGGACATCGGCCTGCCTGAACACGCCATACCGCTGGCCCTGGCGTTCTTCAACGTCGGCGTCGAACTGGGCCAGTTGCTGTTTATCGCTGTCGTGTTCGGGCTGTTGTGGCTGATTCGCGCGCTTGGCCAGCCCGCCAGCGAATCGGAAGATACCTGGCGGCAGGCCGAACGGTTTGCGCTGCCGGGGGCCTATGTGATCGGCACCCTGGCGATGTTCTGGGTGTTTGACCGAACCTACAGCTTCCTGGTATGACCGATCGGGCAAAAAGGGAGTGACTGGCAGGGAAAGCAAAACCATCCGACAAGTCGCTGGCTTTCTGTTGCTGTGTACCTGCGGGACAGTACGGGAGCGGGTTTGATGCAGGTTCCGAAAGGAACCATTGCTGTGAGTCCGGCAACCGTGCAATGTCTTGCACCGGCGCACCGTCTGTCGCGGGCAGTCGTCGAGGGGGTTGCATTACCAGTAGTGTCGCCAGTCGAAGACCATGCGCAGGCCGAGCGACCAGACTGTACGCAGATCGGAGCTGGCACCCGGTGGTGTAACGATCGATGTGTCGTAGGGTACGTCTGCACCAGCAAATAGCTGGAAGAGCACCGAGGAGGACTGGTTAGCGGAAAAAGCCCGGAAGGGTCGATACTCGAGGATCGGCAGATCGAAGTACGTGGACTTGAAGTCGATTACTCGCCCGGGGCTGCCAGGGCTTTCGGGTGGGGCGATCACCTGGTCGTTGTTTCCAAGTCCATACCAGGTCACGCCGAGCTCGCGGCCCAACACGAACTGGAATCGACCAATGCGCGTGGCCCATCCCTGCTGCCAGCCGAAAACACCGCCGTTGCTGGCGGTGATAGCCATCTGTGTGTACTTCTCCGGATTGAAGAAGTACATCGGCGCCAGGAACAGGAGGTCTCCGGGAATCAGGTAGAAGGGCATGCGGAACCGGGTCGACAGGCCCGTGCGCGCGGGGATCGCTGCGGTAAGATTCCCATCGATCGCACCCGTCCCGGTGTCGGCGAACTCGTTCGTCGAGGGCCCGTCCGCGTGATAGCCGATCTGGAAAAAGGCCAGTCCGTCGCCTGAATCTCCCAATGCCCCTTCCAGTCCCAATCCGGCACGAAATGCCAGGTCCAGCCCGGGAATAAAACCGTCATCGTTCTGCGACTTCTCGAAACCGCCGCTTATGCCACGGCCCTCGATCGAGGCGGCTAGTCCCGCAAACGTCCCCAATTCACTCCGTGCGCGCGGCAGCTCGCCCAGACCGGGACCAAGACCCGGTACGGGTGTGGGCAGGAGGGCTTCTTCGAGCGTATCAGCGTACCGGCTGCGCCCGCCCGTGCCCAAATTTTCGCCGCGGTCGGGAAAGGTGTTGCTCTTGCAGATGTCGAACGTATCCGGTTGGTCAGGGGCGGTCGGAACATAGGGAATGCTGTAGCCTCGCGAGCGGCCAGCTGCGGCGTCGAGAACCTGTGCCAGGCTCCTGCGCGCCGCCTCGGCGGCAAGCGCGGCGTCCTCCGGGCGCAGATGCGCATCGCCCATCAGCACGATGGTCTCATCACGTCCCTTCCACGTGAACACCTCTATGCCGTGCTGGTTGTAGAAGTCGTGGGTACCCTTGCGCTGCGACACGTCGCCCCAGCTCCCGGCCACGTGACCAGCCGCATAGGTATCTTCCAGGAAGTGCAGTGCGAACGCCTCGTCGAACAGCACAGCACGCGCGAGCGCGCTCCGTTCGTCGGTCGATAGCTGCTCGTTCGCGAGCCGGCTCGCCTTCTGCAATGCGCTTATGTGATACCAGGCATAGACGCCGATCGCATTGAGGTCCGATCCGGGCTGCAGCGCAAGCACCCCATATGCATAGGGGTCAAGGTTCGTGTCGGGACGGGGGAGCAGGAAGTGAGCAAGGTTGGCGTCCGCCCGCGTCGCATAGTGCGGATCGGCACGCTGCAACCGGGTGTCGGCCGTACGCAGCGCGTTCAACCGCTGTGCGCGACTGGCCTCGTCGGCGAGGCGTCGCCGGCTGTTGGTGACTAGGTCCGAGGAGGTCTTCGTCTGATCCGGCTGGCCAGTGACCGGGATTCGTCCCAGATCCTCTTTGAGCTGCGCAGCGACGTCCGCAACCATGAGGATCCAGTCCGATTGGCGAACCGTCTCCAGCATCTCGTAGCTGGAGCACGAGTGATCACCGGCGATACCCGATAGCGCCGCCCAGTCGATGCACGTTGGCGTAAGTCCCTGATCTGCGTCGGCACCCGACACGCAGAGGCGCGTTTCATCACCCATGCGCGCGTCCTGCCATAGCTGATCGAACTCCCCCAGGCGTTCCGGGTCGAGACCCTGAACAGCCAGCACGGCGATATCACGGTGCTCCGGATAGACCCACGCAATCCCCGGAGCCGAGATGCTCGCGAGCGCAATCGCCAGGAGCCCGCGCAAGACCCTCGTTGCAAACAAATAGTCCATCTCGGCTCCTCCCTTCGCTTTAAAGACTTGAGCAGCGGACTTCTCCCTGGCTCGCAACCGCCGGGTGCTCGGGTTCGCAGCTAGTGCGATTTCCTCCTCAATGTAGCGCAGCCCCCTCGCTACAACATCTCATGCCTGCCCGTCTGAAGTGATCTACTAAATGCGGACACCGAGTTAAGGCGTTAAAATGCCATAACGAGGCAAGAGATGACAACAGAGATGAGTTAGAGACGTAACTCCACGGAAGCCAAGCGTATAGGTTAAAGGGGTTGGCGACAAACAAAAACTGGACGCATTAGTCACCGACCCCTTTCCACTCTGGAAAGGGCTGAGTATAAGTCGAATAAACGCTATTTTCCCTGAAACCCGCCTCCATTGTGCGGACGCTGCCACCGCTTTCCAGCCTGGTCATAGCGGAATCCTGCCTGAATTAGCCACACTGACCTGACTGAATTCAGTTCATGTGCCCTTTACCCAGCCTATTCATGCCTCCAGGCAAATACAGACCCTGTTGCATCTGCGCAAGGCAGCAACATTGGTTGCACGGGAATGCTTCCTTGAGTCTGCCGAACAGACCGGACTGCGGCGACGCTCGACTGTCCGGCAACAGCCGCCAGCTCGTATCAGCGATTTTTCTTGCAGATGCACCAGTATCTTCTTAATGACCACTGGATCTTCTATGCACGCAATGACCCTGGCTGATCCTCCACAGACTCGGCACATCTCAACATCAATCTTGAAAACCCGCTTCAGCCGCTGCGCCCAGGTTATTGCCATGGATGGCATGTATGCCGGTTTTGCAGGAGCAGAAACCGGTCATGGCCACAGGACGCTGAACGGGTATTTGCTCCCCCTGGCCATCCGCTGCTTTGGGCTTGTTGCCTTTTCCCCGTTTTGCTGGCGTCACCAGCGCTCGGTGCTTGCTGTTCGGCGCAAACACACCGTGAAAACGTGTCAGATTGACTCTGGGCAAGGGCACAAGCGCTGCCAGTTTGGCGATGAAATCCACAGGCTCAATGATGACGTGGGTGGTCCCATCCCGATACGGCGTCTTCAGCTCATAATGATCCAATGCCAGATAACTGTTCTCGGCATCTACACCTATTACACCTACGCTGGACCACCTACGACCAGAAGCCTTTCGGCATCAAGACGTCAGACGACGTGCCCATGGAGTACCAGGAACGGCCCTGGCAACTGAATCAGACTCGCTATTGCGACAACCTGTCTGTGTTGCAGGGGTGTCGCGGCACTAGAAAAATGTCGCTTGCAGCCGCTCGAGCACCCAGAAGGCAGCCACGGTGCCAATGGCGTAAGAGGCGGCGATTGGCGCCTGGCGCGGCACTGCGATGACTTTTTGCAGCAGCGCAAACAGGCTCAGGAACAGGGCGATGAACATGAGTTGACCCAGTTCGATACCGATGTTGAAAAACAGTAGCGCCAGCGGGGTGTTGCCCTGGGGCAGGCCGAGTTCCAGCAACGCACCGGCAAAGCCGAAACCGTGCAGCAGGCCGAAGGCGAAAGCCACCAGCCAGGGCCAATCGATAGCCAGACTGGTCCTGCCGCGACGCTGGCGTACTGCCTCGCCACTGACCAGCGCGATGCTGAGGGCAATGAGCACCTCCACTGGCCCGGGCGGCAGGCTGAGGTGGCCCAATATCACCAGCGCGAGGGTAATGGAGTGGGCGAGCGTGAAGGCGGTAACGGTCTGCACCAGCATGCGCCAGCCCCGTACGATCATCATCAGGCTGGCGACAAACAGCAGGTGATCGATCCCCAGTAGGATGTGCTCGATGCCAAGGCGGGTATAGGTTGCCGCCACGCCCCAGCGTGAGGGCTGTTGCGGTACGGTGGCACGAGTGTGCTTCGCCTGTAGCAGCAGGGTGGATTGCGTGCCATCGAGCAGGTTGATGTTGACCAGGGTATCGACCGTGGTCTGGGCGAGATTGTCTATCCAAAGCTCTGTTCCCGGCAGTCCCCGCTCACCGTTCAGGTGGTAGCGGTAGATGACAAAACCCTCGAGCAGGGTGGGCTCTTGGGTCAGGCGCAGGGACAGGGATTCGTCAAAGCGGGGCTGGATATCCAGCACCCGGTCGCCCCGGCTCGGCACCTTCCACAGCACCTCGTAGTGGTGGGGTGCGGTTTCGTCGATTTGCAGGTAGGCGGGGCGTATCTCATGGGCCGGGACGTAGACGGACCACGTCAGGCACAGCAGGAGCAGGGCACGGAATGCCAGGGTCATCAGTTAGCCGATAGCCCGACTTTAACGGCGCTTTGGGGAACATCGGCGGTGATGGTGACCTCGTATTTCGCCAGCAGGTTCTGATATAGCTCATCTTGCGCCTCGAGCACCGACTGGTACTCGTACTCCCGGGCGACATAATCGTGCACCTCCTCGAAGGCTGGCAACCTGGGCGCCTGGCGCTCTTCGACAAGCACCAGGTGCCAGCCAAAGCCCGAGCGCACCGGTCCTGCCCAGTGCCCGACGGGCAGTGCGGCCAGGGCCTCGGCAAAGTCGCCGCCGAAGTCGTTGTGGAGTTCGTTCTGCGCCGTCATCGGCCATTCCACCGGCAGCGACAGTTTGTTCTGGCGCGCCCCCGGTACCGGCGCGCCCTGGCGCAGTGCCGACAGGGTGGCCTGCATGCGCTCCTCGACCTGCGGCTCGTCGGGCAGGAACAATACCTGCCGGAATGCGTAGGCCTGCGGCAGGGTGAAAAACGCCTCCCGACTGTGGAAATACTCCCTGAGACGCGCCTCGGTGGGGGGCTTCATCAGCACGCTCAGGTCGTTGGCCACGGCCTCCATTTTCTGCGCCAGTCGCTTGCGTATGATCCCGTCATTGTGATCCAGGCCCATCTTCAGGGCCTCCCGGTAGAACACCTCCTGGCGCAGGTGCCGGTCAATGATCGCGGTCACATCGTCTGGCGCAGGGTCGCGCTTCCACTGCAGTTTCCAGAGCCCGGTCAGGTGGTCCAGTTCCGCCTGGTCGATGACGATTTGATTGCCATCGTCCTGCACCGCCTGGGCATCCTCCTGTAGCCAGGCATACGCCCCGAAGACGATACCGCCGAACAGGAAGAAGTGCAGTAGCGGTTCCCTGAACCAGTGCCAAGACGCCACGCGATCAGTGCACCTCGTACCAGATCGGTGAGCCCCAGGCACGCTCGACGAGCTGGCGCTTCACATCCTCGGGATACTGCACCCCGGCGTTGAGTTCGTCGTAGAGTGTCCAGCGGGCCGTCGGCAATTGCAGTACACGCACGTAGTAAAAGGCTTCGACTTCGGGATTAAAATCCGGATCGGTCCACACCCCCATCAGTTCAGGACTGCCTTTCTCGGTATTGAACTGCCCGGTTGTCATGTCAATGGGCGCGTCGATCGACTCTACAGAACCATCCCGCTTGAGCCGCTTGCCAGAAGCCACCACGTTGTAGATTGTGTCTTTCATCTCGCCATCTTCATACCAGCCCTTGATGATCTGGATGCGGTCGAGGTTGGGGCCGATCGGGTCCTTGACTGCCCAGACGAGAAACTGCGGGGCCTTGTCGCCTGTGTAGTCCCCGCCCATGGGGACACCCCTGGCGTAGCCGTCTTTTACCAGTTTCTCGTAATTGTCGTAGCGTTTGTCAAAGCCGCTGCCGGCGAAGGTGCGAACCTTGATGCGCGGCCCGCTGGTGGCGAAGGTCTCCTTCGCCAACATTGCATCCCAGATGGCGCCCCGGGTGTTCGACTCGGCCCACACCCCCGCCAGCGCGCCGGGATTGGCGTCGGCGACCCGCATTTCGCCGTCCAGGTCGGCTTTCGAGCGGGTCTCGGGGTCCCGGTCGGCCAGTCCGTGGCTGCCGACCTTGTAGTTGTCCTCCTCGACGTTGCTTGGCGTACCGTTGTGATTGTCGGTGCCGC
>Ga0210074_1000412_pt1 | contig 15472 bp, 15 predicted proteins | sample China_Galinas_Co_FD_184860 | JGI IMG/M metagenome (GOLD analysis project Ga0210074, IMG submission 184860) | Wetland microbial communities from San Francisco Bay, California, USA, that impact long-term carbon sequestration -... | ecosystem: Environmental > Aquatic > Marine > Wetlands ... | reverse complement strand
GCATACCATCGGGGTAATACTTCAACTCTTTTTCTCCCTTAGCCCACTTCATGAAAGTATCCGCATGTTCTTTGCCATCCGGAATCAATCTGTCTTTCCCGGAATGGAAAATCAACAATGGACGTTCCATTGGAGGCGCTGTTTCGATATCGATATCGAATAATTCCAACGATTCATCGTAAGTTTCAGCACCTACCAGGTGAGGAATTCCCGTGAGTAGAAGGGGATTTACTTTCATTTTGTTCGTAAGGAAGCGTGCATCGGCGGGGCCACCGCTTCCGATTGCGCAACGAATTCTCTTGTCGAAAGCAGCCGCGCGGGGGGATAAATATCCGCCCAAACTCCAGCCCAGAGTTGCGATTTTCTGAAGATCAATATTGTAGATATTGTTTTCCTCAAACCAATCGATAATCGCGCTGACTGCCTTCTCATAGTCAGGGATGAATTTCATGTCCTGCCACATCTCGCCCTGGCCTGGTCCGTCAAAAGCAAAGGTATTGAACCCGGCGGATGTAAACATATTCCCATAGTGATGCAGTTCGATCTCTTTTAGGTTGTCCATTCCATTGATGAAGATGATCAACGGTCGATTGGGTCGGTCTGAAAGCCGGAGATAACCCGGGATCAAAACCCCTCTGAAAGGGATATCAATTCTTATGGGCTTATCATTGTTATTACAAAGGTTAATCGCTCTTTCATAATTTTTTCGCAGCCTGCACTCAGCCCTGTTCTTCTGTTCAGGACCGATGTAAAAGAAATGCTGCCCGACATGAAAACATCCTGCCGCTTCATGAAAGAACACTTTGGCGCTATGTGTATTCCCTTGTTCCAGTGCTTTCTCAGCCAGCATCTCCAACCGTTCGCCTTCGACTGACCATTCGGAACACCATTGATACCAATTCGTGATGCGAGCCACTACTCTTCGAATGCGGTCAAGATCTACGCCGGCATTCAAGTATCTGCGATACCAGTGTTGATAGACTCGCTTTTCATTACAAATCACGGAGTAAAATATTTTCTCTTTGAGTGATAATTTTTCCGTCATTATCAATCTCCTTTGTGAAGCTAAAAGCTATGTTCTGCTCAAGTTGACCTGCTATTTGGCACCTTTTCAATCCATTTCAGTTCAGCATGCTCGAAGTCTTTTAGGCGTCCCTTTTTGGCCACTTCCATGCGAACCAAATAACCAATATAAGGAGCAGGGCTTTTACGGTTGCAAAAAGCAGGTAATAGCCAGGATTTCTTCCTGTGAAAAATGTGCTTCCTAACACACCGAGGTAGACAATGCCTACGATGATGTTTACCAGGCGATTTGCTTTTGCCTTCAAGACCAGGGACAGGAAAACCATAACGCTTGGAACAAGCATCAATATGGCGCTTCCCACTAACAACCCCTGGGTCATTTGAATACCAGCGATCTCTCCCGAGATTAGCTCTTCGAGGTTCACTGGCGCATAGAATCCCAGAATGTCCGCATATGTGTAGCAAAACATCAAAGCTATCCATAGTGCTGAAAGCTTTATCTTGATATTGATATTGACCTTCACATCTTCCAAAATTTTTGGGTGTTTCGTATTTGTATACATTATTATCTCATCGAACACTCTGATGATTTCTTTAGCTTCGTCTGAATGAAGCACGATACATCCCATTAACTCTCAGTGACGAGGCTTATCAACTTCATGCACTTTCTTGACGGCATCCCGGTTGAAACCCTTCAGGATCAACCACACCGCCATCACCATCTCCTGCACGGCGATTGGAATTACCATCAAGCCAAAAATGGCATCGGGCAGTTCTACCCCGAACATGGCCAGTAATGCGCTAGTTATCATCAGGACAATGGCAATTAGCCCCCAGATGGAAATCCAGCGCGGCAGCAGTTTTGATTGATAGAGTGCGAAATAGAAGATCAGCGCGCCAAAGCCGAAGATGAGTACATAAAATATCCAGGCCCATTCGTTCCAACCCTGGATTGTATCGCCAATGCTTCCAATCAACCCCACACTTGATGATTCTGCGGCGAGGTAAAGCTGGCTGACTTTGATCAGAGCCAGTTTGGTGATATCCACCAGCACGAACAACACAGCCTCGAACAGCCGGAAAACAACATATCCGAGTGCCAGTGTCTCGCTGTGTTTGCGCAGCACGGGGTAAGCGAAAACGGGGATCAGTGGGATTGCCAGGATACAACTGAACTCGATCAGCATGCCAATTATGGCGGAGAGGCGGTTGGGGTAGGCGACTTGCAGGTAATCGGGCGTATCCAGAACAGGGCCGTAGAGTGAGCCACCGACGAACAAGAATGCGGTAGCGATGATAAACAAGATTCCCACCATGACTGCGTTCTTTCTGTATATCTCAGTGGGCTTTTCCATGATGGTATTCATTTTTACTCCTCTTTGTTTTTCGGAATTCTTATAGACAATGTATTCAAACAACGTACAATTTAGTAATAATCCAATCCAGGATCACATCCAGAGCCAGCTTGACATTCCCTATCTGGCAATGATTACTGGCATGCTCTTCGGGGGTAAAGACCCGGCCTGTAAGCGAACGAGCGGAGGTCAAACCCTGACGGTTTTTCTCATACTCTTTGAAGGGCACCATATGATCCTCAGTGCCAGCCAATAGAAGCACATCCTGGCGGACTTTCGAAGCGATATCAGAAACAGAAAAGTTTTCTAACGAAGCCATCCATTCCAGGGGCGTGTCTACACCGTTGATATACATGCCATGACGGATGAGCCACTCGGTGGCGAGGTTCTTGCTCATCGATTTTTCTGCAATCCAGTTGTAGACAGATGGGTTTCTCAAGAAAAATCTGTAGATCGCGCCTTGCAGACCATGTCCATGTTGGTCATAGCCTGAAATGTCATAGGAGATAACCCTGGAGATGCGTTTCTCAAAAGCGGCTGCCCGCAGTGCCAGATAACCGCCCAACGAAATTCCGATCAAGGTGACATCAGTGAGCTCGAAATAATCCAACACGCTAGTGACAGCATGTTCCCATTCATGGGTAAATGGCAGATTGTGCTTCCGTATCGCGGCTCCCTGGCCTGGTCCCTCGAAAATGATGACTTCAAAGCCAGCATCGGCCAGATACTGAACCAGGGTGAACAACTCTTCCATGAACGAGTCAAAGCCACCGTGCACGACGATCGTCCCTTTACTGTTCTCAGGTGAAAGTCGGAGCGCAGGTAAGGCTCCATCTTGATAAGGGATCGAGAACTTTTCCAGATTACTCTCCTGGATAGAGGCATAGAACAAGTCAATGAACTGATCGTACAGACGCATCTTGTCCGGGTCGCTGGGCAGTGTATAGAATTCGGCGGCTCGATAACTGAACGCAGCGGCCAGCGGACGATTTTCAGCTTTATGGCGCTCTGCCAGTCCAGTCAATACCGGTTTCCAATCGTTGATTTCTTTTATCGCATTGCCAGCTTCTTCGGCATCTGCTTTGGTCCAGTATCCGAAGGAATAGAAGCGATTCAATTGGAAATTGATATCCTTGTTTTTATGAAAGGTGTGATATCCGACAGGGAATGAAAAAGTTTCCTGAGTGTGTAAGTTATGTCCGTGCATGATTTTCTGAAATTTCCTTTTGCATTTTTTTCGATTGACTTGTATTCAAAATTGATTAGCGACACGATTTTGCCAGCCAGTTTTTTCGTTGATCTTGCTCATGTTCTTATGTTGTTTCCTTCTTCAACTTGATGTGCAGCATGATACTGAGGGGAATCAATCCAAATAACCCAACAACGCAGATCCAGCCCAATACATCGCCAATCTGTGTGTAAAGGGTTTTGACGCCCCGCATTGGAAGTTCGGCATACATGATGCCATCACCTAGGTCAGCAAAATCCATCTGGCTGAGAACATTTCCGTTATAGTCAACTGCAACAGTAATCCCGTGTTGAGCCGGACGTAATAGTGAAAATCCGTATTCGATTGTTCGCATGTAAGTTGAGTGAATCACCAAGCCTTGTTCAAATTCATAGGCCGAGGAAAGCATGATATCCACATTGGCTTTGCCTGCCTGTCTTATATAGTTCGTCATTTCCAGATCTCTACAAATCGAGATGGCAATTCTTCCATAGGGCGTATCTGCCCATTGAATGATCTCTGGTCCTTTACGGAAATATCCAGCCTCTCCAATATTCAGCTCAGCAAGGCCAGTTACATACCTTTTTGTATAATCTAATTGAACCTCACCATTGTTATCGATGAGAACATGGATGTTTTCTCCCTTGCCTTCTTTGGCATACGTTCCATAGGTGATGCTCAGATAAACATCATTCTCTTTTGCTATTTTTTGAAGTTCTTCTTTTAGCTTTTCTTCAGATCCTTCATCTATCATCATTGCGAACTCTTGAAAGGAGACGACTTTTGCACCGTTTGAAGCTGCTGTTCTTGTAAGATGATCGATTGTTGAGACGGTCTCTTCAAAAGGAGAAATCAGCCTGCCCGCCCACATTTCATCCATTGAAGTTAATTCCCCATTCTCAGTCAAAAGGAGGATCCCAGCAACCTTTACCGTATCTCGCTCAGGGTTGCTGGAAGAGGTTTTTACAGCTCCAAACACAAAGATTGCCAGAACTACCGCGGCAAAGGTGAGCGCTGTTTTCCTGCTTTTTCCCCAATCAAAACCGTTCTCCCAAACATAATTGATCGTTGATGCAAACCAGGAAGCGAGGAAAATAAATCCGCTAATTCCAAACAGCGACAGCAGTTGCTGAAGTATGATTGGCCCGAATACAAATTTACCAATCTGGATCGTCCCTTCGAAAAAGCCTTCCAGTGAAGATATGAAATGTATTGCTGTTGAAATGACCGGGAAGGTCAGCGTGGTCAATCCTGAGGAGATCCCATTTTTTGTGAATTTCTCATGTAATGGCCGATCGATCATAAACGGCAGGGAATATAGTAAGGTTAGGAGCAGAATTTTTACCGCATTGAAAAGTGTGTTCGTTTCATAAAGCCACCAAAGTCCGATATTGATGCTCAAGTAAAACCCGAGTAACGTGAGGAGATTTCCTCGTCTGACGGGTTGCGTTCTGCTAAACCTTAGGACAAAAACCGGTGCGATGAGTATTGCTATCGGAATAGTTGGAACGAGCTTGCTCATTCTTGTGAAAACAAAGATCCCAAATCCTAAAACAAACCATACTAAGGGTAAATAGTTTTTCTTATTCATTTTTCATTCTCCGTTCTGTTACTTCCAGGGTTGTATCGGAACTTTAAGGTCGAACGACTGAAACTAAAGAGTCTCTCTTTAGCTCTTTCTCATCTGCATTTCTTTGTAATCACCAATCAGTACACAAAACCAACCCAAAACCAGAAAAACCATGATCTCGATTGGAGTAGGGATGGAGCTACCCTCAAAAACCTTAAGATGCATTTTCCCGGTTTCACCACAAAGGAACCAGGATGCATTGATCCAGAAAAGGTAGCCGATCAGTTTGAAACTGCCGGCGATTTTTTCTTGCATACTCAGCATGGCGTATTTTTTCATCCATACCCAAATGATTGCAAAAAAGATAATCAAGATAATCACCCCTCCAATTCCAAACAGCGTGGGATTGTATACCCGGTTCCATACCAAGTTCATTACCAGGACCGCTGCAAAGACTCCAACAGCAGTGACCCAGGAAAAAACCGGTTTGGTTTTCACATACACAAATGCGCCAATGCCTGCCAATAGAGAGCCCAGGGTTATGGAAAAGACCCAAAGCAAAAAGATGGGTTTGTCCATTGCCCAAATGGTGGTATCAAGTTCTTCTGCGGTAAGCGTCCTGAGGTTGTGATATAGACTCCGGCCAATCATGCCAGCGAATGCTATTGCAAGGATCACACCAATCCAGAATAGAATCTGACCAATTTTTTGGTTCTTCATTTCTTCACTCCTTCGTTATTACGACAATGACTGAACTTACACCAGCATAGTAACAAACAGGTGGTATGAGTGTCATACCCCTCACGGGGTATTCAAGGTGGTATCGCTGATCTGGAAGAGGGAAAATGGGCTGCTTTTGCGGCCCATTTTTGTGATTTCTTTTCTTTAGGAATTTTCCCTGCTTACGTTTTGCGCAAGGAAAAAGCTTGCGACCATCGTTATCATCAAAATAACTGTCTTGATAATTAACCAAAGATTGGTTGTATTTCCATTCAAAAAACCAATTAGCGCAACGACAAACATCCCAAAAACAACTGGGAAAGCAGTAAGAAGAATTACAAACCTTCTCTCAACAGGTTGCTGAACTGCCCATAAAAGGAGCAACGTCCAACCTGCCATCAACGATCCCCCTATACCCATGATTAACCTGATTTGTAAATCAGGATCAAAATCCGGAGTGCCCGTCAGAATGCCAAAGACTACAGGGGAAAATAACCCGGCTACCCACAAGGCATCAGCAACAATGCCCAGCCAATATGGCATCTTAATAAACCTGCCTAGTAATTTTTGATTATTCATTTTTTTCTCCTTTCCGGCTCATTCAGGTTGGTGAAATCTAACGATTCCAATATAGCAGGTAGGTGGCATGCGTGTCATACCCCGAATGTGGTATCCAAGGTGGTATCTTGGGTTTGGGAGATAAAAAGACTGGGATGCTGTTTGCAGCCCAGTCAGGTTTTTGAATTGTGTGTCGCTCTTAACTTTCTATAATTACACACTCCTTTTTCTACTCCTTTTGATGAGATTCAGAATACGTGTGTAAACCACACTTACTTTGTATAAAACTTTTGTTCAAGGAAAGTTAACTTTGTAGATGCTCTGTCAGTCAAAGCAGCATAGTCAGCTATCTCCTGAGGGCTGGTTCTTAAGACTTCGCCGCAAGCCTTTATACATCCTCCATAGTTTCCCAATGCATTATGTTAATCCAACCGTCTTCGCCTTTTGTAAACTCCAGGTCGATAAATCCTTTGAAAGTTGCCTTAAATTAATCAATGTACTTTTTTGCATCCGCTAAAAACTTTTCTTCATCTGTGTCTTCCTTGAGTTTGTACTCGATTATTTCTGTAATCATGACTTGCTTCTTTTGTGGTTTGGTGAAACGGTAACACCTAAAGGATAGCAACAAGGTGATAGGAGTGTGATACTCCTGGGGTATGACTTTGGGTGTTAATAGAGATTTGGATGGGAAGAGGAAAATAAAAAGCGGACTGGCATTTGCCGGTCCGCTCAGTTGCCTGGCTTGATATGTCAAAGATGCATATGCAGGCTATAAGATTATTCCAAAAGCCCTGGCTTTAGCTACCGCCTCCGCCCGATGGTGGGCACCGAGTTTACTGTAGATATTGCGCGTGTGAGTCTTAACCGTATGCATTGAAAGAAAAAGCCTGTTCGAGATTTCCTTATTGGTCAATCCTTTGGCAATGAACTGCAGCACTTCGATTTCGCGATCACTCAACGGCTCGATCAATCCGGATTGATTTACCTGGGGTTTGGTGGAAGTATCTTTCTCCTGTTCGGTAACGGGGAAAGCCGCCAGTAACCGCTGAACATATTCTGGTGAAATTCCTTGAGAGAGAGCTTCGTAGAGCAGGTGAGCCATTGGCGGACCTTCATCCACAAAGATGTGGATGAAACCTTCCGGCTTGGCTAAGATTAAAGCCTGCTCCAGTGTGGATATTGCATGGGATGTATCACCCTTTGATTGATAAACTAACGCCTGGAGCGCTAAGATTTCGATCATTCTTGAAATACGTCCCCCTATTTCTGTTGCCTCGAGCAGGCGTTTTAATAATCTAATGGTTTCATCAAACCGGTTTTGAGCAAGGAGAATGCGGGCAAAGGTGATATTTTCCATTTCGTGCAGATATGTAAGTTCTCCATCAGGATCTAACTCACTCTCTTCAATCCATTGATAGGCATCATCTAGTTTTCCTTGTACCAGCCAACTACGCGCTTTCCAAGCTGATAATTGGTGAAGAGCAAAATGATATAAATTGGTTTCGTGAGCGATATTCTGCACCGAATGGATAACGTCCTCTGCACCAGGTATGTCACCGCTTGAAAATAGAACTCTTACCAGATATAGGTTGCTCAAGACGTTGTACCATACATCCCCGCCGCATTCAGTTAGTTTTACGCCTTTTTTCGTTAAATCTATTGCCCTATCTAGATCATTAATTTCAGCCAGAACCTCACCCCATATCCCTAATAACAAACCGACTTGTGGAGTTTCTGAAATTCCACTTTCTTCTGCTTTTCTCATCATATGATCACAGATATCAATGACCTGCTGTAACTTACCTTGTTGTCTCAAAATTTCGGCAAGCCTTAAATTGACGGTTATAAAAATGTAAATGTCTCCTGATGCTTCTCCTGTCGCTAATGCTTCTAATCGGACCTTGTATGCTGCACCCATTTGACCCTGGCTTTCATATGCATCACCTAAAGCAATTAAAGTTGGGCTTCGCCATGCTAGTTCCTGTTCTGGTAGATATTCAAGCGCCTCGCGAGCATGCTGAATAACCTTTTGCATGTTTTCTTGGGTGTAAGAAGCCATAAATGCTCGGATAGCTGCTAACTGCCCTTGCAACCTCATCTGGTCATTATCAGATAGAAGGATTTCTTGATCTAAATTTGGTGATTCAAGGCGGCGACCGCGGTTCGATTCAAGCGCCTGTTCGATAGCCTGGAGAGAAAGATCTGCCGCTTTCAACTGACCATTAGGGAATAGATACATGGCATGAAAAACACAAAGTTGTGGCCTAGAATAAATACACTCAATCGGCAGTAAACCCAACCAATGTTGCAATTTGCCATGTTCATTCCGTTGCCATAGAGCACTAACATGTTCTTCGATTAGTTGTGCCGACCGCTCGTAAGCTTCAGCGCGCATAGAATACTCAATTGCTTCATCTATTAACTCATTTTGTTCAAGCCATTTACTTGCTCGGATATGCATTTCAGGTATCTGCTCTGGTGTGGTTTGGTGCAGACGTTGACGTAATAAATCGGCAAAAAGATGGTGATAACGGTACCAACGCCGTTCCTCATCCAATGGAACGATGAACAGATTAGCACGGTCCAGGGTTTCGAGGGTTTCCTGGCCGTTCTCCTGGCCGGTGAGGACATCGCATAGAGAACCCGTCATGCGGTCGAGAATAGCTGTTTGTAATAAGAAACTTTGGATGCACTCCGTCTGCTGACCCAGAACCTCCTCGATCAAAAAATCAAGCACCAGCCGATGACCACCACTGAATGTTTTAATAAACTCTGCACGGTCTTCACGTCCTTGCATTGATATAGCGGCCAATTGAAGTCCGGCGATCCAACCTTCGGTGCGAGTTTCCAACTCAGTGATGTCCTCAGATGACAGATTCAAACCCATCACCTGGTTGAGAAAATCAGCCGCTTCTGAAGAAGTAAAGCGCAAGTCCGCAGCGCGCAACTCGGTCAATTGATTTCGTGCACGGAGAAGCCCTAGTGACAAAGACGGGTCCTGACGGGAGGCGATGACAAGATGTAGTTGGGGTGGCAGATTTTCGAGCAGAAAGATCAGGGCTTGATGAATCGATTTCGTTTCGATCAAATGGTAATCGTCCAAAACGAAGATGATTTTCTCTGAAATGACAGCTAGTTCGTTTATCAAGGAGATCAAGACGGTGCTGGGCGATGGCGGTTGAGGTGATTGGAGCATGCTCAACGCGCTTCGACCGAGATCAGTTTCAATTCCATCAATTTGATTCAGGGCGGCAATGAAGTAATTCAGGAAACGTACCGGGTCATTATCATCTTGATCCAGCGAGAGCCAGGCAACCTTAATGGGTTGGCTCTCTAATTTACTGTTATTCCGTAAATTTTCCACCCAATGGCTGACCAATGTCGTTTTTCCAAATCCAGCAGGGGCGGAGAGTAGAGTCAGTTTGCGATCCAGGCCATTATTCAAGCGCTCGATCAGGCTTGGTCGATGGACGAGTTTAGCTCTGGTGTGGGGAACAAAGAGTTTGGTGACCAAAACCGAAGTGACCATACCCTAAGTATACAACATCGATTGCAACCAAAAATCACATACTCAAGCCTTTCGTCCTCCTTAGCTTAAGTATGTGTTAAACATCGACTCTGCTAGCCTCCTTTATGTATCTCCCTTTACAGCAGTATCTAAGTTTGTGTTTAGAATGCTTTGTCAAGCGCTTATCTCTGCTGCCTCAACTGTTTGGGCAATTAGAGTAGCAATGGTCATTGGTCCAACTCCGCCTGGAACGGGAGTATAGGCAGCGCACTTATCGATCATGGCAGAAAGTTCAATATCTCCAATATTTCCCGGATGGTAACCTGCGTCAACAACAACGGCCCCCGGTTTGATCCATTCGCCCCTGATGAATTCTGGTTTGCCCACTGCGCCAACAACAAGGTCGGCACTCCTAATTATTTCAGGCAGAGCCTGTGTTTTTGAATGACAAATCGTCACTGTAGCATTTGCATTCAATAACATCATTGCAATTGGTTTTCCAAGAATCGGACTGCGACCAATTAAAACGGCATGTTTTCCTTGTATTGGAATTTCATAATGACGAAGCAACCGCATAATGCCTGCCGGTGTTGCCGACCCATAGGCAGGTTCACCCATTGCCATTCTTCCAAAACCAGGCGCGGTGACGCCATCAATATCTTTTTCAAGGCTGATTCTGTCAAAACAGCATCGTTCATCAATTTGTGATGGCACAGGATGTTGTAATAAAATCCCGCGCACATCAGGATTGTTGTTCAATTTATCGATTTCGCTCAAGAGTTCATCTGTGGTTGTTGCTTGTGGTAATGCAACTCGAAGAGATTCCATTCCTACACGTTTGCAGGCGTTCCCCTACATTCTTACATAAGTTACTGAAGCAGGATCATCCCCTACCAGGATAGTGGCCAGAATCGGAATTCCGCCATTGGATCGTTGCATGATTTGTTGGACGCGAAGTGCGAGTTCACTTTCTAGTTGTTGCGCCAGGGATTTTCCATCCAAGATTTTTCCAGCTATTGTTTTTCCTTTCATTTTGAAATTGGATCGTGTAAACACATCAACTCCAGGCATCCTCAAGTTTCCCCAGTTCATTCATCGCATCTATCGTGAACTCTTTAGGAATCCCAAAGCATTCAAATATTACTTTAGCCATTTCATCGTGGCCAGCCAGAGTTCGGATGCTTGATGCGGTTCCTTGGGACTCTATCACTGTCAGATTATGAATGACAAAGGATCGATTGGGAAAGAAGCGCGCCACCAAGAGTGCATTCATAAAGGTGGCATCGTCTTGATACGAATCGACCACGATATGTTCAAACTCGTGAATCTGTCGAGGCATTGGTTTTGCCAAATAACCATGTTTCAGGTTCCCATCTCTGTATAGTTCCATGCGTGAACAGCCTCTGACATCCTGAGGCTTAAGCACATAGCGGTCGCGACCCAACACGATGGTGTAATCTGTCGCTAGATCACGTGGCAGAGGAACCAAGAACGGAGCCGCATACCCGACATCTACAAGGTATTCCCGCTTCTCTACAGTAACCATGCTTACTAAATGGACGTCAGGGTTCGACATATCCGCGCCACACAATTTAGTCTGATAACCAAGGTTTGCCAGAAGTTGATAGAGGTAGAAGTTATTGGTATAACAAGTTCCACCAAAATGGAATCGCTCGATACCATCGAGGAACAGTTCCAAGCTGGGTAGGCCGCGCAACCCCCGATGCTTTTTGTAATATATCTTGGAAATGTTCTCGAAAGGAACCTGCGACAAGTGCGTCTGAACGAGTTCACGTAAGGCATCTATGCTAGGCTTTCGTCTGCGAACGCCTAGTACGTTGAGATAACGTTCAACAAGTTCCGCTGGCATAACAGGATAAGATATATTCATGTGAGAGTGACCGTCACTTTCTGTCAGGTTTCCATTTGGCCGCCGAACCAATTAATACTCTTTCTTTTTCGTATTTGCGGACACAAACCAGATTGCAGCAATTCCTAGAAGAAATAATCCAAAATTGCCCAGGAATTGGCCTAATAAAGCAAAAGTTTCCATCCCATCCTCCTTTCATAAATAAATTATTGAGCTTCCCTAATATTCCAAGTCATGCGTGCCATAACAACTAATCAAATAATACAAGCAACCATGTATGAGTGTCATACCCCTAACGTGGTATTCAAGGGGGGAACTCCTTTAAAAATTGGATTTGAGAAATCGCGAATTAGATTATTTCACGTAATTTTTTACAAAGCAATTTCATCACCCCAATGCGTGTTGAAAAACACCCCAATTTCTCAATAATTCGCTTGGAAATAACTCCCCTATCTTATTTCACATAACGGTCGCCAACCTACATCGAACTCCGATCCGAGATTTGCAACGTCAAACTCGTGTTCAAATAGTACTGCAAATCACAGTGATCGGCGCCTCCTTTTTACGTTTTTTCTATCCTAAAGATACTCCGTCGAATACCACTTTAGAGGTATGACAACCTTGCGCTATTGCAGGTATAGTAGGATAAAAGATGTAGATATTCACTGACCTCTGAGTATCAACATTTTGATGTAACTGGATCCAAAAAATGGGTTAGGAGAATCCGATGAATGCAAATGTTGATGAAACACGTAGTTTTTTGTTGAGCTTACTTGAAAAAACGCGACGCGAAACACGAGAATTGCTCTCAAACCTTGATCCTGAACGCACAATCCATACAGATGAACGTGCTTGGCGCATCCGAGATATTGTGGGACACTTAGGCGTTTGGAATGCGGAAGCGGTACGATCGCTGAATGCATATTCCAACGGAGACGAATATTACTGTATTCCAACAGATGCAATGTATTATGAATACAACGGCCCGGCTGCTGACGAGCGATGTACCTGGGCAATGGATCAGGTTTGGGGTGAGTACGAGACAGCACATAACCAACTTAGATTACTCGTGGAAACAATACCTGATGAGAAATGGGAGGGTGAGATGGTTTATCCCTGGAATGAGCGAGGAACAATTGCGCGCTTAATCGAAGTAATGATGGGTCATGAGAAGGTGGATCACTGTGATCTCGTTGAAAGAGCAATCATATGATGTAGCCAAAAATCTGGTTTGGGACTATTTCGCGACACATCTCTCTAGCACACAATCATCCGTACTGATGTGCCTCTGCCACGCGTAATAGGAATTGCAATAGCTGTAGTCAATAAGATAAATCATTGTATAAGAAAATTTTAGAAACCTATGAACAAACATAACTTACCTACCCTGGAAACCTTTGGAGTTTTCAAAGAAGTGTCCCGTACAAGTAACTGGACATAAAATCAAAAAAGGAAAAGAAATGAATATTTTAGATGCGATAGGAAAAACTCCGTTAGTTGAGTTGAAAAAAGTAGTGCCATCTAATTCAGCGCGCATTTGGGTAAAACTAGAATTAGCAAATCCAACGGGTAGTATGAAAGATCGCATGGCTCGTGCCGCTATTGAGAGTGCTGAACAGGACGGGAGATTGCAACCCGGCGACACTGTTATTGAATACACAGGTGGTACAACAGGAGTTTCTCTCGCTTTTGTTTGCGCAGCAAAGGGATATAAAATCAAGATCGTTTTCTCCGATGCGTTCAGTCCTGAAAAAGAACAAATGATGCGTGCCTACGGTGCTGATGTATCGATTGTTCCTAGTTATGGAAGGGGAATTACAGAGAATCTGATCAAGGAAATGATTGAGCAAACCCGAATCATGAGTCAACAGCCCAATCATTGGTGGTCTGATCAGTTAAATAATCATGATGCCATTTCAGGGTACTATTCGCTTGGAGAGGAAATCTGGACACAAACCAAAGGTGAAATTAATGCCTTTGTTCATGGAGTAGGTTCGGCACACTCGATTCACGGCATAACAGAAGCGTTGTGGAAACATGATCGTAATATTCGCATCATTGCAGTTGAACCATCCGAGTCGGCGGTGTTATCGGGAAAAACATCAGGATCTCACAATATAGATGGAATTGGGATAGGTTTTATTCCTCCACTTTGGGAGCCTACCCTAGTCAATGAGATAATGGATGTTCCAACAGATGAATCAAAAGCAATGGCGCGGCGATTAGCCCAAGAAGAAGGCATATTTGCGGGGACATCATCCGGCGCCAATATGGTTGCTGCACTGAGAGCTGCAAAACGCTTGGGGCCAAAAGCAACTGTGGTTACTCTAATTGTAGATTCTGGTTTGCGATACCTGAGCACAGATATTTTTGGATAGGAGACTATACCCCAACAAGAGACAAAAAATGCTGTGTTTGGCTTAACCTGACACTGTCTGTCAGATCAAGTTTCGGCTAATACTTTTTTGCTTCTGCCTTTGACACTGTTGTTTATCAGAGGGCGTTTGATGGGTTTATTAAATTACATTATTGAATCCCAATAATTTCCACCGACCTACATCTACCTGAAAGTCAATCTCAGTTAAACCAAATAAATCTACTTTAAAATCTCCTCGGTGGAATACTGGTATTCCCAGCAAGACACACATACATACGCGTATTAAGCCATCATGACTTACAACTAATATATTTTCATTCTTGTGTTTTACTCGTTTTTCAATGAGAAAACTCTCTATTCTTTCGCTTGCTTCTTTTCCTGTCTCGCCACCTGGAAATCGGAAATCCGCCGTTCTTGCATTATATGCTTCCCATTCTGCTGGAAATTTAGTTTTAAATTCTTTTTCGGTCATATTATCTATAAACCCATTGTTAAGTTCGTTCAATCTCAGGTCTTCCTCAATGGAAATATTCAGGCTTTTTGATAACGGTTCTATTGTCTGTTGTGTTCGAAGATATTGACTTGTATAGATTGAAGATATCGCCCTCTCAGAAAAATACGGAACAATACTCTTTGCCTTATTATTTCCCTCTTCGCTTAAAGGTGGATCCTGGTGTCTCAATTTAGGATTGAAGAAATCGCCTTCTGCTTTATGTCCATGACGCATAACGAGGATTGTCATTTGTTATAACCTCTGTAATATCTTTCAAACTTATTTGCTTTTTTGCCACCCAACGAATTAAGGATTGATGCAGCGCTCCGTATAATCCCCCTCATAAGTTGGTTATACAGCAATAGTAGCTGGCAGTTGACCAATACTTTGTATTTAATGCGAAAGGTTGTGAAGGCAAAATACTACTCTCTCTTTTTCGTATTTACAGACACAAACCAAATTGCAGCAATTCCTAGAAGAAATAACCCAAAACCGCCCAGGAATTGACCTAGTAGTGCAAGAGTTTCCATTCCATCCTCCTTTCATAATAAATTGTTGAGCTTTTCTAATATTCCAAATCATGAGTGCTCCAACAATTAACCAAATGATACAAGTAATCAGGTATGAATATCATACCCCTAACGTGGTATCTGGGGTGGTAAAAAAGATTTGTATGGATAAAGCGGTTGCTGATGAAGTAAATGCCGGATAAAAGCAAGAGGTAGTTATTCCGTAATAGTGACAAAGCTACTCGTGTTTTCGGAATTCCT
>Ga0210074_1000411_pt1 | contig 15484 bp, 8 predicted proteins | sample China_Galinas_Co_FD_184860 | JGI IMG/M metagenome (GOLD analysis project Ga0210074, IMG submission 184860) | Wetland microbial communities from San Francisco Bay, California, USA, that impact long-term carbon sequestration -... | ecosystem: Environmental > Aquatic > Marine > Wetlands ... | reverse complement strand
TCCTGGACGGTGACCTCCGGCTCGATCTCCATGGGGCGGTCACCGCTTCGAACTACGACGAGGCCGCGCGGCTCGCCGGGCGGGCGGTGATCCGTGACGGCGCGCCCGAGCGGTTCGACTGGCAGCGGGCCCTGGACCGCCTGGTGACCAGCCGGACCTTCGGCTTTCCGGTGATGCTCCTGCTGCTGACGGCGGTGTTCTGGATCACCATCGCCGGTGCCAACGTGCCGTCGGCGATGCTCTCCAGCCTGCTGGTCGACCGCGTCCACCCCTGGCTGGTCCACGGGGCGACCGCGATCGGGCTCCCCTGGTGGCTCCGGGGGCTGCTCCTCGACGGCATGTACCTGTCCACGGCCTGGGTGGTGAGCGTCATGCTGCCGCCGATGGCGATCTTCTTCCCCCTGTTCACCCTGCTCGAGGACTTCGGCTACCTGCCCCGGGTGGCGTTCAACCTGGACCGCATGTTCCAGCGGGTGGGAGCCCACGGCAAGCAGGCCCTGACCATGACCATGGGCTGGGGGTGCAACGCCGCGGCGATCGTCTCGACGAGGATCATCGACAGCCCGCGCGAGCGGCTGATCGCCATCCTCACCAACAACTTCGCCCTGTGCAACGGCCGCTGGCCGACCCAGATCCTGATCGCCTCGATCTTCATCGGCGGCCTGGTGCCGGCCTACCTAGCGGGCTTGTTCTCGGCCCTCTCGGTCGTCGCGGTCGCGGTGCTCGGCGTGGCGCTCACCTTCGCCACCTCGTGGATCCTCTCCCGGACCATCCTCAAGGGCGAGGCCTCCACCTTCAGCCTGGAGCTTCCGCCCTACCGCCCGCCCCAGATCCTCCGCACCCTCTACACCTCGGTCATCGACCGCACCCTGATCGTCCTCTGGCGGGCGGTCGTCTTCGCCCTGCCGGCGGGGGCGATCATTTGGCTGCTGTCGAACGTCTCCCTGGGCGGCACCAGCCTGGCCGAGCACGCCGTCGCCCTGCTCGATCCCTTCGGCGTGGCGGTCGGCCTGAGCGGCATCGTCCTGCTCGCGTACGTGATCGCCATCCCCGCCAACGAGATCGTCATCCCGACCATCCTCATGCTCACCGTCCTGGTGACCGGGCTCCACGGGTTCGGCCCGGGAGCGGACCCGGGCCTGAGCGCCGGCGCCGGCGTCCTGTTCGAGCTCGACTCCCAGGCGGCGACCGCGGAGGTGCTCCGGGCCGGCGGCTTCACCCTGCTCGTGGCCGTCAACCTGATGCTCTTCAGCCTGGTCCACAACCCCTGCTCCACCACCCTCTACACCATCTGGAAGGAGACCCGGAGCGCCAAGTGGACCGCTCTGTCCGCCCTTCTCCCTCTCGCCATGGGCTTCGCCCTCTGCGCCACGGTCACCTGGATCTGGCGCCTGGCGGCCGGGGGTTAGATCGGGAGCGCCCCTGGCGCCCTCTTTGCACCCTCTTCCAGGACGATTCAGGCGTACCCGGAGCGCCCCGCCCGACCGGTCGGCGCGGCGCGCCGGAGCGGACGGCGTCGGACACGCCACGGACCCACGACAGAGGAGAGATTCGATGAACACACGCACACTGGGCAAGGGCAAGACGGAGCTCGAAGTTTCCGCCATCGGCCTCGGCTGCATGGGGATGTCCGAGTTCTACACCGGCGGCAAGGGCTCGGAGGAGGACTCGATCGCCGTCCTCCACCACGCCATCGATCGCGGGATCACGTTCTGGGACACGGCGGACATGTACGGCCCGTTCGCCAACGAGCGGCTGGTCGGCCGCGCGCTCCGTGGCCGCCGGGACCAGGTGGTGCTGGCGACGAAGTTCGGCAACGTGCGCGGGGAGGACGGCAGCTTCCTGGGGGTCGACGGCAGCCCCGGGTACGTCCGCCGGGCCTGCGACGCGAGCCTCGAGCGCCTCGGCGTCGACCACATCGACCTCTACTACCAGCACCGCGTCGACCTGGAGGTGCCGATCGAGGAGACGGTCGGCGCCATGGCCGAGCTGGTCGCGGCGGGCAAGGTGCGCCATCTGGGCCTGTCCGAGGCCGGCGCCGAGACCATCCGGCGCGCCCAGGCGGTCCATCCGATCACCGCACTCGAGACCGAGTATTCGCTGTGGTCGCGGGACGTGGAGGACGAGATCTTGTCGACCTGCCGCGAGCTGGGGATCGGGTTCGTCGCCTACAGCCCCCTCGGCCGCGGCTTCCTGACCGGCCGCTTCCAGAGCCCGGACGACCTTCCGGAGGACGACTGGCGGCGGCACAACCCCCGCTTCCAGGGCGAGAACTTCCGGAAGAACCTGGAGCTCGTCGAGCGGGTCGAGCAGATCGCCGGCGAGAAGGGCTGCACGCCGGCCCAGCTCGCCCTCACCTGGGTCCTCCACCAGGGCCGCGACGTGGTCCCCATCCCGGGCACGACCAGCGCCGGGCACTTGGACGAGAACGTCGCCGCCGCGGCGGTCGAGCTGTCGGAGAGCGACCTGGCCCGGATCGACGAGGTCATCCCGAGGGATCTCGTCGCCGGCACCCGCTATCCCGAAGCCGGCATGGCCCGGGTCGGCGTGTAGCGACCTGCGCGGCAGGCCGGCGGGCCGGTGGTAGACTGAGCTTTTCCGGTACTCCCATGGGCCAAGGTGAGCACACGCACAGTGGGCACGCCCGGGACGCCTCGGCGACGGACGACTGCTACCGCCAGATCGTCGAGCTCTCGCCGGACGCGATCGTCGTCCACGATCGCGGGGTTCTTCTCTACGCCAACCCGGCGGCGGCGACCCTGTTCGGGATGCCGGCCGCGGACGATCTACTCGGCCGGTCCGTGGAGGACCTGGTCGCGCCCTCGTCCCGGGAAGCGGTCCGCACCCTGCTGCGCCAGGTCGAAGGCAAGAAGCCCGGTCGCCGGGTGCTCGTCGACGGCATCACCCTCTCTACCGGCCACGTGGTTCACGCCGAGCTCTCGTCGGCGCCGCTCCTCTGGTGCGGCCGGCCGGCGCGCCAGGTCGTGGTGCTCGACGTCACCGAGCAGCGCCGCGCCGAGTCCCATCTGCTGGAGACCCAGCAACAGCTCCGCACCCTGGTAGACCACGCGCCGGAGGCGATCGTCGTCTACGACGCCGACAGCCTCACTTTCGTCGACCTCAACGCCAATGCCGAGAAGCTCTTCGGCATGACCCGCGAGGAGCTGCTGCATACCGGGCCGGTTCAGGTCAGCCCGCCGCGGCAACCGGACGGGCGCCCGTCGGCCGAGGCGGGCCCCCACAAGATCCAGCAGGCGCTCGACGGCAAGGCCCCCGTCTTCGAGTGGTGCCACCGCCACAGCTCGGGCCGTGAGATCTTGTGCGAGGTGCGGCTGGTGCGCCTGCCCTCCACCAGCCATCGCCTGGTCCGCGGCAGCATCATCGACATCTCCGAGCGCAAGCGGGTGGAGCAGGAGCTCCGCGCCTCGGAAGAGCGCTTTTCGAAGGCGTTCCACGCCAGCCCGGTGGGCATTACCATCTCCCGCATCCACGGCGGTCGGTTCCTGAACGCCAACCGCGCCTTCCTGAACATGACCGGCTACACCCACGGCGAGGTCGTCGGCCACAAGGCGGACGAGCTCAACCTGTGGGTCGACGCGGCGACCCGCCGGGCCATCAGCGGCGCGATCCACAGCCAGGACCCGCACCTGACCGCCGAAGGGCGGCTGCGGACCAAGTCCGGCGAGATCCTCCACATCCTCGCCTCCTTCGTCCGGATCGAGGTCGGTGGCGAGGACTGCCTGCTGACTCTCGGCAGCGACATCAGCGAGCGCAAGGCCTTCGAGGAGCAGCTTCGGCACCTGGCCTTCCACGATCCGCTCACCGGCCTGCCCAACCGGGCGCTGTTCGAGGACCGCCTGTCCCAGGCGCTCATGCGGGCGCGCAAGGAGGGCGCGAGCCTGGCGGTGCTGTTCCTGGACCTGGACCGGTTCAAGGTGGTCAACGACACCCTCGGCCACACCGCCGGCGACGGCCTGCTGGCGGACGTGGGCAACCGGCTCCGGTCCAACCTGGCCGAAGAGCACACCCTGGCCCGCTTCGGCGGCGACGAGTTCGCCGTCCTGCTCGAGCAGGTCGGGGGACGGAGCGAGGTGGAACGGACGGTGGAGCGGTTGATCACCGGACTGGAGGCCCCGTTCGAGATCATGGGCACCCGCGTCGACGTGACGGTGAGCGTGGGCGTGGCCTTCTCCCGCGGCAACGGCGAGGAGCCGGAGGATCTGCTGCGCTTCATGGACATCGCCATGTACCGCGCCAAGCAGGAGGAGGGCAGCGTCTACCGAATCTTCGACCGGCACCGGGACTCCCCCGCGACGCGCCGCCTCCACATGGAGAACGCCCTCCGGCAGGCGCTCGAGCATGACGAGCTGGAGGTGCACTACCAGCCCATCGTCTCCCTGGACCGGGGCGGGCTCCGGGGGATGGAGGCGCTGATTCGCTGGCGCCACCCGACCCGGGGCCTGGTCTCGCCACCGGAGTTCGTGCCCATGGCCGAAGAGCTCGGCCTGATCGTGCCGATCGGCGAGTGGGTCCTCCGCCAGGCCTGCCAACGCGCCGCCGCCTGGCGGGCCCGCCTCCCGGCCGACATGCCGCTGCGCCTGAGCGTCAACCTCTCGGCCCGCCAGCTCCAGACACCGGAGCTGGTGCCGACGGTCGAGGCGATCCTCGACGAGACCGGCCTGCCCGCGGCAGCGCTCGAGCTCGAGCTCACCGAGAACGTCGCCGTCCAGGCGACCGAGCAGCTCCGCCGCCTGCGCTCGATCGGCGTGCGGCTGGCGCTCGACGACTTCGGCACCGGCTACGCCTCGCTCTCCTACCTGCGCCAGCTCGAGGTCGACACGCTCAAGGTCGACCAGTCGTTCATCCACGGCATGGAGCATCCCGGAGGAGACGACACCCTGGTGCGGACGATCCTGTTCCTCGCCGACCAGCTCGGGCTGGCGGTGGTCGCCGAAGGGGTCGAGACCAAGGGGCAGGCGGAACGGCTGCGGAGCATGGGCTGCCGGATGGCCCAAGGGTTCTTCTTCTCCCGTCCGCTCCCGGAGCAGGAGCTGGAGGCGATCCTGGGGGAGACCCTGCCCGTGCCCCGTGCCGTCCACGAACCCCCAACCGACCGGGAGCGACGCGGCGACCTCGCCCCCGACCGGCGCGCCCCCTAAGCCGGTCAGAGCGCCGGTCAGAGCGCCGGTCGGAACGCAACTTGCTGTGCTTCCCAGGGGCCGAGCACGAAGCGAACGACGCGGAGGAGGGCGGACCATGGCGACAGCACGAGACCGGATCGAACAGCTCCTGGCCAAGGCGGGCGTGGCGTTCGGCGGCCAACGTCCCTGGGACATCCAGGTCCACCGCGACGCGTTCTACGACCGCGTCCTGGCCCAGGGCTCGCTCGGCCTGGGCGAGGCCTACATGGACGGGTGGTGGGACTGCCAGCGGCTGGATCAGCTCTTCCACCGCCTGCTGGCCGCGGACCTCGCCGGCGCCGTGCGCTCCTGGCGACAGATCCCCGGATACCTCAAGGCGCTGGTGCTCAACCTCCAGAGCCGGCGGCGGGCGTTCCGGATCGGCGAGCGGCACTACGACATCGGCAACGACCTCTACCGCCGCATGCTCGACCGCCGGATGATCTACAGCTGCGCTTACTGGCGCGGTCTCTGCGAGGAGGGCAGCGACGGAGCCGGAGCGTCCGAGCCCGCCGACCCGGAGGACCGGGTGGCCGGACCGCGCGCCGTCGACGGCGCCGCCGCGTCCGCCCTGTCGGATCCATCGGATCTGTCAGGCCTCCTCGATCGGGCCCAGGAGGCGAAGCTCGACCTGGTGTGCCGCAAGCTGGGCTTGGCGCCGGGCATGCGAGTGCTCGACATCGGCTGCGGCTGGGGTGGCGCCCTCCAGTTGGCGGCCGAGCGCTACGACATCGAGGGGCTCGGCCTCACCGTCTCCCGCCGCCAGGTGGAGATCGGCCGCGAGCTTTGTGCCGGCCTGCCCGTGGAGATCCGCCTGCAGGACTACCGGGAGCTCGACCCGGAGCGGGACGGCCGTTTCGACCGCGTCCTGTCCATCGGCATGTTCGAGCACGTCGGCGGCAAGAACTACCGGACGTTCATGGAGGTGGCCCACCGGATGCTCCCGGAGGAGGGTCTCTTCCTCCTCCACACCATCGGCGGCAACCGGTCCGTGCGGCGCACCGAGCCGTGGATCGACCGCTACATCTTCCCGGACTCCATGCTGCCCTCGCCGGTCCAGATGACCCGGGCGATCGAGGGGCTCTTCGTGCTCGAGGACTGGCACAACTTCGGCGCCGACTACGACCGCACGCTGATGGCCTGGCACCGCCGCTTCGAGGCGGCCTGGCCGGAGCTGGCGGAGCGCTACGGTGAGCGCTTCCGGCGCATGTGGCGCTACTACCTGCTCTCCTGCGCCGGCTCGTTCCGCGCCCGCAAGAACCAGCTCTGGCAGGTCGTCCTGGCGCCCCGCGGCGTCGCCGGCGGCTACCGCCGGCCCGACGCGGTGGCCCCGCCGGCGGCGATCCCCGGTCACTCGGACCGGAGGGCGAGCATGGGATCGACCTTGGAGGCGCGGCGCGCCGGCAGGTAGCCCGCGGTCAGCGCGACCAGGGCCAGGAGCACCGTGCCGGCGACCAGGACCACCGGGTCGGCTCCCTGGAGGCCGAAGAGCAGCGACCGGGCCGCCCGGCCCGCGGCGAAGGCCGCCGCGATGCCGAGGACACCACCGATCACGAACATCCGCCCCATCTGCCGCAGCACCATGCTCCGGACCCGCCCGCTGCCGGCGCCGAGCGCCATGCGCACACCGATCTCCCGGGTGCGCTGGGCCACGCTGTAGGCGAGCACCCCGTAGAGGCCGATGGCTGCCAGCAGGGTCGCCAGGACCGCGAACGCCGACGCCAGCGTGGTGATCATCCGATCGAGGAAGACGTTCTCCCGAACGGTCTGACGGAGCGTCTGCAGGTCCTCGATCGGCAGGTTCGGGTCCAGCCGCTTGATCACCGCGGGAATCGCCTCCATCACCTGCTCCGGCGCCAGACCGGTGCGCACGTAGAAGGTCCGGAAGCCGAGCTGGACGTCCTGCCGGGACGAGGTGAAGAAGAGCGGCGGGACGTCGCCCTTGACCTCCGAGTACTTGGCATCCTGCACCAGGCCGACGATCTGCGTATCCAGCTCGTCCTGGCTCCCGGAGGACATCCACTTGCCGACCGCCTGGCGTCCGCCGAGGTGGAACTTCTTGGCGAACGCCTCGTTGACCACCGCCACCTTGAGCGCGCCGTCCACGTCCCCGGCGGTGAGCTCCCTGCCGGCGAGAACCGGTACGCCCAGGGTCCTGAAGTAGCCGGGACCGACCTTGTTGAAGCGCGCGTTGGCGTCCGTGTCCGGCCCCCGCTCGAAGCCTTGCACGTGGACGCTGCTGCCCCAGTTGTTGCCGGTGAGGATCGGCACCAGGGCGTCCGAGGCCGACCGGACGCCGGGGAGCGCCGCCAGCTCATCTTCCAGCCTCTCGAAGAGCGCCAGGCTCTGGGGCGGCTCGTAGCCGTTGAGCCCCGGGGCGATCGAGAAGGTCACCAGGTTGTCTTCGTCGACCCCCAGATCCACCCGGCTGACGTTGACCAGGCTCTTGATGAACAGCCCCGCCGCCAGCAGCAGCGCCATGGAGAGGGCGATCTGGGCGGTCACCAGCGACGCCCGGAACCGCGCCGCCGACCGTGCCCCGGACGGCTGGCCGCCACCCGCCTTGAGGGCGGTGACCAGGTCCGGGCGGGTGGCGTGGAGCGCCGGGTACATGCCGAACAGGAAGCCGGTGAAGAGAGCCAGTGCACCGGCGAACAGCATCACCTGCGGGCTGAGCTGGAGGTGAATGGTCGACGCCGCATCCGACGGCAGCAGCGCGCCGATCAGGCTGAGGGTCCAGCGGGCCACCAGCAGGCTCGCCAGGCCGCCCGAGACCGCGAGCAGCGCCGACTCGGTGAGGAGCTGTACCAGCAGCCGTCCCCGGCCGGCGCCCAGGGAGTTGCGGATCGCCATCTCCTGGGCGCGGGCCGCGCCGCGGGCCAGCAGCAGGTTGGCGATGTTGGCGCAGGCGATGATCAGCACGACGCCGGTGATCGACAGGAGCAGGATCAGCGGGGTCTTGGCTTCACCGTGCATCGAGCTCTGCCCGCGCCGGCCGTCGGTCAAGGTGAGCTCCCTGGCCCGGAACTTCTCCATGGTCTGGTCGCTCATCCCCTCCTGGAGCGGCGCCTCGACGTCGTTGATGATCGTCCGGTAGACCCGGTTCACGCCGGCGGCGGCCTGCTCCATCGACACGCCGGGAGCGAGGCGCGCGAAGACGTAGGCCCAGTAGACCCGGCGGTCTTCGAAGTGCTTTTCCTCGAAGTACGACTCGACCTCGGCGCGCATGGAGATCGGCACGAAGACGTCGGGCCGGGACCCCAGGGTGGTCCCTTCGAAGCCGGGCGGAGCGACCCCGAGGATGGTCAGGGTCTTGCCGTTGACCACCAGCGTCTTGCCGACGACCTCCGGGTCGGCGCCGAGCTCGCGGGTCCAGAAGCGGTTGCTGAGCACGGCGACGGCGTGCTGTCCGGGAACGTCGTCGTCGGCCGGCGTCAGCAGGCGGCCCAGTTGCGGCTGCACCCCGAGCACCGGGAAGTAGGAGCCGCTCACCAGCATGCCCTCGCCGCTCAGGGTGCGGTCGCCGGTGGCCAGGTTGGCGCCGAAGAGCCGGTGCGCCGCGACGCCGCTGAAGCCGGTGTCGGCCTTCTGGAGGTCCCGGAACATGGCATAGCTGAAGACGTCGTCGCAGTCGCCCGCCTGGTTGCAGGCCTGGGAGCCCGGCTTGGGGCCGGGCGCCGACAGGTTCACCAGCCGCTCCGGCTGGGTCACCGGCAGCGGCTGCAGCAGCATCTGGTCGAAGAGGGAGAAGATCGCCGCGTTCGCACCGATCCCCAGAGCCAGGGAGAGGACGGCGATCGCGGTGATGAACGGCGTCTTCGCGAGGTTCCGGAAGGCGAGCCTGAGGTGAGCCATGCTCTGGATTACGACGAGCCCAGAGCAAAGGTTACAGCCCGGCCCCGTCCGGAGGCCGGGCGACGATCACTGGTCGGCCCGCACCTCGAACAGGACCGAGCGCAGATCCGAGACTGCGCCGCCCGCGGTGGATGCCTGGACCTCCAGGCCGTAGATCCCCGGCCGCAGCCCCGCGGTCGCGATCCGGCCCATGTAGCGGGAGACGGCGCCGACCGAGCCCGACGGTGCGGCGCTCCCGACGGCGGCAGCGTCTGCCGGTGCCGGCACGGCGTCCGGACCCTCCGGGCTCCCAGGGGCCGGGGCCACCGGCACCGAGCGGAGCGGCGCCTCCCCGAGCACGTCACCCGCGCCATCGACCACGCGGACCCGTACCTCGTCCGGCGCGGGATCGGAAGCCACCACCAGGAGATCGAGCTCGTCGCCGGGCAGAACCGACGGCTGAGCCGCCGGCACCAGGGGCCGCCGGCGGGCGGGATCGAGCGCCAGCACCCTGGCCGCGACCGACGACGCGCTCTCGGGCAGGGAGGCGAGCGCCAGCCAGTTCCCCGAGCGCTCGACGAGCACCGGGTCCATCGCCAGCAGGGAGGCGTTGCCGGGCGGTCGCACCCGGAGCGGCGTGGTCGAGAGCGACATCCGGCCGTCGGGCGACTCGCGGACCAGCACGCGGAGCCGGTAGATCCCCGGAGGCAGCTCCAGGCCGCCGAGGATGCGGAAGCCGCCGCGGGCGAGCACGTCCCCCACCTCGTCGAGATCGAACCCGAGACGGCGGAGCCAGAGATCCTGCACCCCGCCGTCCTCGTCGAGGGCGTACGCCTGGATCTCCAGGCCGAGCCGGCCGGTGCGCCGCTGCCCGCTCGGCAAGGTGAGCCCTTGGGCGAGCTCGCTCGCCGGCAGCTCGATCACGAACGGCACGTCGGCGATGCCGTCGGACGGCGGCAGCGACCGGGCCAGGACGTGGGCTTCCATCTGGTGGATCTCGTCCTGACCCAGGGCCAGGTCGACGATGTCGAGCTGCCGCTCCAGACGCGAGCGCTCGCCGAGCGGCTTCGGGTCGTAGTAGCCGGTGCGATGCAGCACCTGGGTCCCGGGGATATCTTGCCGCAGGTGCACCCCGAGACGGTGCTGCCGGCCGTCGGCGGGGAGCTCGCCGGAGCGGATGGTCAGCACGTAGGTGACGCTGGTGCGGCGCGCGAGCTTGGCGGTCGCCAGCTCGATCCGGTTGTAGTTCTCGTAGATCTGGCCGCCGGTCTGCTTCGCGAGGCGGAGCAGCGAGTCCCCGGTGAAGCCCTCGCCGGAGAAGGCGTCGGGGATGCCGCTCACGTCGATGGCGTGGAGGGTCCAGCCCGCCCGGCGCAGCGCCTCGGAGACGTCGTCCAGGGCCCCCAGGATGGACGCCCGTTCCGCGGAGTCGAAGGACCGGAGCGCCTGGTGGCCGAACCCCTCGGAGAGGAACAGGACCTGCTTCGGGCTCGGCACGCCGCGGAGCAGCGTCAGCAGGCGCCGGATCTCCAGGGCCTGGGAACGGATCGCGCTGGTGTAGCTGGCCGCGGCCAGGTCGACGCCGATCTGGAACGGGTCGGTGCGGGCGACGCTCGCGGTCACCGGGTCCTGGTTCTCGCCGGAATCGTCGAAGACCGCCCCGGCGAGCGCCCTGCCCGGTCCATAGGGCAGGGCCAGCGTCGGCCCGTCGCCGGTCTCGATCCCGGCCAGGATCGCGATGCTCCCGGACGGCCCGAACTGGTCGCTGAGGACGCCCGCCCGGGTCTGCCTCCGCTGGGTAGCCTCCGCCTTGGTCACGCGGCCGAGGTTCTCGCGCCACGCCGCCGGACGGCTCTCGACCAGCGCCTGGACCCCCGCGAGCGCCGCGCCGACGACCTCGTGGTCACGGCTGAAGCCGACCACCAGGTGGGCCCCGGTCGGCGCCAGGTAGGCCACGGCGACCCGGTCCGCCGGGTGGAGCTGTTCGCTCACCATCCGCTCGACGCCATCGAGGGCGCGGCTCAGGTGGTGCGGCTTCGAGAACGCCAGGTCGACCAGGACGAGGATCCTCCGGCCCTCCGTCTCCTCGGGTCCGGTGGCATCCGGCGCCGCCGCGGATCGGTCCTCACCGGTCGGGCCGCCGGCGAGGTCGACCACCCGGAAGCCGACGATCTCCCGCGGCGCGCCGTCGTCCGTGACCACGAAGTCGTCCCGGGTCAGGCCGCGCACCGGCTCGTTGTCCCGCAGCACGGTGACCGGGATCTCGACTTCGGTGACCGAGATCGACTCGCCGAAGGTCTCGGCCCGCGCCGGCGCGGCGCCGAAGGCGACGGCGAGGATGACGAGAGCGAACACTGAAACGGACTGGAACGAGCGGTTCTTCCGCTGCATGAGGGCCTCCGGTTCGTGGGAGTGCGTTCCCGAGGGCGGCCGGGTGGTGGTCTGTGCTCGCCACAGAGTGCAGAGGCGGTGCCACCCCGGCGCAGAGCGCGCCGCCAGGGCGCAGCAGCGCGCCGTCGAGCCACCACGACGCCCGCCGTGGCGTGCCATTCCGCCCTCCGGCCGGCGCCGCGCCCGCCCTCCTCCGCGCGGGCCGCACCGCCCGCACCGCGTTCGGCCCCGTCCGCGATCGAGGACGCCCGTGCCCGCGCTCAGCTCCGCAAATCGCGCAGCACAACGCAGCAGCAAGTCACGCCGCCCTCGGCCTTTGCCAGCTCCGAAGCCGCCACCGGGGCGACGGTCACGCCCCGCGCCTCCAGCCGCCGGCGGGTGCGCGGGAACGCATCCGAGAGCACCACCACGTCCCCCACCAGCAGGGCGTTGGCGGCGAACGGCTCCGCCGGGTCCACGTCCAGGAGCTCGTAGCCGGCGAACGCCCCGGCGTCGACCCAGGGGCGGTGGACCAGGAGCCGCTCGGGGCCGATCCGGGTCACCGCGGTCTTGAGATGCAGGCAGCCGGAGAGGTCGACGCCGTGGACCGTGTAGCCGTGGGGCGCGAGCAGGCGCCGGAGCTGCTGGCGCCCCGCCGCGTCAGTGCGTGCCGACCGGCCGACGAAGAGCTCGCGGCCCACCAGCAGGACGTCGCCGCCGTCGAGCGTCGCCGGCGCCTCGATCCGGGCCAGCGGCCGGTCGGCGGCGTGCTCGGCGAGCGCCGCCTCCACCGCCGGCAGCTCCCGCCGGCGCGACGGCGCACCGGGGCGCGCCATCACCACCAGCTCGTCCACCACCACCGCCGTGTCCTCGACGAACACGCAGTCCGGCAGGTCGGGCGCCGCAGGGATCTCCTCGACCACGCAGCCGAGCTCGCGGAGCAGCGCCACGTAGCCCGCGTGCTCGGCGCGCGCCCGGCCGAGATCGATCGGCCGGCGGGCGAGGTGGGAGAGCTCGCAACGTGCGATCCCTTCGCTCACGCCCCGGGTGAGGGCGAGAAAACGGTCAGCGGCCCGGTTCATGGCGATCATTGTCTCCCACCCGTCCGCGGAGGCGGCGACACACCGTCGGGTGGCGCCGATCACCGGCCCGCGAAGTAGGGTTCCGGCGGCACTCCCGGCAAAGGAGGATCCATGGCTCACCCAGTCTCCAGGGCGCGAGTCTTCGGTTTCACCGTGCTCGCCGCGGCTCTCGCCACCTCCCCTCTCACCGCCGCCGGTTTTTCGATTTTCGAGCAGGGCGCCCGGTCCATGGCCATGGGCGGCGCGTTCACCGCCCAGGCCGACGACCCGTCGGCCATGTACCACAACATCGGTGGCCTGGCCTTCCTCGAAGGCCACCAGGTCGCCGTCGGAACGACGCTGATCTACCAGACCGAGTCGGACTTCTTCGGCGCCGACCCGGTGCCCGGCCAGGGCGCGGACGGCGAGCGAACCGGCACCGTCTTCTTCCCCAGCCACCTCTACACCACCCACGAGCTCACCCCGCGCTGGCGCGTCGGCTTCGCCCTCAACAACCCGTTCGGCCTCGCCACCGAGTGGAAGAACCCGGACAGCTGGCCGGGGCGGGCGATCAGCTACAACGCCGAGATGCGCACCTACGACCTGACCGGAGGCGTCGGCTGGCAGCCCGACGACACCTTCGGCGTCGGTGTCGGCGTCATCGTGCGCTGGAGCGACCTGAAGCTCCAGCGGCGCCTGCTGCTGCCGGACCCGATCTTCGGGATGCCGGTCGACGTGGCGGACGCCAAGCTCGACAGCGACCTGGACAACGGCGTGGGCTACACCGTCGGCCTGCTCCACAAGCCGAGCGAGCGCTTCCACTGGGGGCTCTCCTACCGCTCGAAGATCACCATCGACTACGGCGGCGATCTGCGGCTGCGCCAGATCGCCACCGGCATCGCGCCGTTCGACCAGTTCGTGGCGATCGCGCTGCCCTTCGGCACGGACATCCCCATCACCACCTCGATCGAGTTCCCGGACCTGGCGAGCCTCGGCGTGGGCTTCGCCGTCGGCAACCGCTCCTGGCTGGAGGTCGACCTCGACTGGACCGGCTGGAGCAGCTTCGACCGGCTGGTGGTCGACGTGCCGTCGGACCCGCGGTTCAACCTGGACCGGGAGGAGCGGTGGGAGGACGTCTGGTCGTACCGCGTGGGCTACCGCTGGCAGACGGCGGGGCGGAGCGAATGGCGGCTCGGCTACCTCTACGACGAGTCACCCCAGCCGGTGCGCTCGGTGAGCCCGCTGCTGCCCGACGCCGACCGCAACGCGGTCACCGGCGGCTACGGCTGGAACGGACCGCGGTGGACCGCCGACGTGGCGCTGATGTACCTGGCGTTCAGCACGGTCGACGTCACCCCCGCGAAGGGCCAGATCGACGGCTTCTACGGCACCTACGAGACCACCGGCTGGCTGCTGAGCGCGACGCTGACTTGGCGGTGAGGGGCGGTGAGGGGCACAGAGTCCCGGCGACCCGGCCGGGAGCGAACCGCCGGCCGGGCCACCGGGACAGGGGACAACCCCTCAGTCCTCCCCGTGGAGATTTTCGTCGCGCTCGCCGTTGGTGAGCTTGAGCACCAGCGGCGGGCCGACCTCCTTGGCCATCATCTTGACCGAGGTCCCGGTGATCCCTCCCCGGAGGCGCGACGAGTAGCGATACTTGCCGACGACCTTGCCGCCCTTGGTCACCTGGATGGTGCCCAGGACGACGCCATCCCCCTTGAGGTAGCGCTTGACCCACTTGCCCTTGTCGAACTGGTCGATGGTGAAGCGCACCTGGACGGGCGCGTCATCCGACACGGTGTAGTCGAGCTTCTCGAACGCCTGGCGGACGTAGTCTTCCATCAGGGTGGCGAACTCTCCGCCGTTGGCCATGTCGGCGTTGACCTTCATCGACAACTGGATGGCGGTCGGTGAGGGGTTCCACTCCTGGTCGGCGACCAGGCGAATGGTCCTGGTCCGCAAGTCCGCGCCTGCGGGCGTGGCCAGGATCAGCCCCAGCACCACCACCGCCACCAAGACGGTCGATCCATGGATTCTCCAGCTCATCGCTCCTACTCCTTTTCTCGCGGAGATCCATGCTCCGCGTCGCGGGACCTCGCTCGCCGCGGGGAGCGGCCGGACCACCGGCCGCCTCCCCGGGCGGGCCTTCGTTCAAGCGCCACCCAGCCTCCAGGGGAACGCACTCGGGTTCGGTCCGGACCTGGGTTGATCGGCAACGGGCTGGGCGGCGTTTGGCCGTCTTCGAAGAGCGAGACCCGTGCCAGGTCGCACCGGGGTCCGCCACGGCGCGGCGCGGGTCAGGGCGAAGAGCCGGAACTGCCTGAAACCACTGGCTCTTGGTGGGCCCGCTCGGCCAGCCGCGGCACCGCACCTCCCCTCGGCGGCGGTGAGACGCCCGTTCCCGGCGGCGGGACCGGGAGCTCGCTCAGGTCGGCCGCGGCCACCGCTCCGGGCGCCGCCGGCCGGTACCGGAGCCCCTCGTCCCATCGCCGAGAAGCCCTGTCCCGACTCCGAGAACGGCTCCCTTGGCGCCCCGCACGAAATGGGAGAAGATGGAGGGCAGTTCGCCGACAGGCTCGATCATGAAGTACGCGACCGCGATTCCCATCGGGCGCGGGGGGATGGGGGAAGTAGCGAAGGCCTGGGATCCCACGCTCGACCGCTGGGTGGCCTTGAAGTTCCTCCGCCATCCGGACCCGGAGCTCGAAGCCCGCATGGTGCGGGAGGCCCGTGCCCAGGCACGGGTCGACCACCCCAACGTCTGCCGGGTCTACGAGGTCGGCGAGCAGGACGGGCGGCCGTTCATCGCCATGCAGTACATCGAGGGCAAGCCCCTCGACCAGGCCGCGCAGGCACTGCCGCTCGAAGCCAAGGTCGCCCTGGTCAAGACCGTCGCGGAGGCGGTGCACGCGGCCCACGCGGTCGGCCTGGTGCACCGGGATCTCAAGCCGGCCAACATCCTGGTCGAAGAGGCTCCCGACGGCACCCTGGAGCCGTACGTGGTCGACTTCGGCATCGCCCGCGAGCATGCCGTCTCCG
>Ga0210074_1000409_pt1 | contig 15536 bp, 14 predicted proteins | sample China_Galinas_Co_FD_184860 | JGI IMG/M metagenome (GOLD analysis project Ga0210074, IMG submission 184860) | Wetland microbial communities from San Francisco Bay, California, USA, that impact long-term carbon sequestration -... | ecosystem: Environmental > Aquatic > Marine > Wetlands ... | reverse complement strand
GAAATCTTGATTTCGATTTTGTCCAGGTCTTTCTGGTTGTCGGCTTTCTTGGTGGCGATGATCTCAACATTGTCACCATTACCCCCGGTAACGACCATCGACCCGTTAACGTTGGAAATGCTGAAGCGGCCGCCGTCATTCAATTTGAAGGAAAACGTCTCCTCCTCCGTGACACTCGCGAACAGGCTGCCGGTGGCCAGCAGTGCCGTTAACAGCGTGAATGTCCTGAATTTCATGATATGTATCCTCTGATTTGTCTATAGTAATGTATATAGCTCGTTAGATGTATGAACATCGAAACGGGTTTAAAGATGCTTCCCAATTTGCGTTCAAGTATTGCTGGCACGGAGCTTACGAGGGTACACCGTCAATGATTCAGCACAGACGCAGCACCAGTTTGCGCATTCGGCTCATCGAGCCGCAAGACAACACCGTGGTCGCGGATATCATCCGCCTGGTCATGACGGAGTTCAAGGCCGTGGGCGGCGGTTTCTCGATCGACGACGCCGAGGTCGACGACATGTTCAACGCCTATGCGCCGGAACGCTCCGCGTTTTACGTGGTGGAGCTCGATGGCCGGGTTTTGGGCTGTGGCGGATTCGGCCCGCTGAGCGGCGCCGACGAAGACACCTGCGAGCTACGCAAGATGTATTTCAAATCCGAACTGCGGGGCCTCGGCGTGGGTACCCGATTGCTGAACCTGTGCCTGGAAGAAGCCGCAAGCGCGGGTTACCGCTACTGTTACCTGGAAACCATGGACAGCATGGAGCAGGCGAAGCGCCTGTACGGCAAGCATGGGTTCAGATACCTCGAGAAACCGATGGGCAACACCGGTCACACCGGTTGCGGAACCTGGATGGTCCGGGAACTCTGACAACGCTGCCCGTGCGTGTGGCTTCCAAGCCCGCTGCGCCGCCCGGCGCGGATTTTCCCAACCTTGCATCATTGGTTCGGAAACAGCGCGACCGGCTCCGTTTCACCCATCATCTGCTGGCGGACCAGCGGGATCGGGGGACCGCCATAACTCAGGAAGGTGTCGTGGAACTCGCGCCATGCCGACCTGCCGCCGCGGGTGGCGGTCCAGTCGTCACGCAGACGCTTGATCATCAGTTTACCCATCGTGTAGCTCAGGTAGGCAGGATCATAGGTGCCGCGCGCGGCCTGCTGGATGGCCGTGCCCTCGCTCTGGAAAGCCTCCTCCATGAAAAACCGCTTCGAGTCTTCGACCGACCAGCCCCGCGTGTGCAGGCCAATGGATGAAAGAAACCGCGCGTTACGCAACAGCGCATTGCTGATCTGGCCAATTCGGGTTTCCGGATCGCCATTGCGCAAACCGGCCTCGATCATCATCTCCTCGGTGTAATGCGCCCAGCCCTCGGCAAAGGCATATCCGATAAAAACGCGGCCATAGAAAAATGGTGCGCGGTTGGCGTGCAGGAAGTTCAGGAAATGACCGGGCCAGACCTCGTGCACCGAGGTGAACAGCAGGTCCGCCTCACCGGCGATGTAGTCCGCCTGCACGTCTTCCGGCCAGGCCGGATTGGGCGGTGAAATATAGTAGACCGACGGCTGGTTCTTTTCCCATGCGCCGGGAATATTGATATAGGCAAAATTGGAACGGGCGTAGGGCGGCGCCTCGGCGACCTTCGCCTCCTCGGTGCCGGGGATGCTGACCAGGTCCTGGTCGATGATGAATTGGCGTATTTCATGCAGCTGCCCGCGCGCGCTGACGACGGAATCATCCGCAGGCTTGTGCGCCGCCATTTTCGCCATGCACGCCTGCATGCTTAGGCCGGGCGCATATTCGGCGCAGGCCTCCTCCAGGCTCTGCAGGTTGCGTGCCATGTCGGCCCGGCCGATGGCTTCGAGTTCATCCAGAGGCATATCCACGCGTTCGGTATCCCACAGCATCTGCCTGTAAAGGTCCGGGCCCAGGGCAAAGTCTTCGGTCGCATTGGGCAGGTTGGATTTCAGCCAGTCGGTGATACCCCGCATGGCGTCGATGGCCGCGGCGTTCGCATCGTTGAATTCCCGTTGCAGGTCGGGATCATCGACTGCCGCCCACACGGCGGGCGCTTCGTCACGAAAATAATCCGCATAACCGCCGAAGCCGTCGATGCCCAGCTGCAGCCAGGTCAGCGGCATCGGCATGGCCAGGTTGTCACGTATCTGGGCGATGGCGGCGGGCACGTTTTTCAGATACAGGGTGAATGCGCGCATGCGTTGTTCGAGCGGTTCGTAATCGAGCGCGATGTAGGGACTGGGGTCGAGCGAATCGCTCAACCAGCCGAAATAATACTCGGGGCAACGGAACGGGAATTGCGCTTTTTCCATCCAGAAAAGATCCTGGTCGATCCTCGAGAAAAGGTACTCGCGCTGGTACCGTTGCTCGGCGCTCAACTGGTCTTCGGCAAAGGCCATGGCCTCTTCACGCACCGTGTGCAGGCGGGCTATTTCCCTCTCAATACCGGCGCGGCTCCAGTCCGGCAACTGGCCGTCAAATTCATGCCGCCCCTGGAATACCGCCCACTGCGGATGGCTTTCGACGTGCGCCTCGATTTGCCGGGTGACAAATTTTTCCCAGCTCTCGGGTGCGGCGGCCTCGATCACCGGTTCAGCGACAGCCGCGGGCTCTTCTGCTTTTTGGCAGGCGCTCAGAAAAGGCAGGGTGAATAACATCAGCGGCACGAGGGTTCGCGCAAGAAATTGGCTCATTTGTGGATTCCGCAATAAATAAATCGGCTATCTTAACAGGTGAATGCCCTTTCAGGTGTGACAAAAAACGCACGCCGCCAACACCGGGGTACTGGTGCAAGGAGCACATGTTCATACCCCCTCGAAAGATCACGTAAGCGTTGGGAGGTCCCGGCCTGCACCTGGATGACGGCGGTAGTTTTTACGTTGTTCTGGAAATACCTGTGAACTTGCGGCATGCCGACAACAAGCACAGTCATCCCGGCGCAGGCCGGGACCTCCATAAGACCAGCAGAGCGTGCCCGCCCGCAAATTTTACCGGTGCAATATGCGCGCTAGGATTCTTCGTATTCGCTGAAATCGTCCGAATCGTCGTCGAGGTGTTCGATAAAGGCTTCGCTGTCGCCATGAAGATCGAACTTGTGGATCAACTCGTCGACCTTCAGCCACATGGCGTCGTTCATATCCTCGCCGGTCAGGTTGGAAATGATGTTGATCAGCACTTCTTTTTCCTGGTCATCGAACTCACCGTCCTCGAGGGCGATGTCGACGATCCGCTCCAACTCGGCAACGCTCATCTTGCCGTCCCGCTTGAAGACGTCGAAGGCATGTTGCTTCATTTGTTTCCAATCTGATTGATTGACCATTCCAGACACCCCAGGCTGTTCTGCACAGCATTTACTTGTTTTTATTTCGTATAGTTATAGCAGAATTTTTAAGCAAAGGTAAAACCGGCCGGCATCGCGGGTGCAACTCTTTCGCCCGGATAAAAAAGCCCCGGTCTCTGCCGGGGCTTTGAGCAACGCCTTGTACGGGATTATTTTACACCGTGCATCAAGCGGTTGATCAGGGGCGCGAATAACAGGTAGGCCAGGCCGATCGAGCCGCCGATCACGAACAATTGCATGTAAACCCCGGAGTACTGGCCGACATTCGAGGCAACAACCTCACCGTGCCCGCCAATACCGCCTCCGGATGCGATGGCTGCGATCAGTCCGGCCATGTATTGGGCCATGGCAATCGAAAGAAACCAACCACCCATGGCAAGGCCCACTTCATGCTCATCCGCGAGCTTGGTCACCATGCTGAGACCAATCGGTGACAGACACAGCTCACCGGTCGTGTGCAGCAGGTAACACAGGGCCAGGAAAATCCATGGCACGAGGCCCTCGGCGTTTTGCATGTTGCTGATGGCGAATACCAGCACGTAAAAGCCCAGCGCCACCTGGATCAACCCCAGGGCAAACTTGCGCGGGATCGAGGGATTCATACCCAGTTTTTCCAGTTTTGGCCAGGCCATTGCGAATACCGGGGCAAACAACAGGATGTAGAGCGGATTAAGGGATTGGAATATACCGAAACCGCCGGCCCGCCAGGTTTCCATGCTGCCGTACATCGGTGTCACAAACTCACGGGCAAAGAAATTCAACGAGCTGCCGGCCTGTTCAAACAGTGACCAAAAGCAGGCATTGGCCAGGAAAAGGATGACCATGGCAATATAGCGGTGGACCTGGACCTTGTTACCGGTGGCCATTTGCCTGATGACAAAGAAAATGGCCGCAGCCAGGACAATCACTCCCCAGATGAGCAACGGTTGACTTTCAAATGCATGATCGCGCAGATGCTGTACGAACTGCGGAAATCCGAAACTGCTTGTCATCGCATTGGTTTGAACAGCCAGCCAGGCCAGCAATGCAATGCCAACCGAAATGCCGGCCTTCTTGTAGGAACTGGAGAAAAAATAAATGATGACGAATGACATGATGTTGAAAAGCAAAATGCCTAAAATCGCGCTTTCGGAGAGCAGGAGAAACACGATCGCCGCCAATACAATCGCGCCCAGTCCGACGGCAAAAAACCGCCCCCAGCCTTCCTTGCCCTCTTCCGGCAAGCCGACGCGTCCAAGCGCCTTTTTTGCAAATTCGAGGAACAACGTCGACAGGATCATACCGATACCGGCGGCGAAAAAACCCCACTTCAATCCCCAGGTCGCGCCGATCCAGGCCGACGTCACCAGCGGCGCAATCAGCGCACCAAGATTGATACCCATGTAAAAGATGGTAAAACCGGAATCACGCCGGACGTCATCCGGGGCATAGAGTTTCCCGATCATGGTCGAGATATTCGGTTTGAACAGGCCGTTACCCGAAACGATCAGCGCCAGGCCAACGAGGAACCAGTTCATATCCTCGATGAGAAGTACGAACAAACCAGCGGCCATGATGATGGCGCCCAATAAGATAGCGCGCTGGTAACCCAGTATTTTGTCAGCTATGTAACCACCGGCGATACCGGTGGCGTAAACCAGGGCCGTATATCCGCCATAAACCAGGCTGGCCGCAGAATTTGCGTCTGCCGCACCCATGGTACTGAAAAAAGTTGTCGCAACATAAACTGCCAGGACAGCACGCATGCCATAGTAGGCAAAGCGCTCCCACAACTCGATATTGAATAATTGCCATAAGGCCACGGGATGGCCGAGGAAATCATGAGGGGGCAGTCCCGTCGCCAGTTTGCTAACACCATCTGTTTGATTGGTCACGTTTGAAGCTCCAATTTTGTTTTGCGTGTTTATATTTGTGTCACCACGGATGTGTACCGTGATTTAGAGAGTGGCAAGCATACCATTGCCCGTGCTCAATCGCATATTCCCTGATCGCCTTTACAACGATGACAGCTTGCATGCGATAATCGGCTCAACAACCTGAATCGACAAGGCGAGAAACATGGATCAAAAAACTGCACAGGGATTTATTGACGAGATATGGATGGACTCGATCGTCCCGGAACTCATCGAGTACATCAAGATTCCCAACAAGTCCCCCCATTTTGATCCCGGCTGGTTCGAACACGGCTACATGGAAGACGCCGTCCAGCAAATTTTCAACTGGTGCAAGGCGCAGGACGTCAACGGCATCAACCTCGAGATCGTCCGTCTGGAAGGCCGCACCCCGCTGATATTCATGGAGATCCCGGCCCACGGCGGCGGCAGCGCCGACGACACCATCCTGATGTACGGGCATCTCGACAAGCAGCCGGAGATGACCGGTTGGGCCGAGGGCCTCGGCCCGTGGATACCGGTCATGCGGAACGACAAGCTCTATGGCCGCGGCGGCGCCGACGACGGCTATGCCGCCTTCAGTTCGCTGGCCGCCGTCATGGCGGTGCAAAAGCAGGGTCTGCCGCACGCGCGTATCGTGGTCATCATCGAGGCCTGCGAAGAATCCGGCAGCTACGACCTGCCCCACTACATCGACCACCTGAGGGACAGGATCGGCACGCCGTCGCTGGTGGTGTGCCTTGATTCCGGCGCCGGCAATTACGAGCAGCTGTGGCTGACGGTTTCGCTGCGCGGCATGGCCGCCGGCACGCTGCGCGCCGATGTCCTGGAAGAAGGCGTGCATTCCGGTTACGCCTCGGGTGTCGTGCCTTCCAGCTTCCGCATCCTGCGCCAGCTGGTCAGCCGGCTGGAGGATGAAAAAACCGGCACCGTGCTGTTGAAGGACCTGTACGCGGCCATCCCGGAGCAGCGCATGCAACAGACCCGCGCGATGGCCGAGGCGCTGGGCGACGAAATCTGGCAGGCGTACCCGTTTGTCGGCGGCGTCGAACCGATGGCGGCCAACAACGTCGAGCGCATCCTCAACCGCACCTGGCGCCCGGCCCTGTCCTACACCGGCGTCGGCGGCATGCCGGAGTTGCAATCCGCCGGCAATGTCCTGCGTCCCTACACCGCGCTGAAACTGTCGATGCGGTTGCCGGCCACCGTCGATGGCGAAAAGGCCAGCCAGGTCATGAAGGAAGCGCTCGAAGCCGACCCGCCGAGCAACGCGAGGGTCAGTTTCGAACCCGATCACGCCGCGACCGGCTGGAACGCGCCGGAAATCGCCCCGTGGCTGCACGCGTCGCTGGAAAAGGGTTCGCAGGCGAGTTACGGACACGGCGTCATGTACATGGGAGAAGGCGGCACGATTCCGTTCATGGCCATGCTCGGCGAGTTTTTCCCCGAGGCGCAGTTCATGATCACCGGCGTGCTCGGGCCAAAGTCCAATGCGCATGGACCCAACGAGTTCCTGCACATCCCGTTTGCCCGCAAGCTGACGACCTGCGTCGCGCAGGTGATCGTGGATCACTGCGCACGCAAATAGCAGGGCCCAGGCCCCTGACGCTCAGGTTTCAGGCGTCTCCATATCGGCCTTCAGCACCCGTTCGAGTTCTTCGAGGTTCTCGCGGATGCGCGCACCGTATTCGTGGTCATTGCCCCAGACGTCCGCGAGCTGGCGCATGCCCTCGGTGTCGTGCTTGTCGAAGCGCTCCACCATCCGTTTGGCGCGGATCCCGTCATGCCCCAGGAACCTGAGCGCGGCTTCGCCCATCGCCAGTGCGGAGCCAAAGGTTTCCCGGGCGACGAAATCCGCGCCGGCGTGGAAGAGTTCGTAGGCGTGGGTGCGGTCATACGCCCTGGCCAGGACCTTGAGATTCGGAAACTGGTTGCGGGCGGTCCTGATCATGCTGATCGCCTTGCTGCGGTCATCGATGGCGATGACCAGCAGACGCGCGCGATCGGCGCCTGCAGAGCGCAACAACTGGCCGTTGGCGGCGTCGCCGTAGAATACCCTGTTGCCAAACCGCTCGGTGAGTTCGATCTGCCCCGCATCGTGATCGAGCAGGGTCGATTCGAAGCCGCTGGCCTTGAGGAGACGCGAAACAACCTGGCCGAAGCGGCCGAAACCGGCGACGATCACCGGGTTGTCGGCATCGTCGATCACGTCGTCCTCCCGTTTTCCGCGCGCGTCGACCAAACGCGGCTGGATGACTTTTTCGAGGATGATGATGGTCACCGGCGTCAGCACCATCGACAGCACGACCACCACGATCAGCTGGTTGGCAATTTCGATGTTCAAGGCATGGCTCTGCAATGCAAACGAAACCAGCAGGAAGGCAAACTCACCACCCTGGGCAAGGGCAAAGCTGAACATCAGGTTATCCGCGAACTGCAGCTTGAAAATGCGGCCCAGCAACAACAGCACGAGGAACTTGACCAGCATCAGGCCCAGCACCAGCCCGGCGACCATCAGCGGGTCGTTCAGTATCAGCGTCAGGTCGATGCTCGCGCCGACGGATATGAAAAACAGCCCCAGCAGCAGGCCCTTGAACGGCTCGATGCTGACCTCGAGTTCATGCCTGAACTCGCTCTCGGCCATGACCACGCCGGCGAGAAAGGTGCCGAGGGCGGGTGACAGGCCGACCGCGTCCATCGCGAGCGTCACCCCGATGATCAATAAAAGCGCGGTCGCAATGAATATTTCACCGCTGCGGGTCTTGGCGATGTACCGAAACACCGGCCGGGTCAGGAACCGCCCCGCAAATACGATGCCCACGACCACGCCGAGGACCAGCAATGCGCTCAGCCATCCCGGCCTTTCGGAACCTGCCGATGCGTGCTGCTGCAACTGCCCGCCGTCCATGAACGCCGGCAGGGCCAGAAACGGTATCGCGGCCAGCATGAAAATGACCGCGATGTCCTGGAACAGCAATACCGAGAAGCTGCGCTTGCCGGCGATCGTGTTCAGCCAACCCTTCTCGTCCAGGGTTTGCAGGACCATGGCCGTCGATGACATCGACAGCGCCAGGCCGATGACCAGCGCTGTTTGCCATTCGAAACCGGCCCAGGCGCACAAGAGGCCGATAACGAGTGCGGTGACCACGACCTGCAATCCGCCCAGGCCAATGATCGGCACACGCATGCGCCACAGCACCGGGGGCTGCAACTCGAGACCGACCAGGAAAAGCATCAGGACCACGCCGAATTCGGCGAAGTGCATGACGTCCTGGCCCTCGCGGCCGACCAGCGAAAGCAGGTTCGGGCCGATGATGAACCCCGCCAGCAGGTAGCCGAGCGCGGAACCCAGGCCCAGGCGCTTGGCGATCGGCACGGCGATGACGGCGGCAGCGAGATACACGAATGCCTGCACGAAATAGCTGTCTGCCATCAGGTTTTCCACCGCTCGAGGATTATTGCCTGGACAAAGGATAGCCTAATGTCGGCCGGCCTTCACTCGGCGCAGTTTTGCGATTGCACGCAGGGGTGATCGCCGTTGCCGCGTTCGATCTGGATCGTCGCGTGTGAAATCCGGAACCTGTTTTCCAGCTGGTTTGCGAGATGGTGCAAAAACTCATCGTCACGTGGCGGTTCGGACATCAGCAGGTGCGCGGTCAGCGCGGTCTCCGTGGTGCTGGTGGGCCAGATATGCAGATCGTGCAGACCTTCGACACCGGGCTGGGCGGACAGCCACTCGCGGACCTCGACCGGGTCCATGTGACGCGGCACGGCATCGATGGCCAGGTTCAGCGAATCGCGCAACAGGCCCCAGGTCGACCAGAATATCACCGCTGCGATCAACAGGCTGCTCATCGGGTCGAACCATTTCAGGCCGAACTTCCAGATCACGAATCCCGAGGCGACCACGCCGAGCGAAACCAGCGCATCGGCCGCCATGTGCAGGTACGCACCGCGGATGTTGAGATCGTGGTCTTTTCCGGAAACGAATAACCAGGCCGTGACCGCATTGATGACCACACCGATTCCGGCCACCGTCATGATGGTCCGGCCGACCGGTTCCGACGGCATAACAAAACGGTTGACGGCCTCCCAGCAGATGACCACCACCGCCGCCAGCAGCAGCAAGCCGCTGAACATGGAAGCCAGTATCGTGGCGCGTGAATAGCCGTAAGTGCGTCGCGTCGATGGCTGTTTGGCCGCCAGGTAACTGGCGCCCCACGCCAGCAGCAAACCCATCACGTCACTGAGGTTGTGACCGGCGTCGGTGATCAGGGCCAGCGACTCCGCCAATACCCCGTAGGTGACCTCGATCACCACGAAAATCACGTTCAGCGTCACGCCCACGGCGAACGCGCGGTTATAGTCCGGTGTCGCGTGATGGCGATGGTGGTGGTGTGTTCCCTGGTCCATGTGCCCGTCTTGAATACTAGTTTGCGCCCTGCCAGCCATGATAGAGCGTGAAGGCCCCGATCACGATAAATCCGGCGCCCGCGATCATGGACATCATTCTGGCATTGATGACCTGTGACAACAACGTGCCGGCGGCGACGCCGATGGCGCTGGCCAGTGTCAGGGCGAGAGCGGAGGCCAGAAATACGGTCCATTTACCCACAGCTTTATCCGCTGCGAAAAGCAGCGTGACGAGCTGGGTTTTATCCGCCATTTCAGCCACGAAAATGGCCCCGAAAACGGTCGCAAAAAGCTTCCATTCCATGATTTTTTCCTTTTCTTCTGCGATTGCGTGATATGCGTCAAAAACACTGCAAATGATACTTGAAACGGCCACTGCATGGTTGGATACTGCAAGTCTTGGACATCGCACAGCCATACGGAAACAAGCGAAATGGGTACAAAGTACAAAATCTGGTTTAACGGTGAATTGCGCAATTTCGAAGATTGCACCGTTCACGTCCTGAGTCACGCACTGCACTACGGTTCATCGGTGTTCGAGGGTATACGCGCCTACAAAACGCCAAAAGGCACGGCCTTCTTCCGTCTCGATGACCACCTGAAGCGCCTGTTTTATTCCGCCGCCATTTACCGGATTCCGATACGTTACAGCTTCGAGGAAATCCGTGAAGCCTGTTACGAGGCCGTCAGGAGCACCGGACTGGAAAGCGCCTACATACGGCCATTGGTCGCGCGTGGCGCCTGTGGACTGGGTGTGATTCCGAAGGATATCAACTCGGTCGACGTATCCATCATGGTCGATTCCTGGGGCGCCTACCTCGGCGAAGAAGGTCTTAAAAACGGCATCCGCGCCTGTATCACCTCGTGGCAGCGTCTCGCACCCAATACCGTCCCGACCGGCGCCAAGGCCGGCGGCAATTACCTGTCGAGCCAGTTGATCGGTTTCGAAGCCAAGGACCGCGGTTTTGATGAAGGCATCGCGCTGGGTCACGATGGCCTGCTCAGCGAGGGCGCCGGTGAAAACCTGTTCCTGGTCAAGAACGGCAGGCTCCTGACCCCACCCACTTCGGCTTCGATACTCGGCGGCATTACCCGTGACTCGGTTTTCACGCTGGCTGCCGATCTCGGTTTGCAGGTGATTGAGCAGACCCTTTCACGCGAGCAGTTGTACGGCGCCGACGAGGCCTTTTTCACGGGTACCGCGGTAGAGGTGACACCGATACGCCAGGTCGATCACATTACCATCGGCAACGGTGGCTGCGGGCCATTGACTAAACGCATCCAGTCGAGATTTTTCGGCCTGTTCAACGGCGAGACGGAAGACACGTACGATTGGCTGGCCTACCTGTAGGCCGGGTGACAATGATTGACTGACAATATTTGTCAGTTAGTAAACAACAAGTGTCAGAAAAAATCTGAAATAAATCCTCAAACGGGATACAGCTCACTTGTATCCCGTTGTAATTTCTGAAATTCTCCCTTCTCCGCCGTGTTTGGCGCAAAAATTGCATAATTAAGGGGGAAGATCATTGTCCGGGAAACAATGGTCTTTTTTCCAGACCATAGATTTATGGACAGGGAAGTTTGTCACCACCCGTGACGCAGCTGTGCCAACGACAGTTCACGGAAGCGTTGTGCCAACGACAACGACCGAAGGCGTCAGACCCAGGGAAATGGGTCGTACGGGAAAGTTATGAGCTTGGGGGACAAGCAAGTACGATCAGACTGCCAACAGGGGACGGGTAAGTGATCGAAAAAAGGGGAATGTGGGCATCTGGGCTAAAACCACCGATGGCCCACTAAAAAAAGACCCGTTTTTACGCGGGTCTTTTTTTTTGCCCGTCACAATCGGATTGTTCAAAACGGTATCAGCGCATAGCCTTCCGATTGCAGGCGCACGTGCGCCGTCATCGCTGACAGCGCCAGGCTGACAGCGGGGTTCAGTTCTGCAATACCTATTCCGCGGTGCGCTGCCGTCTGTCCGCACAGGTATATCCTCACGCCGGCTGCCTGTAACCCGGCAAGCATGGCCGTATTCGGATTGGGCTCATTGTAACGGGCCTGGTAGGCATCATCCGTCAACAGGTCCCGCGACGCCGCGCCGTGCACCACGATCGCCATTTCGATGTTGTCGGGGTCGATCCCGTTTCTCGCCTGCATGTTCAGAAAACGTGCGGCGGATTCGATGTGCCGGTTTCGCTCAGCGCTGAAATCTTCTGTCTGTGAAACATCCATCGAAACCTTGTAATGCCGGTCCGGTTCGAGGTTCCAGGCGCCGGCGGGCACATCGTAGACCGCTCCGAATGACTTGATGACCGGTCCGGCCTGTGGTTCGGCGGCGAGCAACTGGGCCGCCATGAACGACGTCAGTACCGCTGCAAGTAAGCTTCTGAAGCGCATTGGAAACTCCCGTGGAAGACCGTTATCGTGAAACACGCCCCGGCGGGGCGATAAGCTGCCGACGGGTCAGGCGCCGATGTAGTCGGTGATGATATACCCGCCCGATTTCTGGTCGTGCTCGAGGGTGACCATTTTCTGTTCTTTCATCTGCTCCAGCAGTTCGCTGAACGAGCGGAAACCATGGTAACGCTCATTGAAGCCGGGTTTACGGCGTTTCAGTGTCTGCTTGACCATGGAACCCCAGACCTTTTCCTCGGGGTCGCGGTCGCTGAACAGGTCGTCCAGCGTTTCGAGCACCCATTCGAATGCCTGCTCGGCGCGCTTCTGGCCCTTGCCCGGGCCGGAAGGAGATTCTTCCACGTTCTCTTTCCTGCCATTGACCTTCTTCTTGGCCGGTTTGCGGCGTTCGGTCTGGCGAACGATGTCATCGTAATAGATGAACTCGTCACAATTGGCGATCAACAGGTTGGAGGTCGATTCCTTGACCCCGACGCCGATGACGATCTTGTTGTTCTCACGCAGCTTCGAGACCAGGGGTGAAAAATCCGAATCACCCGATATGACCACGAAAGTATCGACGTGCGACTTGGTGTAACACAAATCGAGCGCATCGACGACCATGCGGATATCCGCCGAGTTCTTGCCGGACTGGCGCAGGTGCGGAATTTCGATCAACTCGAACGAGGCTTCGTGCATGTCCGCCTTGAAGTCCTTGTAGCGTTCCCAATCGCAGTAGGCTTTCTTGACGACGATGTTGCCCTTCACCAGCAAGCGCTCCAGCACCTCCTTGATATCGAAGCGCGCGTATTGTGCGTCGCGTACGCCGAGCGCAATGTTTTCAAAATCACAATAAAGTGCAAGATTTTTGGTTTTGGTGGTCATGGGGGGAATACCTTGGCTTGAAGACCCTATTCTACTGCCAAACCGGTTCACCCTAAAGGGCGAATATCGGCGCCGGCAGCGATTGCCGTGACAATTCCTTGCCGGCGCGGTCGTCACACGGGATCAAAAACCCCTGCCACCGGCGGTTTTCAATCCGCGCTTTTCAATAGCGTAAGGCGTATCCTATGGGCGTTTCTGCAAACGAGCGGCAAAGAACCTATGCATCAGCCTGACGATATCCTCACACCGTACTACCGGCTGGACCCGGAGGAACTGATCAGGCTGGTCGAGTCGACCGGCCTGGTTTGCGACGGCCGCCTGCTGGCCCTGAACAGTTACGAAAACCGGGTCTACCAGGTCGGTATCGAGGCGTCCGCACCGCTGGTGGTAAAAGTCTACCGTCCGGGCCGCTGGAGCAACGCGCAAATCCTCGAAGAGCACGCTTTCGCACTGGAAATCGCGGAAGCGGAAATTCCGCTGATCCCGCCGCAACTGATCAACGGCCAAACGCTCCACGAACACAATGGCTTCCGCTTCGCCCTGTTCGAAAGACGCGGCGGCCATGCGCCGGAACTGGACCAGCAGAACACACGCGTCTGGCTGGGCCGTTTTCTCGGACGCATGCACGCGGTCGGCGCCGAGCGGCCGTTCCAGTCAAGACCCGAACTCACGATCAAGCGTTTTGGTTACGACCCCGTCACGGCGCTGATCGACGGCAGATGGCTGCCGCCGCACCTGGAAACCGCGTTCTCCAGCCTCACCGAAGACCTGCTGATCTCGATCGAGGCCGCTTTCAAAAGGGCGGGCAACTTCAGCAGGATCCGTCTGCACGGCGACTGCCACCCCGGCAACATCCTGTGGCGGGACGGTCCGCTGTTCGTCGATCTCGATGACTGCCGCAGCGGCCCGGCGGTGCAGGATCTGTGGATGCTGCTATCGGGCGACAGCAATGAAATGGCCGAGCAGATGAAGGACGTGCTGGAAGGCTACAACCAGTTCTATCATTTCAACCGGCGCGAACTGAACCTGATCGAAGCGTTGCGCACCCTGCGCATGCTGCACCACGCCGCCTGGCTGGCAAAGCGCTGGCAGGATCCGGCCTTCCCGATCGCGTTTCCGTGGTTCGGCGAACCGCGTTACTGGGAAGACCTGGTGCTGGGGCTGCGCGAGCAACTGGGGCGGATGCACGAGGAACCCCTGCAGTTGCCATCGTGACCCGTTTGCAGGGTTTTCAGTAGTGCGGCGGTGTTTCGTCCTGCGGCACGGCGCCGGCGGCGGCTTCGCCCATTTCCTTCAGGCGTTCGGACAGGCGTGTGAAGCGGTGTTTCAGATCGAGGATTTCCCGGTCCTGCCTGGCCACCGTTGAATTCAGGCTCTCGATCAACTCGTCGTGAAAAGCCTGCTGGCTTTCCAGTTCGTCGATACGCCGGGTCAGCGTTTCGACCATCCGGTTCATTCGACCTCTTCCGGTATGTTTTCAGGCGGCTCCCATAACTCGATGCGGTTGCCATCGGGGTCCACGATCCAGCCAAACCGGCCGAAGTCATGTTCTTCCCGCTCCGGTATGACTTTGCCCCCCGCGGCCTTGACGTTGGCCAGCGCTGCATCCAGGTCATCCACCACCAGGTTGATCATGAACGACTGGCGCGGGTCGCCAAAGTACTTGGTGTCGGAGGCGAATATGCTCCATACCGTGAACGCATTGAGCGGCATGGACTCCGGCGCAAAACTGGTGCCGTGCGTCGCGCCCCAGTTTTCGGTTTCGAAGCCGAGGGTATCGCGGTACCAGGCGGCGAGCCGGCCGGGGTCGGGTGAACGGAAGAAGACGCCACCCACGCCCAGCACTTTGCCTTTCGCTTCATTGGTCATGTGTTGTTCCTCCGCATTCCGGGTCCGGGGCAAGCTTTAAAGCGACATCCCACACCTTACATGGTATCAGGGAAGCGGCGCCCCGACCTCTTCTGTGGTGGAAATGCCCGCCCGGCCGCGGCCGCTGCAACCGCTTTAACGCTTTTACCCGGCGAATACGTCCTCCATCGTCAGGCGAAAGTGCGCCCAGGATGATTCATCCGCCAGGGCGTTGTAAGCCAGCGGCAAGCCATACTTTTCGCCATTGGCCGTCGCCTGCGGATTGCTGAATCCATGCAGGGCGCCAGGCAGCTGGATGAGGTCATAATGGCCGTTGGTTTTTTGCATGACCGATTTGAAGCCATTGATCTGCTCTTCACTGACCAGGGTGTCCGCCTCGCCGTTATACACCATGATCCGGCAGTCGATACGCGCCGGGCCTTCGACCGCGGCCAGGCCAACGGCGCCGTGGAATGAGCCGGTCACCTTCAGCGGCGCCCCCATCCTCGCCATGTGGGTGACCACGCCGCCGCCAAAACAGTAGCCGATCGCACCGCTGCGCGTGGCGTCCACGGAATCGTGCGCATTCAGCACCTCGAGCGCCGCCATGAACCGTTTGCGCGTGCCCTCCATGTCCGCAATACGTTCGTTCATCAGGCTCCCTGCCTCATCGCGATCGGCCGCGACGCGGCCCGCGCCGTAAAGATCCAGCGCCATACCGGTATACCCGCTTTCGGCA
>Ga0210074_1000406_pt1 | contig 15603 bp, 15 predicted proteins | sample China_Galinas_Co_FD_184860 | JGI IMG/M metagenome (GOLD analysis project Ga0210074, IMG submission 184860) | Wetland microbial communities from San Francisco Bay, California, USA, that impact long-term carbon sequestration -... | ecosystem: Environmental > Aquatic > Marine > Wetlands ... | reverse complement strand
GCGTTTTCTGTGCTGCCGTGTCGTATTCAATACCGCGCTTGTCCGGTGTCTCGAGCCCGCTGACACCCACGCCCAGCAACCTGACCGGGGTGTTCAGGTGCTCCTGCAACCACTTCTCCAACAATGATCGGGCGATTTTAAATACAAGTTGCGTAGCCGTTGTCGGCACCGCGAGACTGCGGCTGCGTGTGACCGTGCGGAAACGTGCATCACGAACCTTGATGTGGATGGTGCGTGCTGCCAGGCCTTCGCCACGTAGCCGTCCCGTTACTGACTCAACCTGCCGTTGCAACTCGGCATACAATTCCCTTGGCTCGTTAATATCCTTGTCAAAAGTCACTTCACGACTAAGGGACTTATCCGCCCTGCTGGCTACCACTTCACGTTCATCTTCACCCCTCGCCAGTGCCAGAAAATGCCCGGCACGATTACCCAGCACGCGGGCGAGTTCGACAGGCTCGGCCTTGCGCAGTTGTCCGATGGTAAATATTCCCAGCTTTTGTAACTTTGGAAGGGTTTGCTTGCCAATACCCCAAACCCTGCTGACCGGCATGGGATCCAGAAACAAACGGACACCATCGGGTGGAACATGAATAAAGCCGCGCGGCTTGCCGGCGTCTGATGCCAGCTTGGCGAGGTATTTATTGTGGGCCATACCCACCGAGGCATGCAATCCGGTACGGCTCAGTATCTTTTCCCGTATTGCCGCACCGATTGTTTCAATACTGCCGAACAGGGACAGGCTGGAGGACACATCCAGAAATGCCTCATCCAGAGACAGGCCTTCCACCTCCGGTGTCGACTCGCGAAATATCCGGAATACCTCGGCGGAGACCTCCCGGTACCGGGACATTCTTACCGGCAGTACTACCGCTTGTGGACAAAGGCTGCGGGCCCGGGACATTGGCATGGCTGAAAACACACCGAATTTTCGAGCCTCGTAGCTGGCCGCCGCAACGACACCACGTCCACCTGTACCACCCACCAGTACCGGTTGATTTCGATATTGTGGCTGGTCGTGCTGCTCAACCGATGCGTAGAAGGCATCCATATCGACGTGAATGATGGCACGCTCGCGCGGGGAACCGGTTTTTGAAGTTGCGGTAGATGTCACAGTGCGTTCATTATATCGATATGAATATGGACACCACAGTACCGATTCCAGGCAGCGTCATTCCACTGGATGAGTTCCCCGTTTTGCAACGGGGCCTGTATGCCAATCACGCGGCCATTTCGCCCTGGCCACGGGCGGCATCACAGGCGGTTGCTGCATTTGCGCTTGAGAATTCTGAAATTGGAGCGGAAAAATACCCGCAATGGTTGTTGCGTGAAACCCAATTGCGGAAAAGACTCGCGACCTTGATCAATGCTGTTTCGGCAAACGATATTGCCTTGCTTAAAAATACCACTGAAGGCATTTGCACCGTAGCCAATGGTATTGACTGGCACAAGGGCGATAACGTGGTCCTGCCGGCATCAGAGTTTCCATCCAACCGGCTGCCCTGGCTGGCTTTGCGCCGATATGGTGTGGAAATACGCGAAGTGGATATTCGATCGGCACCTGATCCGGAAAAGTCATTGCTCGAACAGGTTGATGGTCGTACGCGCCTGCTGTCGGTCAGCGCAGTGCAATGGACCGATGGTTTACGCTTGCGGCTCGAAATACTGGGTCAGTTCTGTCAGCAGAATAATATTTTGTTTTTTGTGGATGCAATCCAGCAGTTGGGCGCAATGCAACTGGACGTGCAGGCTTGCGGAATCGATTTTCTGGCTGCAGATGGACATAAATGGTTACTGGCACCGGAAGGTATCGCGGTATTCTTTTGCCGGGAGGGTCTTCGCGAACGGCTGCAAATTAACCAGCAAGGCTGGCACATGGTCGATGCGCCCTATCAATTTAACCGTGATTCCTGGCAACCGAGTAAAACGGCCATGCGTTTCGAAGCCGGCAGTCCCAACACCCTCGGACAGGTCGCAATGTTTGCATCCATTGGTGTATTGCAGGAGGTAGGCATGACGCAGGTAGAAGCTTTTGTTACTGCGAACTCGCTTGCCCTTGCAACAGGTCTGGCTGACATACCCGGTGTTGAGTTGGTACGGCCGTTTGATCTGCAAAGGGTATCAGGGATTGTAAGCTTCAGACCCACAAGCAAAGATCTGGATGAATTTCAAAGAGCATTGAAAAGCAGGCAGTTGAGCTGCGCAGTACGTGGGGATGCCATACGACTCTCGCCGCATTTCTACCAGGCGGGCAAACCCATCCTTGAAATGTTGAATCTCATCGAAGATATTTTAAATATAAATTAGATTATATATTCAATATATCTAATTGATTTTTTTACATTGTGTGTGTTCGTTTTTCCGATGATAACAATTGGGCGAGGTGTGATTCGATTATCGTCCTGGCATGGGCACCATCAGACGTATCACCAAATTGAACACCAATCCCGGGGCGCCGGTTACCTTGCGCGCCCGGTGGGGTCACCCAGACGACCTTGCCGGGAATGGGCAGGCGTTCTTCGAGTTCCATGATGGTAAGTAACAGAAACACCTCGTCACCCAGTGCGTAACGCTTGGTGCTTTGTACGAACAATCCACCACCCTGAATAAAGGGCATATACGCACTATAAAGTGTTTGCCGATCCTTGATGGATAATGAAAGTATGCCTTGCTGTGCCATGCTCTATTCCTTTTTCCTTGCCGTCTTGGGTTTCAGACCGTCAGCCTTTCAGATCACCTGTTCGGCCCATCTTATCAGCCAATCCTGCAAAAGTAAGTCCCCGCGTACCGGTGTTGTCGCCAGTTGCCGATTGATATCCGCCTGCCTTTGCAATTCTAACAGCGGTTTGTCACGCAATTTCGGGTTTGCAGGAAACCCGTTCAATAACCTGCCCACCATGACTGATTTTATTACCTCTGCCGTACAAATGGAAAGCCATCGCCATAATTCAACCGGATTCAGCTTATTCAGTTCATTACTGACCTGCGATACGGAACCCGGCCTGACCAGCAGTTTCGCCAGGCCTGCCTTCACCTGCTCATACGCATCCAAATCGGGCGATTCCAGGTAGTGGGCTGCCCGCAGTGGGCTGCCTCCAGCTGCCTGCAATGCAGCCTCGACCAACGCTGCGGATTTTTCCGAGTTTTTTTCAAGCCATTCCAGCACCAAACGGGAATCCGGTTGATCAACAGAAATTGCCTGGCAGCGACTGCGTATCGTGACCGGTAGCTTACCCGGATTATTGCTGACGAGGATCAATATGGTATTGCCGGCGGGCTCCTCGAGACTCTTTAGTAACGCATTTGCGGCAGCAGCGTTCATTGCCTCGGCGGGATGAATATAGGCAAGCTTCCGTTCGGAGATCGATGTCGTGAGGTTCAGCTTCGCTATCAGGGCCCGCACCTGGTCCACTTTGATGACTTCGCTATCCTCATCAGGTTCAAGCTCAAAATAATCCGGGTGTGCCGCACCGGCGAGCAACTGACACGAGCGGCAACTTCCGCATGCCTGTGATCTGTTTTCCCGGCATAAAAGCTTTGCGGCCATGGCGTTTGCCAGGGCCTGTTTGCCGCAGCCTGCCGGCCCTTCGATCATCACGGCATGCGCGAGTTTATCAAGCTCCAGGCGCTGCAAGAAAAACGACCAATGCCCGCTCAGCCATGGATAGACTTCAGTCAATCTGGAAGTTGGCTCGTTCACAAACCCAGCCCTGTCTGCAAAACGCCTTTCACCTGGTGCCAGACCCGGGCTTCGTCCTGGCTGGCATCAATAACCCTGAACCGTCGCGGATTTGCTGCGGCACGTTCCAGGTAGGCATATCTGACCCGCTCGAAAAAACGGACCGATTCGACTTCGAAACGATCGGCATCACCGCGACCGGCAACTCTCTGCATACCCAGTTCTACCGGCACATCGAACAACAAAGTAAGGTCAGGCTGCAGGTCCTTGAGGACCAGTTTTTCCACGCAGGCAACGGTATCAGCACCCAATTGCCGCCCGCCTCCCTGGTAAGCAAAACTGGCATCCGCAAACCTGTCACAGACAATCACCTTGCCGTCTTCCAGGGCCGGCAGTATCACTTCCTCTACCAATTGGGAACGCGCGGCAAACATCAACAGCAGTTCAGCCACCGCGTTGAGCCCCGCATTTCGGGTATCCAGAAGTACCCGGCGAATTTGCTCTGACACCACCGTGCCTCCCGGTTCACGCGTCTCAACAACATTTTTACCCTGCTCGGAAAGCCAGTTAACAATGCGCTTGATTTGCGTGCTTTTCCCGGCTCCCTCACCCCCTTCAAGACTGATGAAGTATCCTTTTTTCATCTTTTTCTTTCCTGGGTATCAGGCGCTTCGGATTGGTTTTTGCTTTGTTTGATCAAGTTTTTGACCGCTTCGTTATGCCCTTCAAGGGTTTGGGAAAATGTATGACCGCCCTGCCCGTTGGCAACAAAAAACATGGCATCACCTGCCGCCGGGTGCGCCGCAGCCTGTAAAGATGCCAGACCGGGCAGTGCGATAGGGGTCGGTGGCAAGCCATGACGTGTATAGGTGTTATAAGGCGTGTCCATTTTCAGATCTTCGCGACGGATATTACCCCGATAAGCCTCACCCATACCATATATCACCGTCGGATCCGTCTCCAGTCTCCAATGCTGGAGCAAACGGCGTACGAACACGCCTGCGATATCCGCACGTTCACTCTCCAGGGATGTTTCTTTTTCAATGATGGATGCCATGATCAGTAATTCATATGGAGTTTCATAGGGCAAACCAACATCCCGACCGGCCCAGGTCATTGACAGGCTTTCCTGCATGTCATCGTATGCGCGTCTGAGTATTTCCAGGTCCGAGTCACCACGAACGTAAACATAGGTTTCGGGAAGAAACCAACCCTCAGGGTTACCCGCAGGAAGTCCCGCCAGGCCTTCAAGTTCTGCCGGGTTTGAAACGTTGTGCCGCAAAACAGGATCATCACCCAGCGCGCTCAGCAATTGCCGGAGCGACCAGCCTTCCACGATCGTAAACCGGTAGCCAAGCACTTTTCCCGAGGACAGCAGGGTCAGCAACGCAGGTGGCGACAAACCGGCTCTGAGTTCGTACTCTCCAGCCTTTATGGTTACAGGTTTAAGCCGGCCCAATACACGCCAGCGCCAATCAAACCGGGTCGCACCCTGCTGCTCCAATTTCGCCGCTACCGAACGAATATTTGTCCCGGGCTCCACTAAGAGGACGAGTCCGGAATCGTCGATTAGTAATGGCGTCTCCAGGAAGCGCTGATATTGATACCACAAGCCGGCGAAAGCAGCGGTCGTCGACAGCAAAACAATCAGTGCAAGCGGCAAAAGCCGTTTCATGTTCTTCTGGCTCCCTCCATTAACCAGGTTTGAAGCTCCCGCGTCACCAATCCAATTTCATACACATGCTCGTCAACAGCGGTTACGGGCACGATACCTTTCACCGTATTACAGATGAATACTTCATCGGCCTCCTGCAGCATATCAAGCGTGATTCGGCGTTGTTCGCAGCGTGCACCGAAACCTGCCAGTATGTGGCTGCGTACAACACCGCGGACACCACAGAGATCAAGTCGGGGTGTCAAGAGCCGGTTTTCCATGACCAGGAAAATGTTTGCTGCTATGGCGCTGACAACGTGATCTTTCCGGTCCAGCATTATGCCTTCTTCCACCCCGCTCCCACGCAGTTCAGCGCGCGCCAGCACTTGCTCAAGCCGGTTCAAATGCTTCATACCGCCAAGTGCAGGCTGATTAGCAAGCCGAAGCTCGCAAATGCGGGTCCTGACGCCCTTTCTCGCCAGTTCAGCGATTCCATCCGGGTAGGGGTAAGCACTGACGATCCTGATGCAATTTTCGTCCTCCGGTGAAAGGTAAGAGCGCGACTGCCCACCACGGGTAATAACAATTTTAACCACGGCGTTGAGCAGGCCCGCACTGACCGTCTGGACTTCACGTAACAGGATTGATTGCGGTGGCATTGGCAAAGCCAGTCGCTCACAGCCGATGCCCAGGCGATCCATATGGCCTTGCCACCTGCGTGGACGGCCATTGTTTACCAACAGGGTTTCAAAAAGCCCATCGCCATAATTGAGACCACGATTGGAAGTCTCCACCAGCGTGGAAATTTCACCGTTTACCAGACATTCATTCATGTTTATGTCCCTGACCACTTCAATTACCGGCCCCGCTGCGGAAAGATATTTGTTCGTCATGTAACGAAACTGAATGTACCAGAATATTTAAATCCATATTGCCATCAAGTCTGCGGAAGCAAAAGAACCGGTTTTAAAACTGCGGATGAAATGAACGTCTGTGACCGCATTTCCAATTCGCGACTCAGGACCTGATCGGGCGCGCGGTTTGTGCAACGCGGACAAGTTCCTGCGATCGGTAAAGCAAGCGCTAAACCAGGCAGCTTGAGCGTGGATCAAGCTGATCGACCAAACAGGTCTGTGCTCAGCCGGTATATTTGCGAAACACCAGGGTACCGTTGGTACCGCCAAAACCGAATGAATTGGAAATTGCAACGTTGACATCAGTTTCACGTGCCGTATTGGGCACATAATCCAGATCGCAATCTGCACTCGGATTCTCAAGATTGATAGTTGGGGGAATAATACCATCACGCATGCTGAGCAGACTGAAGATAGCTTCAATACCACCCGCAGCACCCAACAAGTGTCCGGTCATGGACTTGGTAGAACTGATAGCAACCTTATATGCAGCATCACCAAAGACGGTTTTTGTGGCCGTGGTCTCAGCCAGGTCACCCAATGGTGTTGAGGTTCCGTGAGCATTGATATAGTCCACATCCTGTATATTCACAGCGGCATCATTCATGGCAATCCGCATGCAGCGGGCTGCACCTTCGCCATCTTCGGGTGGCGCAGTCATGTGATAGGCATCGGCACTCATTCCAAAACCGATCACTTCACCGTAAATGTTCGCGCCACGCTTTTTTGCATGTTCCAGTTCTTCCAGTACGACTACCCCGGCACCGTTGGAAAGGACAAAGCCATCCCGGCTGTCATCCCATGGCCGACTGGCTTTCTCTGGCTCGTCATTACGGGTCGACATGGCACGGGCCGAAATAAACCCACTCATCGAGGTCGGTGTGGTCGCAAATTCGGCACCGCCGGCAAGCATGACATCCGCTTCTCCATATTGAATCATACGGGTCGCGGTGCCCATGTTGTGTGTTGCTGTGCTGCACGCTGTCACGATCGCCAGGTTGGGACCTTTCAGGTTGTACATGAGGGAAACATAACCACCAATCATATTGATGATAGAACCCGGGATAAAAAATGGGCTGACTTTGCGGGGACCACCGTTCAAATAGGCCTCGGTGGTATTTTCGATGGTCTTGAGCCCGCCGATACCCGAGCCGAGCGCGCAGCCGATACGTTCAGGATCAAAGCGGGCATCTTCATCCAGCAGTCCGGAATCACGCAATGCATCAACCGCTGCGGCAAAACCGTAATGAACAAAATCATCCAGGCGCTGGGTTTCGCGGGGACTGAGATAACTGGCCACGTCAAAACCAGCGACCTCCCCGGCGATACGGGTTTTCATGTGGCCGGCATCAAATGAAGTTACCGTTGAGATTCCACTGCGGCCATTGCAAATAGCATCCCAGGCGGTATCAATGGTGCTGCCAACGGGCGATACGATACCCATGCCAGTCACTACAACGCGGCGTTGTGACATTTGGAAAACCTCAATAATTAAGACTAAAACGAATAACGGCCGACTATTAGTCGGCCGATTACGTTTATTACATGGTTAAAACTTCAGCTTTTGACAGAATTGACGTAATCAATAGCCTGTTGGACACTGGTGATTTTTTCCGCTTCTTCATCAGGAATTTCACACTCAAATTCTTCTTCAAGCGCCATAACCAGTTCAACGGTATCCAGAGAGTCCGCGCCGAGGTCGTCTACGAAAGAGGCATTGGCGGTCACTTCCTCTTCTTTAACACCAAGTTGCTCAACAACAATCTTTTTAACGCGTTCTTCAATGCTGCTCATTATTTTATATTTCCTAAAAAGTTTGACTCGAGAGACGCAATTTTAAAGAATCTGCGCCAGTTCCGCCAGTTTAATCCTATTCGCCACCGTATGGTTCACAGATGGCGCACGATGATAAAGATGTTTATTCGGTATATCAGTAACTTTAATAATAAAAGAACTTTATGTCACGTACATGCCGCCATTTACATGAAGGGTCTGCCCGGTGATATAAGCGGCCGATGCCGATGCAAGGAAACTGACGGCTTCGGCTATTTCACCCGCTTCACCCAGGCGATTCAACGGTATGTCTTTCAACATGGCCTCGCGTTGTGCTTCATTCAGTTCGCGGGTCATGTCCGTATCGATAAAACCCGGTGCAATCACGTTGACCGTGATACCTCTCGAACCGACCTCACGTGCCAGCGAGCGGCTAAAACCCATCATACCAGCCTTTGCCGCGGCGTAGTTTGCCTGGCCGGCGTTGCCCATGGATCCGACCACTGATGCGATACTGATGATCCGCCCCTGACGCGCTTTCATCATGCCACGTAAACAGGCTTTGGAAAGTCGGTATACAGAACGAAGATTGGTATTGAGTACCGTTTCCCAATCATCCTCAGACATTCTCATCAATAGCTGGTCCCGTGTAATGCCGGCATTGTTTACCAGTATTGTTGGTGCCGAAGCCTGTGTAGCTATGTCAGCCAAAACCGTGCCGATGTTATCGACATCGTTTACGTTTAAAACCATGCCAGTCAAACCATCAATTTTCCGCTCATCAATATCTGACGCGCCAGATGCAGTGGTTGCCGTTCCAAAAACCCGGGCACCCTCGCCTGCGAGCTTATCCGCAATCGCCGCGCCTATGCCCCTGCTGGCGCCTGTTACCAAAGCGACCTGACCATCCAGTCCATTATTCATTGATATCCTCCGCGTGCAATGTTTCGTTGATGACTTCCTGACCGGTTAGAGCAAATACGGCAAAGTCGGGTGCAATACGACGATTGATGTCTGTCAGCACCCCGCCGGGTCCACACTCATAAAACCGGGTAACGCCTGAATCCAGTAATGACAATATGGTTTCTGACCAGCGCACCGGTTGCCACAATTGCCGTGCCAGTGCCTCCCTGATCTGCTCCGCGTCAGGGTACGCACGGACATCTGCATTCTGCACGACCGGTATTGAGCTATCGAAAAAATGAACCGTCAGTAATAAGTCCTGGAGTTTCACGGCGGCCGGCTTCATCAGCAGGCAGTGCGAAGGTATGCTGACCGGCAGCAATTGAACACTTTGGGCCCCCGCCTCTCTTGCCAAACCATCCGCCTGTCTGACCGCCTCCCGATTGCCCGAAATAACAACCTGTCCCGGGGCATTGTAGTTGGCACAACTGACGATCTCACCATTTTCTACCTTGTGGCATACTTCCCTAACCACGATGTCGTCAAGACCCCATACCGACGCCATGGCTCCCCCTCCGGCCGGTGTCGCCTGCTGCATGAAATGACCCCGTTGTGCAACGATGGAGATGGCGTCTGTAAACTGCATGACCCCCGTTGCAACCAGGGCGGTATATTCACCCAGTCCATGACCAGCAAAAAAATCAGGTCGCGCACCACCGAGCTGCTGCCAGACGCGCCAGGTGGCCATACCTGCGACCAGCATCGCTGGTTTCTTGATTTCAGCCCTGTTCAGCTCAGATTCCGGTCCGAAGGCGGTCAGTGACCACAGGTCGTAACCCAGCACCCCTGATGCCTCATCAAAAGTGTCCCGGACAATGCTGAAATCTTCTGCCATGGCAGACATCATCCCAACTGACTGGGAACTTTCACCGGGAAATAAAAAAGCGGTTTTTGTCATTTCATATCCTATGTTAACGCCAAACCAGTGATGGCAACCTACAGAGCTTCTGAAATATTCTGAGCTCAAGACACGAGCTCATGAATTGATCAGTGCTTCCCTAGTATTTTATTAACGCGGAAGCCCAGGTAAATCCTCCGCCGAAAGCTTCCAGCAGCAGCATCTCACCACGTTTGATCTTTCCGGCACGCACTGCTTCATCCAGCGCCAGGGGCACTGACGCCGCGGAAGTGTTGCCGTGCCTGTCGACTGTTATCACAACCTGGTCCATGGTCATTCCGAGTTTTTTTGCAGTAGCGCTAATGATACGAAGGTTGGCCTGATGCGGGATCAACCAATCAAGCTGGGACTTCTTCATCTTGTTGTGCCTGAGGGTCTCATCCACGATACGGCCCAAAGTCCGCACTGCGACCTTGAACACTTCGTTCCCCTTCATCCTGATGCTTACGCCACCACGCTCCTCGGCTTTGAAACCTGTACTCACACCCACATCAACACCCAACAGGTCACTGTGTCTGCCCGCAGCGTGAATGTGAGTTGACAGGATACCCGCCTCATCCGAAGATTCAAGTACGACTGCACCGGCACCATCACCAAATAAAACCGCCGTACCACGGTCATTCCAATCCGTCATGGCGGACAGCTTATCGACACCGATAACCAGTGCGTTTTTCACTTCTCCACAGCGTATGAACTTGTCCGCAATTGACAGCGCATACATAAACCCCGAACAAGCAGCGTTGACGTCCATTGCACCACAGTCCGGCAGACCCAGCCGCGCCTGTATCAGGCACGCAGTGCTTGGAAATACCAGGTCCGGTGTCGTCGTACCGACAATCAGCAAACCCACATCTTCGGGATTGATGCCCGCCGCTTCCATTGCCCGTTGTGCGGCCACCATTGCCATGTCGCCGCTGGTCTCGCCTTGTTTCGCAATACGCCGTTCACAGATGCCTGTGCGTTCGCGTATCCACTCGTCCGAAGTGTCGAGTATTTTTTCGAGGTCAGCATTGGTGACAATTTTTTCCGGTAAATAGCTACCGGTGCCTATGATTTTGGAAAATTTCACAGGTCTACCTCAATGGAGTAATCATTTATCATCGATTCTATTAACCTCGGAACCTGCCGCTCAGCTTCCACGACCGCTTCCCTGATTGCGTTACCAAGCGCCTCGCGGTCCGCATTCCCGTGGCTCTTAACCACCACGCCCCGCAGCCCCAGCAGCGGCGCACCATTATGCTTGGACGGCTCGAAACGTTCCAGCGTGTCATGTAATGATTTTCCAAGCAGCAAAGCACCTGTTTTTGCCATTAGCCCGGTTTGCATCGCCAATTGGATATGCTCGAAAAACATCGTTGCCAGACCCTCACCGGATTTAAGTATAAGGTTCCCGGAAAACCCGTCACAGACTGCAACATCGGCCTTGCCCGCAAAAATATCATGCCCCTCGATAAAACCCGTGTAATTGATTGGCAGTTCCTTCAGCATTGCATGAGCTTCTTTGACAACCGTATCACCCTTGCTGTCTTCATGACCCACATTCAGCAATGCCACTCTTGGTTCACCGCTTAAGCCATCCTTGGGACAGGCGACGGAACCCATGATGGCAAATTGCACCAATTGGTTTGCACTGACATGCAGATTGGCACCCAGATCAAGCAGATTGGTATGGCCGGAAGCCGATGGAACCCGGGACATCAGGGCGGGACGCTCAATTCCGGAAAGCATTCCCAGAAGCTTCACACCCAGGGCCAGCATTGCAGCCGTGCTACCCGCGCTGACACAGGCACTTGCCCGACCGTTGGCGACCTGCTCTAGCGCAAGCCACAGACTACTCCCCTTGCCACGCCGCAATGCGGCCACGGGTCGTGCATCTGAAGTTAATGCGTGTGTGGCATCGATGGAATGCAAACGCGCAAAACAATGCTTGAAATCCGCTTCGAACTCGTATTTTTGCAGCACCGGCAAAACTTCTTCGCGGATGCCACAAATCAGTATTTCAAGATTTTCCAGGGTGGCCAAAACAGTCAATGCAGCCGGAATCGTTACACCGGGTCCAAAATCACCCCCGTGTGCATCCAGCGCCAATACGACTTTTTCAGCAGTAATATCTTGTTGGGTTTTCATACCGTTCCGGAGCAGAAACAAAACCGCCGGCAATTTGGCCGGCGGTCAGTGCATTCGATTAATCCCATGCAGAGGATTGTTCTTATACTTCGTCGTCGTCGATCTCAACAACTTTGCTGTCGATGACTTTACGGCCCTTGTAATAACCTTCAGGGCTCACGTTGTGACGCAGATGCGTCTCACCCGTTGTCGGATCGACAGATAATGTCGGCGCTTTAAGCGAGTCATGTGAACGTCGCATACCGCGTGTTGATGGGGTTCTTCGGCTCTTTTGTACAGCCATGATGGTCTACTCCTGATTCAAAATAAATAACGTTAATTCTACTTGTCCTGCTTAAGCATATCCTGCAAAGCCGAAAAAGGGTTTTTCCTGCTCCCTTCCGGAAGTGTTTCGCTTTTGAATTTCTCGCCTGCCGTCGAATACTCGACCGCTTGCAAGCCCGGTTTGCGCGGTATCTGCGGCAATCCAAGCAACAATTCATCTTCTACCAGGATGGCAATAGCCAGCCTTCCATTCTCTGTCTTCACCGGTTCATAGTTTTCCGGCAACTCAAACTGCTCACTGTCGTTTTCTATGACGGCCAATTCACTATTGCGTTCAACCATCTCATCATAGACTTCCAGGCTGGCCTGGCAAACTAGCGGCAAAGCAGCCTCTACCTGCAAATCGATGATGACGCGTTGCTCCAGATCGGTTCTGAAAGCTGCCGTAAACGATGCTTCACCTTGCGCATCCACCAGCAATGGCGCCAGTCGCTTCATCCGTGAAAACGGAATGGTCCCGCTGAATATGCGTTTGCCTTCAGCGGCACGATTTGGCGAAATCCAGTCTGGATATTCCCGCGACATAGCTTCACAATCCCCAACTTAACCAAAGACGCACAAGCCGCGCAATGGAAATCCCGAACCAGAACACACAAAACAATTGATAACGAATCAACTTAACCGGTAATTTTACTACATAAATGAATAGTGAGTCACTATCTGCAAGGCTAATTCTTGCATCGTCCAGCCAATACCGCGAATTATTGTTGCGCCGCCTGGGTATTCCTTTTGAGTGCTACTCACCGAAAATAGACGAAACCAGGCAACCTGATGAAACGCCAATCGAACTGGTCGGAAGACTGGCCGTGGAAAAAGCGGGCGCGATCTCACATGCCAACCCAAATGCAATCGTCATCGGCTCGGATCAAGTGGCCGTTTTTGATGGCCGGATTATCGGCAAGCCCGGCAATCACGAGGCGGCCATGCAACAACTGATGTCATTCAGTGGACAGCTGGTTGAGTTTCTAACAGCGGTAGCAGTGCAATGCCATGCCAGCGGTTTTGATGAACAGTATATTGATACCACCCGTGTCTGTTTCAGGCAGTTGCAAACAGATGAAATCGAACGTTACCTGCAGACTGAAAAATCCTATGATTGTGCAGGTGCGTTCAAGGCCGAGTCACTGGGTATCGTTTTGTTTGAGCGCATCACCAGTGAAGATCCAACTGCGTTGATCGGTCTGCCGTTGATACAAACCGCTGCGATGTTGCGCAGGTCTGGTCTGCGCCTGCCATAATTCACGCGCTAGCTTATTAAAATGTAATTTTTGGCTTGCAAGCACAATATATGCCCATATCTTTTTTACAGTAGACCTACAGCACATAACGCCGGAACCCTGATGAAAAAAACAGCAAGCAACGACACATCTTACAAGCACTGGAAACTCTCAACCGATATCGACAATGTTCTATGGCTAAGCCTTGATCGCGAAGGCGCGAATACAAACAGCCTGTCGTTGGAAGTGCTTAGCGAACTGGACATTATTGTTAATGATCTGGAGACCCATCCTCCAACCGGTCTTGTGTTGCAATCAGCCAAGCCGGGCACGTTTATTGTCGGCGCGGATGTGCGTGAATTCGACGACTATGATGATGCTGAAATGGCCGCAGATGGAATTAGACAGGTACATCGCCTGTTTAACCGTATCGAAGCCCTGCCCTTTCCGAAAGTCGTCACCATTGACGGTTATTGCCTGGGTGGCGGCCTGGAACTCGCCCTGGCATTTGATTACCGTATCGCCAGCAACCTCGAACATACGCGTTTTGGTTTCCCCGAAATCAAGCTGGGTATTTACCCCGGCTTTGGTGGCAGCGCCCGCAGCGTTCAGCAGGCGGGGGCATCCAATGCCATGCAATTGATGTTGAGCACGCGTAATCTGCGGCCCGGCGCGGCCAGGGCCATGGGTCTTGTCGATGAATTAGTCGGCCCGCATGGATCATTACGATGGGCAGCACGCCGGGCGGTCAAACAGGGCCGCAAGAGTCGCAAGCCAGGACACTTGAAGCGCTTACAGAATTTTGGCCCGGTGCGCACACTGATGGCTCGAATGATGCGCAAGCAGGTGTCCGCAAGAGCCAACCCGGAACATTATCCTGCGCCGTATGAATTGATCGAAGCGTGGGAAAAATACGGTGACGATCCACAGCGAATGATGTCGGAAGAATCGGAAAGGGTCGGTAAACTGATCACCGGTCAAACCTCCCGTAGTCTGCGGCGTGTCTTTTTCCTGATGGAGCGTCTGAAGGGTATCGGCAAGCAGTCCAGCATCAAGGTTCGTCGCGTACATGTTATTGGTGCGGGTGTGATGGGGGGAGATATTGCTGCCTGGTGTGTCCTGCAAGGGATGGATGTAACCCTTCAGGACCGCGAGATTAAATACATTGAACCTGCCCTCAAACGGGCAAAATCGCTGTTCCAGAAAAAACTCAGGGTTCGAAATAAAGTCGACGCTGCACTGAGCCGCCTGATACCCGATGTGGACGGCAAGGGTGTCAGCCACGCTGACGTCATCATCGAAGCCATTTTTGAAGATGCCAATGCAAAGCGCGAACTCTTTGCCAGTATCGAGCCGCGCATGAAAACTGCTGCGGTGCTTGCCACAAACACGTCTGCCATACCCCTGGCCGAATTATCCTCGGTACTTAAAAAACCCGAACGTCTGATTGGTATTCACTTTTTCAATCCCGTGGCTAAAATGCCACTGGTTGAGATCGTTTATGACGAAATATCGGATCCTGGTCAGGTCGCCAAAGGCGCTGCATTTTGCGGTGCTATCAATCGCTTTCCTCTGCCTGTAAAAAGCTCGCCCGGTTTTCTTGTCAACCGGGTGCTTTCCGCCTACATGGCAAAGGCAATGCGCATCCACCTGGAGCGGGGTATTCCGATAGAGATAATTGACAAGGCGGCAACAAGCTTTGGTATGCCCATGGGTCCGGTCGAACTGGCGGATACGGTGGGTCTGGATGTATGTATGAAAGTCGTCACACTATTGGGCGGGAAATCCAGCAAAAAAGAAGCCGCGTTACTGAATGAAAAAATTCACGCCGGTGAGTTAGGGAAAAAGTCCGGAAAAGGGTTTTATGTCTGGGAAAAAGGTAAACCAAAACGGGCTGACAATGCTACTGGTCAGTATGCCCTGGAGGAAATTACCGAATCCCTGATGCAACCCTATTTCGACGCCTGTGAAGCTGCATTGGCGGATGGCATCGTCGAAGATGAAGACGTATTGGATGCAGGAATGATATTTGGAACCGGGTTCGCACCCTTTCG
>Ga0210074_1000405_pt1 | contig 15631 bp, 12 predicted proteins | sample China_Galinas_Co_FD_184860 | JGI IMG/M metagenome (GOLD analysis project Ga0210074, IMG submission 184860) | Wetland microbial communities from San Francisco Bay, California, USA, that impact long-term carbon sequestration -... | ecosystem: Environmental > Aquatic > Marine > Wetlands ... | reverse complement strand
AAATCGTGGTCAAACCCGTGGTGGGTGCCAATGGTGAAGACGCTTACCGGGTTTCGAAGGCTGATACGGCCGTGCGTATACAAAGTATCGCGGCGCGTTTCCAAAAGCGGGACTGCATGATCCAGCCATTTATGCCGAGTATCATCAAAGAGGGCGAGTATTCGCTGTTTTTCTTCGCTGGCCAGTACAGCCACGCGATCCTGAAAAAGCCTGCGCAAGCCGAATTCCGCTCACAGGAGGAACGTGGCGCCGAAATCCGGGCAATGCTGCCGCATGAAAAGTTATTACAACGTGCACAGCAGGCAATGGCCACACTTTCGCCATCACCACTTTACGCGCGAATTGATTTTATACGTGATGCTGCGGATGATTTCCTGGTAATGGAACTCGAGCTGATCGAGCCTTCTTTATATTTGCGAATGGATCCCCGCGCACCCGGCCGCTTTGCGGCGTCGATCGAACAGTGGGTCTTTCCAGGTTGAGTGTCTCACTTACCAACGAGATGACGGATAAAAGTCTCCAGCCACTCCTTGCCCCATTTCTTTTTAAATCTCATGCGGCCGGATTTTGCCAACTCCAGCGCGAATATCATCAGTATCCAGCCACGGCCGCCTGTATTCTGACTATCCAGGCTCAATTTCCTCAAGGCTGATGCCATCGACAGCGGTTGCTCGACGTGCTCAATACCCCCGGGATCCAGTTCAGCGCAAAAGCGAGGGTCAGAGGTCACCAAAAACTCCCTGCATTCCAGCGGTCTATCCTGGTAAATCCCACAGGACTGATTTTCCAGGAAAGGGCAGTCCAAACCCAGTGCAAAATATTCTTTTGCAAGCCGGTGTTTTTGTCCGGTATCAAGATTGGCAATGTTTTCAAGCTCGTCGCGCAGACCTGCATCTGTGACCGTTTTTAGATGATGAGCAAACCTGTCCCTGATGACCTGTTGCTGTTTTTCGGGCATTTTCTTTACAAGCCGGTTTATGTGTTCGGCTTCGAGCAAGGTGACCGGCACCGGTTGTTTACAGCAGGCCCCACAACCCGCTCTGCAACTGATTTTTTTACCTTTTCGCTCGGTCAGCTCAATGGAATGTGCAACGCTCTGGTTGGTCAGTTTCTGAAAGACCGGAAGCAACTCCAGGGCGCTGATCCTGGCTTCGGGAACCGAGGCCTCCATCGATAGCACATCTTCACCTATTTTCAGATTGAAGCTGGCGCTGACATGTTTTTTGCTACTGGTGGACACTAAATATCCCCATGTAAGCCTGTCAAGCAGATGGACATTTTAACCGGAAGATCACTCACGCTTCGGTGTTACCAGCCGTTTGAAGTAATCAGAGAGCGTGTGCGTTGACAGATCCAGAAATTCTCCTGCATCGAAAAACGACCCGTTGCAGTCGCCACAGGTCTCGTACCAGATGTGGCGTTGCTCGGGATCAACCACACGGTTCATTTCTCCGCCACAGCGTGGACAGCGGTATTGGTCGATCTGGTTAAAGCGCTTGCCGCTACTCTGATTGCCGGTGTCTATCGCCATTGCAGCCTGTTTGTTGCTTAGCAGTTCAATTTCACCGGCGTCCAGCCAGATTCCGCTGCAATAGGAACAGCGATCGACTTCGGTTCCGTCATAATTGATCTGTTCCATATCTGCCCTGCACTTGGGACAGCGCATGGCACCCGACCAGTAAATCCCTGCGCCGCCGCCACCCGCGCCAACCGTGTATCTGGAAACCTCCTTTTTGCCATGCTGCGGGCCATGGTCGTGCTTGTGACGGTGGAATATCAACACCACAATCATACCCACCACGAGCAAACCCAGCAGCAGGTAGGATTCGACGTAGGTCGCACTATCCGCGAACATGCCATAAACTTTTGATCCTGCGGAGTGACCTAGGTTTGCAACCGACATGTAAATGGCAAACTGGGTGGCAGAGTTCTTGCTTTTACAGACCGCCATGGCCAGCGCAATGACACTCACCATGGTCACCGGCATCATCATGATCCAGATAGACAGCATGACGCGAACATAAATGGTGTCCTGCCACATGTACTGGGTCTGGGATATCAGGAACGCGTGCACACCCAGCAGAGACACCGTCAGGATCAGCATTCGCTTGGAGCCGAAGCGATCGATCATGGGTCCAAACAGCAGCGCAATGCCCGCGCCGACCAGTCCCATTATGGCAACCAATTGCGACCATTGAGGGGTGGTGTAGCCAAATAACTTAACCGCCGCAATCGGCATCAGGGCCTGGCCGTAACCCCAAACCAACCCATCGAAAAGCATAATGCCCAGGACGATCACACTTGAACGCTTCCAAAGCACCTTGTTGATGCCACTGAAGACTGCTTTGAAAGAGTTGCCCGGTTGACTGCCGGAGGCTGCCTTACCGGAAGTCCACGGTAACTTTCTTTCACCCTCGCGTTCCAGGATGTTTATAAAAATGAGCAGGACGATCGCGGCGACCAGTGATGCGACTATAGCCGTGATTTTCATACCCACGGTCACCAGCAGCATGCCCGATACAGCAGCGGTGACACTCCAGCCGATGGCCTTGCCAAAACTCATGAAGGCGTTTAAGCGGCCCTGTTCGTTAACCGGTGTCAGGTCAATTGCCATGCCGTCGACCGCGACATCCTGGGTTGCCGCAAAACTATTGATTAGTACACCAACCAGCATCAGTAAACCGATCTGTTCAACCGGGTTTTCGACCAGCATCAGGGCCAGCAGGGACAGGCTCAAACCCAATTGTGCAGCGATCACCCAGGGCCGGCGGCGACCCATGGACAGAAACTCGAAACGATCCATTAACGGGCCGGTGACAAGTTTGAAAGCCCATGGCAACACGATGACAGCGAGGTATGAGCCAATGTCGGCAGCACTCACGCCCTGGCTGGCTAGCCAGGCGGGGATGGCGATGCCAAGCAAACCCTGGGGGATACCCTGCGCGAAGTACATCATTGCGCCGGTCACATAACGTACACGGGGACTGTTGATGAGGATGAAATTCACTGCCATCGTTGTTCTCTTATTTTTGCGGTGAAGCCGGAATAATAAACAGTTTTATCGTGAATGGCACGCAGGCCGGTTATTTCCGAAGCTGGCCTGGTGCATCCTGGTGCCTGATTTCTGTCAGATGAGGTCGACCGCGTGGCGTTTCAGATCGGCCAGTTTCACGATGCGCAACGAGGCGGCGTGTGTCGCCTGCAACACCACTTTTGGCGCTACGCCCGCCTTCAGTGCTTCCTGCCAACGGGCAGCACACAGGCACCATTGGTCACCCGGGCGCAAGCCCGGAAATCCAAATTCGGCACGTGGTGTTGACAGGTCGTTGCCCATTTTAAGCGAGAAATCAAGAAATTCTGCGGTGACGCGTGTGCAAACCGTATGCGAGCCAATATCCGAGGCTTCGGTGTTACAGCAGCCGTCGCGGAAGTAGCCGGTCAGCGGATTGTCGGAACAAGGGGCGAGTGGTTCGCCAAGCACATTCAGTTTTGCATCCATGAGAGGTTTCATCTCAACAGGGTTAATGTTGTGCGGTCGAGTTTAGCAGGTGTTGTGGTTCTTGGAAGCAGAATCTCCTTAGCAAGCAGGTTACAGCATTAATCCTTCGCAAAACAAAAGCGTTTTGGCCTGGCAATGGCGGCCCAATCAGATGCTGCCATGATGATTGAATGGCTTAGCGAGCCTGCATTGAATGCGAGCCTGTCGCTTGCCACGCCCAGTGACTCATCGGCATATAGCGTGAATGGCAGGATCGGTTCACCAAAAGGCGGAACGGCGCCCGGTACCAGCCCGACCAGGTCGTTCAATTCCTCGACGGTAGCAAAGCGCGTCTTACGCACACCGAGGTGACGCCGGATCGCCGCCGAATCCAATTTGCGATTCGCTGGCAATACAAAAAGCTGAAATTGACCATCCGTTCGCAAAAGCAGGGCCTTGGCGCCTACGCTTAACTCTTCGCCACGTGCGGCGGCAGATTCCTCCGAGGTTCGTGTCGGTTCGTGTTGCACCTCGCTAAAAGCGATACCCTCGCTTTGCAGGTGATTCCGAATTTGTTCCAGCGTATTCACGGGCATTCTGATTCACGCGCTAGCAAGCCATCGATCACATATTATAAAATAGTTCTGTATGAAATATAAATTATTGAAAATATATAGTTTTGTATTGTGTTTGTCGGTATATACCTGCGCCAGTGCCGGGGCCACGGTCGCCGCGGTAAACGGCGATCTGGAAGCCTACCTCAACGGGATCACATTCGGTGTTGAAAACGACGGCCTGTTTAAAATACCCACGGCGGATCAGATGGCGGCGTTTGAAAACGTTGTCAGCCTGATCTTGCAGGGAAACTATGACCAGGCAAATGCTTCTGCACAACTGCTTGATTACGAATTGGTCGCATATACCGACACTGCTTCTGCAAAATTGTACTACCTGCTCAGGGAAACAAACCCGATCCCGTCCCCTTTGGCCGTTGGTGGCGGGACCTATATTTTCAATCCCTCGGCCACTTTCAATGTCGCGATACACGCACCACACCCCAGGTCAGACACGAATACTAACAAGGAAGCGATCTCGACGTTCCTTCAAAGTGACGTCCGTTACTTTATGATGGCGGGTACGCATCGCAGAAGTCATCCGGATGCCAGCACCTGCCAGGATATCTCTGACTACCGTCCCAGCGACGCGGTCCACAACACCGCTCACTATTTCTACGTTGCCCACAAGGCCATGGAGGATTTTGACAATACCATCCACTATATCGAACTGCATGGATACTCCGGGGAGTCCTTCGATATCGTCGTCTCCCAATGTGACACGGACGGGAATCCCGCAGTTGCAAATATGAGTGAGACACTCCCCGATGACGATGCCGATGAACACAGCATGCTGCATTCCCTGGAATCCGTCCTGAACAGCGGCGGCGAAATCAAGGCATGCATTTACAGCCCCATTCTGGATACCGGCCCAGCGGACAAATATACGCAGTACCTGGGTGGATCGACCAATACTTTGGGTCGATATACCAACGGATCGACATCCGTTTGCAACCAGGCTGCCCTGACCGAGAACAATAGTCACAGGTACCTGCATATAGAGCAAAGCTGGGATATCCGGGATTCCGCAGCGATGCGTGAGACCATGGCCGGTTACATCAGTGAAGCGATTCGAAATTACTTCAGCGAACTGCCGCCGAAATCCTTTGAGATCAACGTTGGTCTGAATGATGCCTGGTATAACCCGATGACGGACGGGCAGGGCTTTTTTATAACGGTGTTTCCTGATCTCAAGGCGGTTTCACTGTCCTGGTTTACCTATGACACCACCTTGCCCCCCGTCGATGCCGTCAGCAACCTCGGTGACGCCGGCCACCGCTGGCTAAATGCCCTGGGACCGATCGACGGCAATCAATCAGTGATGAAAATCAGTGTCTCATCAGGAGGATTGTTCGACACGCCGACCGATACAGAGGAAATTATTGATGGCAGCATCACGCTGAGTTTCGATAGTTGTAATTCAGGTACGGTTGCCTACGACATCACATCCATCGGTCAGACGGGATCGGTGCCGATACGACGGGTGGCGAACGATAATATCGCGCTGTGCGAAGCGCTCGAGGGTCAATAATCCTGGCTAGCCCGAACATTGCACCAGTATCCCGGAAAATGGCGCCGAACAGGTGCGTCTCGGCGCCGGGCTGGACTGAAAGACGTAGCCGTAGCTACGTCTTGAAGGAAGCTCAAGCCGAGGTGTGACTGGGCAAGCCAGCGCCGACTGGTGCAATGTCCGGGCTAATTGAAGCGGTGAATTTCATTGGCAAACTGCTCCAACTTCCGGGCCGAAAGCAGGTCTAAAATCTGGCTGCCAATCGCCGGGGTTTTATTCATATCGTACAAAATGACCTGCCCGTTCACCTCGGTGTAATCGAATTTGCCATAGTCAAAACCGGAGGCTTTGCGGATTTCCCTTATGGATTGCGGTATCTCGTCGATCAGACCCATGTCGGTTGCCACGGCCGACTTGACGACGGGTTTTGGCGAGCTTAACCAGGCGGCAAACTCCTGCTCCCCGAAAAATGCGTAAATACAGACCCGGTAGTCACCGTTCTCAAGCCGTTCGGGAAGGAATTTTTCCACGATCAGCCTGCCGTTTTTCCAGACGCCTGTGGGTACATCGGAGAGTTTGTCGAATATCGGGTAGTTCAATGATTCGATTATTTCCCGCTTTCGCCACGGGCGCTCAATATCCGGGTCATACCACGTCGACTGACCGGTCTCGGTTGCAATGATAAACTCGTTGACACCGCCGTAGTTGGCGTTGGTTTTAACGATCACGGGCCCCTGGTAATCATCATCCCTTTTAAGTAAATATTGGCTGAAGCTGGTCTTGAGGATGTCTTTCACCCTGCCATTGATTGCGATGGGGTATTGTTTCCCCAGTTCAAGGTACTCATCGGCCACCACGGTGGTATCGATATGCAGGAAGGCAAGCTCTGCCGGGATATAGTCGCACCCTGCCGTTTCATGTATTTCTATACCCTGCTGCTTCCAGGACTTAACCAGTCGGGAGAGAAAATACCGCGAATTCTCAATGGGAGCCGAAAATTCATTGCTGATTATAGTGATGGACTCAGGCATTTCAATTCCCCTTGTAAGCTGGCAGCGGGTTGATTATAGACGTTCTCCCTTGCCGGCTGTTAAGGAATGAAATTCGACAAGTTCCTGTCGGTATCGATGCAGCTGGTCGGGGCCAGGGTGCCATTTGTGGATTGAGTTTTGTCCTGTCTTTATAGCTTTGCACGAAAACGGGCGTCGGAAATCCTGCCAAGCTGGCTCTCGCGCCAGATCATCAGGATATTCGAGGCAATAACGATCGCGGCACCCGTCATCACGGTAGGCAGCGGCCAATCACCCCAGATCATCCAGCCGAAAAGTGTTGCCCAGACGATGCTGCTGTAATTGAATACCGTCACGACAGCGGCTTTCGCGTTTCGGAAGGCCACCGACAGCAGCCACTGTGCACCGGCCCCCGACAAACCGACACCGATCAGCAACGGCACTTCAGCCGCGGTAGGCCTGACGGCGATAAACGGCAGTGGCAGCGCCGTTAGAATGACACCGATTACAAAAAAATAGAAACTGATCGTTTCCGGGCTCTCAAAACGGCCAAGATAGCGCAAAATAATCTGCAGAGACGCGTGCATCAGCGTAGCCAATAAGGCGACCAGAATGCCAAGCGTGTACACATCACCGGACGGGTGCGCCATGATGACAACACCGATAAACCCCATGGCGACCGCGGCCCAGCGGTAAGGCCCCACCGACTCTTTCAGGAAAATGACGCCTAAAATCGGGATAAACAACGATGCTGTAAACAGCAGGGCAGTGGTGTCAGCCATCGGCATCATAGAGTATGCGGTAAATGTCGTAATAAGGCTGAGTGTGCCAACGGCCGCGCGAATGCCAACCAGTGAAGGCTTGGAGCGGATAACGAGGATTTCACGCCGGCCGAACGCGAAGATCATGATAAGGAAGGGGATGCATGCGATCAGGTTGCGATAGAAAGCAATTTCTATGACCGAATGTTTGACGCTCAGCAACTTGGCAAACATGTTCATGACCGTGAACATGAAAAATGCCCCCATTGCAGCGCTCATGCCGAGGATGACACGTTCCTGGTGGGGTTTTACCGGTTTCTCGTTTGACATCTACCAACAATTATCCAACCAGTGCAAACCTGGTGTTGACTTATTTTTGCGCAGTGCGTGTACAGCATATTGCGCCGGTCTTCGGTATTGAGCATATTGGTTGCGAGCTGATTTTCCGTAAAGCTCAACCACCGTTTCATCAAAGCCCCATCTGTTAACTCACCATGGAATTCTGATTCCTGTGGTTACATTATTTGAGAAGGACCAAATTCGTTCAAACAAATCAGAATGATAGCGATGGAGACTGCGTAAAGGCCAATTCCAAGGCCCAGAGAGTAATACCTATTAGCAGGTGAGTAAATCAAGCGTACGAAGAAAATCAGGATGCAGGCAACTACCAGCGATGGTAATGCAATCATGGCGGCGATTGCCGCGTCGATTGGCCCCCCGAGAATAGCTGCCGTCAGCAGCACAATGAATGTGATAACCAGACCAGGAAGGTAAGGTGTCCAGGGCCGTGGCTGTGATGGGGAGGGCATCAGACACGTTATGTGGGGCATCAGCGGCCGGCGTTGTCGCCGGTCCGCTGTATGCCTTTGTTAGCTGGCCTCGTTCACTTGACCAATTCGATTTCACTCGGCCGCCATTCCTTCGTGAAGAATGTCTCGAGTGGACTGTACAACCGCAGGATGACGAACCAGCCCTTTTCCGGATCCGTTTGAATCCAGTTACCACGTTTCACGCCTTTGGGCTGTTTCGGGCCTATGAATATTGTCGTCGAGCCATCGGCTGCGGCTTCGGCTGCCGGTGAGGGATAGGTCTGGCTACCTGCCCGCGGGAAGCGTTGTGGTGTCTGCAGCATCGAGCGCGACTGGTTGTCATACAGGATCAGCGACCAGAATGCCCGGGCGGGTATGTCTTTTGGCAGCGTGACCTTGTAGGTCTGGCTGCCGTCATACGGATTACCATCGGAATCCAGGAAGCCCATGAGGTATTGCGAACCGACACCGGGAATGTTCATGATCATGCCGGGTGAATCGAGCGTGTAGCCATAATAAAACGCGATCCTGGAATCCAGCGTCCGGGCCCCGGTGGGCGGATACGGCTTGAACATGCCTTCCTTGGTAAATTGAGGCGGTGGTGTTTCAAAAAATGCGCCGCCTTCCCACAACATGCTGCCCCACATCGAATTGGGATAGTACGACCACTCCGGATGCGCCACGGCATAGCGCCAATTGAGCATCCGGCCTGAAGCACTGCCCACTGCGGCGGCGTCGGTGAGAATTTTCTTCATCCGCGCATCGGGATTGAACGGTTTGCCGTGCTGGATACCAATGGCGGCAAGTTGACCGGCGAGCTCTATGTCGTAACTGGTGGCCGGTTCCTGCTGCACGTTTTCGTTGATCATTTCGAAGAAGCCAAAGTCGCTGGGCGGAATCGTGTTGAATGCTTTGCCGCTGCCCTCTACGAACTTGGTGGGAGGTATCGGCGGGTTCTGGCCCAGTCGAACCGTGCCGTTAAGCGCCGTGGCGATGCTGGTGCCAAATCCACCCGCTGCGTATGGATAAAGCTTGAGGTTTTTCTTGATATTATCGACGGCAGGTTTTGGATCCTCATTGACCAGGAACGCGCGGGCCGCATACAGCACACGGTTGGTTTTCGAGTGAGCGATAAAATAGCCGCCATCCGGTAGAGGTCCATCGTAACCTGGTGGCACGATCAGGTACTTGCCGCCTTCACCACGGTCGGGACCGGGGCGGCCGATGTCGATGATCCACGAAAACCACATGTCGTTGATCGTGCCCAGCCCGTTGGGCGGTTGTTCCAGCACCATCGGGCCTTGCGACAGGTTAATGACTCCCAGGTAATAGACCGTATCGGTGTTGCCGGTAAGGAACAGTGACCTGCTGTCCAGCAACTCGGAGAAAATGAGGATGCTGTTGTCCTCGGCGCCGATACTCTGGAAGCCCTTACCCAGTGCGTAGGCTGATGCACCGCGGAAACTGTTGTTGTAGGCGTTCAACGCACGGGTGAAATCCAGCGTGTCGCGGACCCGCTCGGCGGTTTCAACGGTAGGTACGCCGTCCTTGTACTCGAGCGTGCCGATGCGGCTCTCAACACGATCGGGCGTGGCGATCTCCGGGGGGATCTTGGTGGTCGACTGCGCCGTGGCCAGGCCAGGTGACGCGACCAGTGAAAATAGTACCAACACCGTCGTAAGCTGTCTGATTTTCATCAGTATTTCCTCCTGATTTTGAATAAAACGGGTTTCACACACTCTGCGTTTTATCTACGCGGGTGCGTAACATATCCTTTTTTACGCCAACAAACCAGCAAGCTGACACTCGCATGGGCGCGTATGGTTCGAACCAAAATATCACGGTATCGGTACCGTCATCACCCTTATGCTGAACCCTCGTTCAGCTGTCGTTGGTACTCGGCTTCATCCATGTGTCCCCTGGACATTTTAATCAACCCATCGGATCCAAAGGTCCACTCTTCATAGCCGCTGATGTGAATGCTGTTACCCGTGCCACCCGGGCCGGTGTTCGTCCCGTCCAGGGTCCAGCGATAAATCGCCTGGTTCCCCTCCACGCTGATCTCATCCATGGTCAAGACCATATCGGGGAGTGCGGTCATAAAACTTTGTGCGGTCGAGGTGATCGCGGCCCGGCCCACGGAAGGAATTCCGTCATTGATCTGTAACGAACCGTCCTCGGCGAAGAACTCCGCAACGCTTGCTGCATTCTGGCTGCTCCAGGCAGCTGTATATCGGGTCGCGAAATCGGTCATATCTGGATTGTCCACCACTGCCTCCTTTGACTTGCAGCCTGCAAGTACCACAAAAACAAGAGCCATGAATGTAACTAAACGCAAGGTTAAACCGGCTTTTGGGCAGTTGACCATTGTGTACCCTCCTGCTCCTGGTTATTCACTGATTGAATCCCCCAAAGGGTTTAACATCTTGTTAACTGGTCCTGTACACATCACGCCGATGACCAATTTTCATTCAGTTGGAAATTTGTGCAACTCAAACCATCCGAGGATATTAACCACCTTGGCGATCAGGTTGGATGGCCGGCTGGCGATACCGTGTGATGCTTCCGGCACGCGCACCATGGCGGTATCCACTTTTTGCAATTTCAATGCGAGATAAAACTGTTCGGTTTCACCGATCGGGGTGCGGTAGTCCGATTCACCGGTCAACAGCATCGTGGGTGTTGTGACGTTCCCAACCAGTGACAGCGGTGACCGGCGCCAGTATTGCTCCTGGTCTTCCCATGGAAATGCACCGAACCAGTAGCGGGAAAAATAGGCGGGGCCATCCGAGGTGAGATTGAAGCTGGTCCAGTTGATAACGGGTTTGGCCACGACCGCAGCCCTGAACCGGTCCGTCTTGCCAACGATCCAGGCGGTCAAAACACCACCGCCGCTGCCGCCGGTGACGTATAACTGTTGCGGGTCTGCGATGCCGCGTTCGATCAGCGTGTCAACCCCTGTCATCAAGTCGTCGTAATCCTGGCTCGGGTAATTGTGATGGATCAGGTTGACATATTCGGCGCCGTAGGAATCACTGCCGCGCGGGTTCATGAACAGCACGACGTAACCTGCCGCCGCATACAATTGACCCTCGGCCGTGAAACGGGGGCCGTAGTTGGCCACCGGACCACCGTGGATTTCCAGTATAAGCGGCCACTTTTTGCCGGCTTCGTAATTGGGCGGATATAGAATCCAGCCTTCCACATCGCGCCCATCGAAGCTGGAAGCCACGTGTACTTCCTCCACCTTGCCGAGGGTTTTATGGGCCAGTAAATCTTCATTCAGATGCGTGATCGTCTTGCCTTGACCGCGTTTGTCCATTACCGCCAGTTCGGCGGGTCGTTGTGGGGACGCCTGGTTGAATGCGATATGACCATTGTTCGCCACACTGAATGAACCGCCTGCATAGGGACGTCCCAGGCTGGTACCACCCGTATTGCTGGCCAGTGTGCGCAATTCCCCGGACAGGCCCAGGTGCGCAATCTGGCTTTCACCGCCGTCGTCATACTGGATTACCAGACCCTTGTTATCGGACACCCACTGGATCGCATCGACACCCCGGTCCAGATCACCACTGATCAGGTGTTTATTGGTGCCATCGATGTCCATGACGTAGACACCGGTGTTTTCATACAAAATTTGATGGTCATCGAAACCCAGGTAGGCGAGCATGCGGCCGTCAGGTGAGACCACCGGGCTAAAATCCGGACCCACACGCTCGGTCAGGCGGGTCATCGAACCATCCGCCAGTTTCAGCGCATACAGATCGGCCCCCAGTGGCTCGTATTCCCAATCCTTATCGAGGTTGGCCGCAAGGTACAGGATGCTTGAATCACTGCTCCATGACAATTGGGAATTGTAATTGAAATTTCCTGTGGTGAGTTGCCGTGGTGTACCGCCATCTGCCGGGATGACAAAGACCTGATCATATTCAGCGGGCAGAAAGCCTTTCTGACCATCAGCGCGGTAATTCAGACTGTCGATGACCCTGACATCCGGTGCCCATTCGGCGCCTTCGGGCTTTTTGGGTAATTCGCCAAATGGCTTGGCGGCTTCTGTGGCTACCGGCATGGTAAAGGCGATCATCCGGCCATCGGGAGACCAGCTCAGAGAGTTCGGAGATGAGGTCAAATCGGTCAGGCGGGCGACTTGCCCGCTGTCCATCCAGCGCACGTATATCTGTACGCTGCCTTCTTCCGATGAGACGTAGGCCAGGCGGTTACCATCCATGGCCCAGCGGGGGCTGAAGTAATTGGCGGATGACGAGGCAATCGGGCGGTGATTGCTGCCATTGCTGTCGATGATCCATAAATTGGAACGCACACTGTCTTTCATGATGTCCATCGATTGACGCACGTAGACAATGCGATTGCCATCCGGAGAGATTTGCGGATCAGCGGCGTATTCCAGACCGAAGATATCGTTGCTGACGAAGTTTTCCGCATACACGCTTCCACAGACGCAGATCGTAAACAGTACCAGCAGTACCAAAAGTTGATTTTTGCTCATATTTTATTCATACCATTTAGTTAGGATTGTTGTTGGTGGTAACACGATGGAGGCTTATTTTATTTGGGCCCGGTAAATTAATAGGATGACATTCGGGTGGCCTTTACAGGCGGTGGCCTTTACAGGCCACCCTGAAAGTATAGACGGGTTAGGAATTCTTTTCTGAATCAAAAAAAGCGGGCCGCCTTGAATAAGGAGGCCCGAATGTTTTAAAACGCGTGATCGATTAAGCGTTTAAGCGCTTGTTTGCCTGTGCTTCCATCACCAGTTTTGTGAACATGTAGAAACCGACGAATGGCAAGGCAAAAACGTAACCCAGCGCGATGAAGGGTGAGACCAGGAACAGGCCGACGTTCTTAAGAAAGTGCCTGGTCGTGGTAAGCCGGGCTGCTACTGACGGGTATTTGCCTGCATAGGCTTCCAGCGCCAGTTTTGCAATCTGGTAAAGACCGATGAACGGCAACGCTATGATGTAAGCCAGTGCGATTAAGGGTGCACAGATAAACATCGTAACGGCTTTAGCCAGGGCGAAGGTTTTGTGCCATGCGCCGGCTGTTGTTGCCTCTGGCAGAGAATGCTTTTCAGCATCATTGACTGCTTTCAGCGTGACCATCGTATTCAGTGCGTTTTCACCACCCAGGGTGGTTATAACCTGATAACTATTGCCAGCGAGGAAGCGATGTGCAACAACTGCTTCGTTGTCAATGCTCGGTACTTGAAATTGTAATTTGGTGTTCATGATTCGCTCCTTGTCTGGTTGTTGTGTCTTCACTATGTATAGATGCAAGTAACGTGCCACTGTCAAAACGCGACCGGCGGATGGGGTATAAATACTTTAAATACAACGAGATAGGATTTATGAGTATTTTTGCAGGCGACTTAAAAGAGGGTATTTTCTTCGTTGGAGTACATTTTTTATATACTATCGATCTTCGTGCAATCGTAATATATCCTTAATAAACAAACACATAACAACATTTCCGTACGTATGCTTTATATGTACCATGGCCTCAGACCCACAACTTTTGTGTTGATGGGTCGTGAGTGTTCGGTCGCTACCCCGACCGGGGGTCATGACCAAAGCTTAAACCGTAGGCTTCACATTTGCGTTCAGGCGGAACAAATTGGTCGGATCGTACTGGTTCTTGACCTTGAGCAGACGTTCATAATTACCCTGGTAGTTGCTGTTTACCGTCTTGGAACTATGATCAGCGACTTCATTGGTGTACCAGCCATCGGTGAACGGCTCAAATTGCTCCCAGTATTGCTTGATGTAGTTGACATGCGAATCGCGTGATTCGGCCAGGGGCCATTCGACAACGGCGAACATATTGGCAACGGATTTACGGTGCGCGAAGGCCGTGGCATCCGTTGGCACACGCCCTATGGCGCCGCCGGAATGCTGGAAGAACATGGTGGTGCCACGCTCGTTGAATGTTTTGTAATTCTGAATGATGGTGCTGACCAGCTGGTCTGGGATTTCGTCAACAAAACCCGATTTAAGATAACTTGCCGTCGTCCTCGGGTCGGTGTTGTCCCAGGCCTGCTGGATGGTCACGTAATCGATGGCCTTGATACCGTCAACGATTGGTGTACCAGCCTTGTAGATCGGCGCCAGAATCTTATCAGCCTCCTCCGCGGGGCCTGAGTAGCAGGCGTGTAAAACACAAACACCATCCTCGGTACCAAGCTCTGAAGCGACCACGAAGTCGAGGTAGAGGTCATCCGGTGCGACCGGTGCGTAGTCTGCGTAAAGTTTGAGTACACCGGGCAGATCCTTGAGTGGGAATACAACATCGCCACCAATCACGGTGCGTTGCATGGGGTGTAACTTGAATTCAAAAGAGGTCACAACCCCGAAGTTGCCGCCGCCGCCGCGCACGCCCCAGTACAGATCGGGATGTTCATTGGCATCGGCATGCAGCAAGCGGCCATCGGCCGTGACGATGTCAACACCGGTTACGTTATCCAGCGCGAGACCAAAGCGGCGTGCGAGGCGTCCAAAACCTCCACCCAACGTCAGACCGCCAACACCCGTATGGGAAACCGTACCGGCAGTTGTGACCAGACCCTGGGCCATCGCTTCCTGGTCCAGCCCGGCCAGCAGACTACCGCCAGCGATATAGGCCGTTTGTGTATCCACGTCCACCCTGGCGTTGCGGAATGATGACAGGTCGATCTGCATACCACCTTCACAGGTCGATTTACCGGAAAAACTGTGTCCGCCACACTTCACTGCAAGCAGCATGTTCCTTTCACCTGCAAAACGTACCGCACTCATGATATCAGCGGCGCCAGCCGGCTGGATAATCAGCGCCGGATGCCGGTCGATGGTCGGGTTCAATACCCGCCTGGCGGTGTCATAGCCCTCATACCCGGATAGCAGAAGACGTCCTCGCAGGCTGTTGCTCAGCTCCTGAATTGCCGCCTTTTCCAGCAAAATTTGCGTGCCATTGCCGGTGACGGCGTTGACATCACCCGCGACAACGGTCATGGCTGCAATCGCCGCTGCCAGTGCCTGGGAGGTGGGAAGGGAGATGGCTGCGGCCGCTGTGATGGAAGTATTGAGGAATTGACGTCGTTTCATTATGTGCCTTCTTGTTGTTGACTAAGATAACCATAGTTCATAAAGAAGTACTTTGCTTGTTCAGAGGTTGCCTGGCCGTGAATTCCAGCAACGCTGTTTACTTCAAAACCAGGCAGGCTCCGGAAATCAAAACGCTCTGACGAACCCGGGAGGACCCGGCAGACGGTTGTTGCCTGCGCTCTCCAACCAGCGGTCCCGGATCGAGATCCGGGACTGCCCTCGCAGCCGGCCGGATCTTAACGGGACCTTCGAACCGGTCCCGATCAGGCGAGATCCTGTCTGAGGGAAGCCCGCAGGGCCGGATTGGTATGGGCAGTGAGGACCACCCGGGCTGTTGAGCGCACGGCCAGAA
>Ga0210074_1000403_pt1 | contig 15681 bp, 13 predicted proteins | sample China_Galinas_Co_FD_184860 | JGI IMG/M metagenome (GOLD analysis project Ga0210074, IMG submission 184860) | Wetland microbial communities from San Francisco Bay, California, USA, that impact long-term carbon sequestration -... | ecosystem: Environmental > Aquatic > Marine > Wetlands ... | reverse complement strand
CCTGGGGGTCACGCAAGACAACCCGCAAAGTTACCGGGCATATATGCAGCGGGAGTTTTTTGACCGGATTGATATCAAACAGCACAACACCTTTCTGCCGGCATGCGGGCAAGGGCAGAATCCGGTCCTGGTGGGCCCACGTTACGAGCAGAAAATTCGCGAGGCCGGCGGTATTGATTTACAGATACTGGGTCTTGGCGGTAATGGTCATATCGGTTTCAACGAACCCAGTTCCAGCCTGGCGTCCAGGACCCGTGTCAAAACCCTGACAAGGCAGACATTTGCAGATAACAGCCGTTTGTTCTCAGCGAATGAGTTCCAGCCAACGCTCGCGATCACGATGGGTATAGCGACGATCATGGACGCACGCAAAATTCTTTTGCTGGCCACCGGTGAGAGCAAGGCTGATGCCGTTGCCAAGATGGTAGAGGGTCCGGTGACTGCGATGTGCCCGGCATCTATGCTGCAAATGCATGAACGTGTGACCGTATTGCTGGATGAGGCAGCAGCAGGCGGGCTCAGGAACCGGGATTACTATGACTGGACCCATCTGCAGAACGAATCACTGAAAGACAGGTTCGGGTTGTTACATGAACACTGATACCGAGCGTCTCTTAAGCCCCGAAATGCAACGGGTAGCGAATACCCGCGAGGCGGACTCGCGGGCGGCAGCAATCATCGGTAAAGCCCGGTTGCCTTTAAGGGTAGATCAGGTATTGCAAACGCCGTTTTTTGAATTTTTCCAGGCCGGGTGTGTAAATTTCAAGGATTTCCGGGTAAGGGCGATCCTCCCGAACGGCCTTCAATACCGGTTCATTGCCCAACAGCCTGCCAAGGTTTCCGGTCTTCCACTGCATCTTGAACAGACTCCGCAGCGTAAGGGCGATCTCAAAACCGGTGCGGACCGACTCAAACTGGTCACGATCGGTGATCTGGATACTGACACCACGGCACAACTGACCATCGTATTTGCTGGAGTCGGGAGTGAATTGCAGGGGCATGAACAGCAGGCCCGGCAGGTTCAGCCGGTTCAAACCCAGTGCCAGCATCTTATCGTCAAGCCAGGGAGCGCCCAATACTTCGAAGGGTGTGTCAGTACCGCGACCCACCGACAGGTTGGTGGTCTCGAGCATGCCAATTCCGGGATAAAGAATCGCTTCGGTCAGGCTACGCATATTGGGCGACGGATTGATCCATGGCAGACCGGTGGCATCAAAATAGTCAGTGCGGCGCCAACCTTCGAGTGGGATAACTTCCAGCTCGAGATCGAGCTTCAATTCAGCCTTGAACATCCTGGCCAGTTCGCCGATCGTCATACCGTGACGCACCGGAATCGGGTGAAAGCCGACAAGGGATTGTTCGCCATCATCCAGCACAGGACCGCTGACGGTAATGCCGTTAATCGGGTTGGGCCGGTCGAGGACGACGAAGCGGACGCCGTTTTTAGCCGCAGCCTGCATGGCATAGCCCATGGTCGAAATATAGGTGTAAAAACGTGTGCCGATATCCTGGATGTCGAACACCAGGGTATCAATACCGGTCAGCATCTCGGGTGTGGGGCGGTAGGTCGTTCCGTAAAGGCTGTAGACTTTAACACCGGTGACAGGATCTTTGCTGTCAGCAATCTGCGCTTCATCAAGCGTGCCGGAAAGACCATGTTCCGGGGAAAAAATAGCACGCAGTTCGATACCGCTTGCCGCGTTAAGAAGCTGAATATCGCTGACACCCGAGCGATTGATACCGGTCTGGTTGGTGATCAGGCCGATTTTGCGACCGGCGAGTTGCCTGAAGCCATCCCGCTCAAGTACGTCGATACCTGTCAGCACCTTGCCTTTAGGGGCGGAGTTGTAACCCGTAGTGGTGGCTTCCGCGGCATGGACCGCCGTGTTTACGGCGAACAAGAACAAAAACGTGCTTGCGCTAAACGTGAACAAGGACGATTTCAGCATACGGATAAACACGATGACAGATTCCATTAATACCTCACTTGGGTTGTTGACGACAGAGGCGCGTAATCCCCTGACAAAAGAGATTGATAATCTTAGCGCACTTGAGATCGTGAAGCTGATTAATTTGGAAGATGAGAAGGTCGCCCGCGCGGTGGGAGAAGTGAGCGATGCCATCGCGCGAGCGATTGACGTTATTGCCGATCGTCTATCCAATGGTGGGCGGCTGATCTATGTGGGTGCCGGGACTTCCGGTCGACTGGGTGTACTGGATGCGGTTGAATGTCCTCCGACATTCAATACCGATCCGGACCTCGTGGTAGGTTTGATGGCCGGCGGTAGAGAAGGATTGGTGCGTGCGGTCGAAGGGGCGGAGGATTCGCAACTGGCGGGCCGGCAGGACCTGCAGGATATCGGCCTGGTGAGCGCGGATGTCGTGGTTGGTATCGCGGCCAGCGGCCGTACACCCTATGTCATCGGGGCACTGGATTATGCCCGGGCGAGGGGTGCCTACGCGATAGGATTCAGTTGCAACCGCGAGGCAGAGCTTATCCGGCATGCTGATTTGAGCATTGTTCCACTGGTGGGTCCGGAGGTGTTGTCAGGCTCCACGAGATTAAAAGCCGGCACGGCAACCAAGATGGTTTTAAACATGCTCAGTACAGGTGCCATGGTGCGCATGGGCAAAACCTATAGCAACCTGATGGTCGATCTCCGTGCCACCAATGTAAAGTTGACTGAAAGGGCGACCCGCATTGTTGAAACCCTGACGGGTTTGAGCAGCCTCGGGGCCGGTGAGTTATTAAAAAGTTGCAATGGCGAAGTTAAAACGGCGGTTGTTTCACAGCAGTTGAAACTATCGCCGCAGGCTGCCCGTGACCGCCTTGAAGCCGCGCATGGCCATCTACGGCATGTGCTTGAATCCGAGCTTACGGACAGCGGATAAAAATCGACGTGAAGAACATAGCATTCATCCATCCACCCGGCTCAGGTGACATCGGTAATTCCCGGCTTTTACTGGGTGTGGATGGTGGTGGCTCGAAGACCCTGGCGCTGGTTGCAGTGCTGGATGAATTCGACGAAATGCGTGTGCTGGGCCGGGGCAGGGGCGGGCCTTCGAACCTGAGGTTGTCAGGCAAGGAACAATCCCTGAACAGTCTTGACCAGGCCATTGATGAGGCATTGCTCGAGGCCGGTATGCCAGGCCGGAATTTCGACTGTGCGGTGCTGGCGCTGGCTGGCAGCACCTCGCCTGATATTCAGAATGATGTTAATAGCTGGGCACAAGAGCGGAAACTGTCGACCCGTCTGGATGTCGTTCACGATGCCATGCCAGTGCTCGCACATGGCACAGCCAGTGGCTGGGGCATCGCATTGATCGTTGGCACCGGTTCGGTTGCTGTCGGTGTTGATAGCAGTGGAAATTCGGTGACCAAAGGGGGATGGGGTCACTGGTTCGGTGACAAGGGCAGCGGGTTTTATCTTGGTTACAAGGCGCTGGCGGCAGTGGCGGAAGCATCTGATGACATCGGACCGGAAACCCGGTTATCCGGACTGGTGCTGGAAAGGCTGGGGGCCGAGAATACCAGGAGTATTCTCCAGGAGGTATCTGCAAGCAGCGATACCCGTCGTGCAGTCGCAGCACTTGCACCCCTTGTCCTGGACGCAGCCGTGCGGCACGACAAGGTAGCGCGGAGAATCGTCAAAGAAGCGGTGGCCGAGACTGTGAAACTGGTTGCAGCGGTTGCAAAAGCATTGGCCTTTAAAGATCCGTTTCCACTTGCGCTGGCCGGCGGAGTCGTCTGCAACAGTCAACTTTTCCGTGATGAGCTGTTGATCAGGCTGAACAATTTAAAGGTATCTCCAGGACAGGTCACGCTGGTGGTTGAACCGGTGCTGGGTTGTTTGAAAATTGCCAGGTCAAATCTGTGCGGCATTGCTTCGGGGACGAGCGGAGCGCCGGTTTAAATGGACCAGCCGGAGACGCAAACGCACCAGGCAAAACCAAAACCGGTACCGTGGTCATGGATTCCAAGCCTTTATTTTGCCAGTGGTTTACCCTACGTGGTTGTCATGACGGTATCTGTCATCATGTACAAGCGCCTGGGGATATCCAACACCGATATTGCACTTTATACCAGCTGGTTATACCTGCCGTGGGTCATCAAGCCGTTCTGGAGCCCGTTTGTCGATATCATCCGCACCAAGCGGAGCTGGATTGTCGCGATGCAATTATTGATCGGGGCGGGTCTTGGTGGCGTGGCACTGACCATTCCAACGGATGATTTTTTCCGCAACTCATTGGCTTTCCTGTGGTTGCTGGCTTTCAGCTCGGCCACCCATGATATTGCCGCCGATGGTTTTTACATGCTGGGTCTTTCAAAACACGATCAGACCTGGTTTGTCGGTATTCGAAGCACCTTTTACCGGCTGGCGATGATTGCCGGCCAGGGGCTGTTGATCATGCTCGCCGGTTTGATGGAAAGAACCATGCAATCAACCGGCGCCGTGAGCGCAGTTCAGACCGGCTCTTCAGTGGAGCCGGGGACCAGCCTGGCGTGGGCCATAACGTTCTACATTATGGCGGGGCTGTTTATTGCATTTTTTGCGTGGCATCGTTTTGTTTTGCCTCGTCCTGACGCGGATAAACCGAGACTCCACGCCACTTATGCGGATCTTATACGGGATTTTCTGCTGACCTTTGCCGCCTTTTTCAATAAACCAAAAATCGGGCTGATACTCGCTTTTTTGCTTCTCTTCAGGTTCTCGGAGGCGCAACTGGCAAAACTGGCCGCGCCCTTCCTGATGGATGCACCTGAACTCGGTGGTCTGGCATTGACGACCGGGGAGGTCGGTTTTGCCTATGGAACGATTGGTGTCATTATGCTGACCCTGGGTGGACTGCTGGGTGGTTTCCTGGCTGCACGTAATGGTCTGAAATACTGGCTGTTATGGATGGTGATGGCGATTAATCTGCCAAATGTGGTCTACATTTTTCTTTCAAGTGCGCTGCCTGAAAATTTGTGGATCATTAACCTGGTGGTCGGTATTGAGCAGTTTGGTTATGGTTTTGGATTTGCGGCTTACATGTTGTACATGCTGTATGTAGCCAATGGCGCGCACCAGACTGCGCACTACGCTATCTGCACCGGGTTCATGGCGCTCGGCATGATGATTCCGGGCATGTTCAGTGGCTGGTTACAGGAATTGATCGGTTACCAGTACTTCTTTATCTGGGTGCTGGTTGCGACCGTGCCCTCATTTATCGTCACCTTGCTGATTCCGTTGGACAGGTCATTTGGCAGGAAAGAAGATGGCGCCTAACGTGTCAGTGTTGAACGGGGAGTACCCCTTATATATAATTGATAGTTGCATTCAGGTAGCAGTTTCTGGTGCCTGAATAGCGAATTACTCAAATGGAAAATCTCAATGCAATATCGATTGATCTCGATTTTTTCTACCTTGGCTATGTCGCTGGTTCCGAGCGTGCTTATGGCACAGGACTACGATTATCATCCTGCTCTTTCTGACACATTCACTGCCTCGATCGGGGCAATGCGATCATCCAACTCCTTCAAAATGGAGTCCAATGTCGTCGGCGATCCCGGGGATGACATTAACTTCAATGACACGCTTGATGTCAGTGACCACAGCACTTTTTTCAATGGCCAGTTGCGTTGGAAGTTTGGAAGCGAAAAGAAATGGTCGCTGTGGGGGCAGTATTTCAGTAACGATGCCACGGGCAGTGCGGTGCTCACCGAAGATATTGAATGGGATGGCGAGACTTTTCTTGCAGGCACAAACGCGGGGGCAGGTGTCAAGCTGGCGGTGACGCGTTTACTGTTTGGCAGATCCTTTTTCAAAAACGCACAAAATGATTTTGGAATTGGTGTCGGTATTCATAACCTGGACATATCTGCATACATCGAAGGCGAAGTTTTGACCAATGATGAATCCACCGAGTTTTATGATGCGAAGGTCGACGCAGCTCAGATATTGCCCAATATCGGTGGCTGGTATAATTATTCACCCGCCAAACACTGGTTGATACACGGCCGGGTTGACTGGATCAGCGCCAATATCGGTGATTACGATGGCGGTCTTTGGAATGCCTCGGTTGGTGTAGGTTACCAGGCATGGCGGCATGTCGGTTTCGACCTGTCGTGGCAGTACTTTAATTTACACCTCAAGGTCGATAGTAACGATTGGACAGGCAAAACCAATATGACTTACAGCGGCCCGGTTATTTCCATGACATTTGGCTGGTAACAACGCACGACACACCCTTGCTTGATTACCCGGCCATAAAATCTGCGAATACCTCAGGCGCAGCTCAACAGGAAATCAAGATCAGGCCGGACGTCGCTCTATCTGCGCCCCAAGACCCTGTAGTTTGACTTCCAGTTTTTCATAACCACGGTCAAGGTGATAGATACGACTGACCGTGGTTTCCCCCTCGGTGGCCATGGCGGCAAGTATCAGGCAGGCACTGGCACGTAAATCGGTTGCCATCACCGGTGCTGCGCTCAAACCGCCTTTATTACCCCGCACGACTGCGACCTGGGATTTGGGTGTGATATTGGCACCCATGCGGGCCAGTTCCTGTACGTGCATGAAGCGGTTCTCGAAGATCCGTTCGGTGATGACCGAGGTGCCGGTGGCCTGCGTCATCAGCGCCATGAACTGGGCTTGCAGATCGGTAGGGAAACCGGGGTGGGGTGCCGTATCCACGTCAATGGCGGACCATTGCGCACAGGGTTTGACGCGTACCCAGTCATCTCCGGTTTCGATCTTGAAGCCGCAATCAACCAGCTTGTTGAGCAGCGAATCGATATCCTTGGGTACACAGTTCGTGACTTTGACATCACCACCCGTAATCGCCCCGGCGATCAGTAATGTGCCCGCTTCGATGCGGTCAGGAATAACCCGGTGGCGTGCAGGTTTTAATGCATCAACACCTTCGATCGTGATAACACTGCTTCCTTCGCCTTCAATTTTTGCACCCATGCCGCGAAGACACCTGGCGAGGTCGACGATTTCAGGTTCCTTGGCGACGTTCTCGAGGATGGTTGTGCCGCGACAAAGACTGGCTGCCATCATGATGTTCTCGGTACCACCCACGGTGGCAAAATCGAACACGATGCGGTCGCCAATCAGTCGTTTGGCCTTGGCAATGACATAGCCGTTTTCGATGTCGATGTGTGCACCCAGTTGCCGCAAGGGTTCGATATGCAGGTTGATCGGGCGTGAGCCGATGGCACAACCACCCGGCAGACTGACTTTGGCCTCGCCATAACGTGCCAGCAAGGGGCCAAGGCAGAGGATGCTCGCGCGCATTTTGCGGACGATATCATAGGGGGCAAGTATGCTTTCCGGTCTTTTTACAAAGACCTTCATCTGCGTTCCATCCCTGGATGTTGCGCAATTGAGGTGATTCAACAGCAACTCCGTTGAATCGATATCCTTTAGCCGTGGGACGTTTTCAAAGATGTGTTCACCTTCCGCGAGTAACGAGGCAAACAGCAGGGGCAGGGCCGCGTTTTTTGCACCACTGGTGGCGACACTTCCCGCCAACGCCGTGCCGCCCTTTATGATCATGACGTCCATTTTCTATCCTTTTACGCTATCCAGCAGCTCAATCCAATGCAAAACCGGCAGCTTGGAATCCTTGCGCAGATGAAGTTGACAGCCCACGTTAGCAGTCGCGATGACATCCGCTGAATGAGCCTGTAATTTTTCCAGTTTATCCGCTTTCAATCGCCCTGATAAGTCCGGCTGCAGAACCGAGTAAGTGCCTGCAGAACCACAGCACAGGTGACTGTCGGCCACCGGCAGCAGTGTGAAGCCATAGGTTTGCAAAAGCGCCTCGACCTGGCCGGTGATTTTTTGTCCATGTTGCAGTGTGCAGGGGCTATGAAATGCGACTTTGAGATCCTGGTGAAGTTCCCCGTCAACCGGTGTTTTTGCTACTTCCGACTTGATCAGCTCGGAAATATCAACGGCCAGCTTTGCTATACGCATCGCCCTTTGCGCATATTCCGGCTCATCCTTCAACAGCTCACCATAGTCCTTGACGGTTACACCACAGCCACTGGCCGTGGAGACAATGGCTTCGATACCGCCTTCTACCAAAGGCCACCAGTCGTCGATTCGCTGCTTGATATCCTGCAGACCCCTGTCACGCTCCGAAGTGTGCAAACGCAGTGCTCCGCAGCAACCGGGTTTTGTTTCCGGCAACAATGTTATTCCAAACCGGTCCAGCACCCTGGCGGCCGCTGCATTGGTTTCCGGGGTCAGACAGGATTGCGCGCAGCCTTCCAACAGCAACATTTTGCGTGCATGGGTGCTGTGCGGGCGGGACAGGTTTTTTCCGCCTAATGGCAGTTGACTGGAAAGTCCAGCCGGCATTAACGTTCGCAAGGGCCGCGCCAGTTTGACCGCGGCCTGCATAAAGCGGATGCGCGGAATGAACGTGGTCATTATTTTGCGTTTTAACCAGTCAAGACCGGTGCGGGGTTGCTGTTGCTCCAGCATATGCCGTCCCGTCTCCAGCAAACGGCCATATGACACACCGGAAGGGCAGGTGGTCTCACAGGCCCGGCACAGCAGGCAGCGGTCCAGGTGAGTCCTGGTGACCTTATCCGCCGGCTGGCCTTCCAGTAATTGCGTGATCAGGTAAATCCGACCGCGTGGGCCATCCGATTCATCCCCTAGCAATTGGTAGGTCGGGCAGGTCGCGTTGCAAAAGCCGCAGTGAACACATTTTCGTACGATACTTCCGGCTTCCTGTGCCCAGGCTTCGCCGGCGATCCTTTTGTCGAGTTCAATCTCCATTGATCTGCCGTTCCGGGTACAAACGTCCGGGGTTCAGAATACCGGCAGGATCAAGTGCGGCCTTGAAGCGCTGGTTGACGGCCAGCAAGCTGCCCTTAAGCGGGTGAAAGGTTGCTACCTCGTTATCTTTACTAAAGCACTCGGCATGACCGCCCAGCTGGCTTGCCCGTGATCTTATCTCATCCGGCGGGTCGTCGCTTATCAGCCAGCGCTGTGCGCCACCCCAGTCAATCAGCTGATTCAGGTTTTCACCCAGGGGTTCGCTCATGGGCGCAACACTGACACGCCACAACCGGCCCGGTTGTTGAAAGAAATCCAGTTTGAAATTGTTGAGATCATGCCAATAGTCTCCACCGGTGAGGTATTCGCCACCGATGAGTGAACGTGCATGCTCGACACCCGAAGCAGAGCCAGAAAGCCTGATGCGGATAATCTCGCCGTCCCAGGCCGTAGCGCTGATAGCCTGGGTGCCGGTGACCCATTGATTCATTTTCTTCAGTGCGGTCCGTTCATCATGTTCTTCATGCAGCAGGGTTTTTTCTATCTCGGGTAGTGGTGAAACCCTGAGTGCGATCTTTAGCAATACACCCAGCGTACCCATGGAACGGGCCATCGGGCGAAACAGGTCAAAGCCAGCGACGTTCTTTATGACCTTGCCACCCGCCGTTATGGTTTCCCCCTTGCCATTAACAAAATTGGCGCCGAGGATGAAATCACGTACCGAGCCCGCATAGGCACGCCGCGGACCGGCCAGACCGGCGGCCACCGAGCCGCCGAGGGTCGCCCCGCTATCGACAAAAGGCGGTTCGTAACCGAGCATCTGGTGGTGCTCCGCCAATGCCTTTTCGATATGTTTCAATGGCGTGCCGGCCCGCGCCACCATGACCAATTCGGCTGGATCGTATTCGATAATGCCGTTATGCCCGGTGACATCAAGCGGTTTTCCATCCAGGTCCTGCTGACCCAGGAAAGACTTGGTCCCGGCACCCAGTATATTGAGTGGCGTTTGCGTGGAATATGCCGCCTGTACGGCAGCGGCGATTTCATTGGCAAGGCAGGTCATCAGAAGCGTTCCAGTTCGGGGTGCGGGAGTTCACCATGATGGACGTGCATCGCGTTAAACTCGGCACAACGTGCCAGGGTGGGTACGGCCTTGTCGGGATTCAGCAGGCCGTCCGGATCAAAGGCTCTGCGAATCGCCGTAAACTGGGACAGCGAAACCTGGTCAAACTGTACACACATCCGGTCAATTTTCTCCACCCCCACACCGTGTTCACCGGTGATGGTGCCACCGACTGCCACGCACAGATCAAGTATTTCAGCACCGAATGCCTCGGCCCGTTGAAATTCGTCGGGCCGGCTTGCGTCATATAAAATCAAGGGGTGCAAATTGCCGTCACCGGCGTGGAAAACATTGGCGACACGCAAGCCGTATTTCCCTGACATGGCGGAAATCTGCGTGAGCACCCTGCCGAGTTCTTTACGCGGTATGGTGCCGTCCATGCAGTAATAATCGGGTGAAATCCGGCCCATTGCCGGAAATGCGTTTTTACGGCCAGACCAGAAACGGATACGCTCATTTTCATCACTGGCCAGACGTATGTCGGTTGCACCCGATGTTGCCAGCAGTTTTTCCACTTTTCCAATCTGGGCCGCGACGTCTTCTTCAGTACCATCGAGTTCACATAACAATATGGCGGTTGCGTCGGTTGGGTAACCGGCATTAACGAAGCCCTCGACCGCCCGTATGGCTGCCTGGTCCATCATTTCAAAGCCCCCCGGGGTCACGCCTGCAGCAATCACTGACGCGACCGCGTTACCGGCCTTTCCGATATCGTCGTAGGCTGCCATCAACACCCTTGCCACTTTCGGCCGGGGCAGCAGGCGCACGAGCACCTCAACGACGATGCCGAGCATGCCTTCAGAGCCCATCAGGAGCGCCAGCAAGTCATAACCCGGTGAATCGAGGGCTGAACTGCCAAGGCTGACCAGTTCACCGTCGAGGCCCACCATTTTTACCTGCAGAATATTGTGGACGGTCAAGCCGTACTTGAGGCAGTGCACACCACCCGCATTTTCGGCAACATTACCGCCAATGGTGCAGGCGATCTGGGATGACGGATCGGGCGCATAATAAAGCCCCAGGTGTTGCACGGCTTCCGAAATTTGCAGGTTGCGCACACCGGCTTGTACGCGCGCGGTGCGGTTGTCCGCGTCGATTTGCAAAATTTGGTTGAGCCTCGCAAGCGACAGCACGACACCATTTTTATGCGGCATTGCTCCGCCGGAAAGACTGGTACCGGCACCACGCGGTACCACCGGGGTACCGCTTTGTTGACAGATTTTCATGATCGCCTGAACCTGTTCGACCGATTCCGGCAGTAGCACCACTCTTGGCATTTGGCGGTAAGCGCTGAGACCGTCGCATTCATAGGGTTTCATTGAAACGGCATCGGCAACGATACACGAGTCTGGCAATACCGACCGGAGTTGGGCAATTAACGGGTCACTGCTGGTTTTTGTTCGGGACATTGAGGTCTCTGATGAACCGGGTGAAATCGATTGAAATTTGGCACGATATTCAATATTTTACTTGAAAAATTGCATCGGGGTGTGGCGCCGGTTCAGCCTGTGCGGAAGAGTTGCCGGTATTCAGCTATTCACAGGGTTTCTGCTGGAGTATCTGTTTCAGGCTTTGTATGCTAGTGCTGCTGGACGTGCCAATACCCATAAGTTACCTGGAAGCGAGGATCGATCATGAAAAAACCGGTGCCCAACAAGCCTGTCAAGCGCGATGAAAACTACACCTCCCGGGGAGTCATCAAGACAAGGGTGTATGAGAGAGAGCTAGCCCGTTTGCAGGTGGAACTGGTCAAATTGCAGATGTGGATAAAGCACAAGAAACTGAAGATTGTTGTCATATTTGAAGGCCGTGATGCAGCAGGCAAGGGTGGAACGATCAAACGAATCACCGAACCCCTGAACCCGAGGACCTGCAGGGTGGCGGCGTTACCTGCGCCAACAGAACGACAAAAGACACAATGGTATTTTCAACGTTATGCAGCCCACCTCCCGGCAGCCGGTGAAATGGTGATCCTGGATCGCAGCTGGTATAACCGTGCCGGTGTGGAAAAGGTCATGGGTTTTTGTACACCGGAAGAATATGAAGAGTTTTTGCGCTCCTGTCCGGAGTTTGAGCGTATGCTGGTGAGGAGCGGTATCCTGCTGGTGAAATACTGGTTTTCTGTCAGTGACAAGGAGCAGGAAAAACGCTTCCAGGCACGCCTCGCGGATTTGACCAAAAGGTGGAAACTGAGTCCAATGGATATCGAATCCAGGGACAAGTGGCAGGAATATTCAAGGGCCAAGGATGTCATGTTTGCACATACTGACATCAAACAGGCACCCTGGTACGTGGTCAATTCGGATATAAAAAAGCATGCCCGGCTTAACTGTATTTCACATTTTTTGAGCCTTGTCGATTACCGGGACCTGACCCCCAGGCATATCGAGTTGTCAGATCGACCCAAACCAACAGTCGGCTATGTGCGGCCGCCTATGGAAGACCAGGAGTTCGTACCGGAAGTATTCTGATGCAACGGGTACTGGTGATTCGCATAGGTCGGCTCGGCGATACCATCCTTGCAACACCGGTCATTGAAGCCCTGCAGCGGGCCTATGGCGCCGGCGTTTTGATCGATTTTGCCAGCAGCCCCGGTGCCTCTGCCCTTGTCCTTGAAATGGACCAACGGATCAACCGGGTTTTCCCAATCACCCACCGCAGCACCCCATGGCGTATGCATCGTGTAAAGCGGGAACTTGAAAAACATTCCCGCGAGTATCCCTATGACCTGGTGATCAACCTCGAGTGTGGTAAGGAATGCGATGACTTTATCAGGTTCGTGCATCATCACGAATTTTGCGGTCGTCCATCGGCGCAACCCCGCCACGACCCCGATAGGCACTGCGTGGATACCGAGAAGGCCATTTATGCAGCATTGCTTGGACCTGGAATCGTCACCGGGGCTGAGACTTCGTTGCAGTTACGTTTTGACTCACAGCTGTTGCCGGTTCTTCCGGGTTCAACATATGTTGTTGTTAACCCCGGTTTTTCCGGTGTACAAAAAGGCGGGTATCGCAGTCACCGCGGCTGGCCGGTAGCGCATTGGCAAAGCCTTATCGAATTGCTCAACGGCACTGCCGGTTTATCAGTACTGATCAACGGTACAACCGCTGAGCAGCCATTTTTCGAGACGCTGTTGCAGCTTCCCGGTGTGCATTCCCTGTTTGGCAGTTCACTGCCGACCCTGTTCAACGCGCTTTTACATGCCAAATACCTGGTGACAGTCGACACCGGGACCATGCACCTGGCCATGGCACTGGGTACACCGGTGGCTGCGTTATTTGGCCCGAGCAATCCTTCACTGACGGGACCCTATTCCAGGAAGACACCCCACACGGTGCTTGCCAGTGGTGTGGACTGCCAGCCTTGTGTCAAGACACCGTTGCAAAAACAGTGCACATTCAATCGCTGTATGTCCGAACTCAAGCCAGGGCAGGTGTTTGAAGCCTGCCAGCAGTTAGTTTGCCATCCGTAACCGACAATTTCGTTGCACCCGCTTGCAATGAACAAATTGAAATACTGTTTGAGGATGCGTTCATTCTGCTCGTCAATAAACCCAGTGGTTTGCTGAGTTTATCGGGTAAGAACCCCCTGAATAAGGATTCCGTGCATTTTCGGCTTGTTCAGCAGTTTCCCACAGCCACCATGGTGCATCGTCTGGATTTCGGTACTTCCGGATTGGTGCTGCTGGCACTTAACAAATCCGTCAACGCCAACCTCACAAAGCAATTCCAGGATCGCAGTGTAAATAAGACCTATGTGGCCATGCTGGATGGACACCTGGCGTCTGACCGGGGCTGTATCGATGCACCCATCTGCAAAGACAAGTCAGATTTTCCATTACTGAGGATAGATCATGACCATGGTCAACCGGCAGTGAGTCAATACCGGGTATTGGAGCGCTTGAATAACCCACCACGCAGCAGGGTTTTATTTACACCCCGAACGGGGCGCACGCACCAGTTACGGTTACATAGCCGCGAGATAGGGCACCCGATCCTGGGTTGCGATCTGTATGGTTCGGAGCGTACCCGGGCTATGGCCGAACGATTGCTATTGCATGCTGCCAGCCTGGAGTTTGACCATCCGGTCTCGGCTGAGAGAACGATGGTTCGATGTGACTGTCCTTTTTAAATATAAAATAATTATATAACAATTAATTACCACTTATTTCTTATGTTATACATTATGTTATTACCGGGATTCAATTGCCTTTTTACCGCCCTGTTTTGATTTTTTCCAAGCAGTATTTTGACCTGGTAATAACTTTCCCTGGCCAGTATCAACCACTCGGGTTTAAACCAGTTCTGCTGATAGAGTTTTTTAACCGCGGCAACCGCGTCAGGTGAGCGTTCGGCTATCTGCCCGGCCAACTGCATGGCCGTTTTCAATGGCTCATCGCTGACCCCGCTGATCAGGCCGTAGCCCAAGGCGGTTTGCGCTGAAATGACTTCAGCGGTCATCGTCAATCTTAAGGCGATATCTTTCGCGACCAGTTCGCGCAGGACCAGATTGCCACCCATATCCGGTATCAGACCCCATTTACCTTCCATGATTGAAAAGCTTGCGTCCGGCGTTGCGAACCTGAAATCGGCACCCAACGCAATCTGCAATCCACCACCCCAACAGCGGCCCTGGATCACCATGATCACCGGCACCGGGATTTTGCGCCAGTTGTAGGAAACCCGTTGCGCAAGGTTGGCTTGTCCCGGCAACCACTTGGCCAACAGGGATATCGCGGAAGATCGCTGCCCCATCATCGACTTGATATCCAGGCCACTGCAAAAGTCCTCACCGTTGGCCTGTACGATAACGGCCCGAATTTCCCGGTCCTTACGCAATTGACGGGAGACATTGTCGATGGCCTTAAACATTGCCATGTCGAGGGCGTTACGCTTTTCGGCGCGGTTGAGGGTAACAAAAGCGATGCTGTTGTCGATGTTCAGGGTCAGGCACTGTTCAGTCACTGTTTTTATCCTCTTGCCACCTGGAAAATTTTGTCATGGTGCTCAGAAATAAATCGGAATCGAGAAACCACTGCAGCCATGCCTGCAGTTTCGGATAGGGCGCCTGTTCAAACCAGGCGTGGTCTACAAAGGCGAACTGGCGTACAAACGGGAACAGGGCGACATCTGAAAACGTCAGTTGATCTGCAAGGAGGTAGCGTCGGCGACTCAACTTCTGTTCCAGTCGTTGCAGAAATTTTTCTGCCTGGCCCCGATAAAACGATGGCGATTGCGATGGATAGCGATCGGAATACTTGTAGTGATCAAGGTGTTTTTTAAAAACGAGGTCGTTTTCTTCAAGCAGTACATTGGCCTCGCTCGCCAAATCGTCCTGCCACCAGCAGTCCGGGTCCCGTTGGGCCAGCGCCCAACGCATGACCTCGACGCTTTCGTCAATAACCCTGCCATCGGCCAGAACCAGTACCGGTACGGTGCCCTTGGGAGAGGCCTGCAGCATGGAACGGGGTTTGTCTTTGAGCCAGACTTCGCGCAATTCCACCTTAACCGCTGAATAATTCAGGGCCATTCTGGCCCGTATCGCGTAGGGGCATCGGCGGAAGGAATATAGAATGGGTATCATCTGGCTGAATTTTACAGCATAGCAATGGGAAACTGCATTACGAGAACAACCAGGGCTTCCGACTGGCGAATAGATTGATACCCACTGTTTTTCCAACTGGTTCAATGCTCATGCAAGTTTTTTCGCTCGTTATGAGGTGGGGGGCGCTGGGACGGGTATTGACTACCAGGACACGCCACAAGTACATACCTG
>Ga0210074_1000402_pt1 | contig 15701 bp, 12 predicted proteins | sample China_Galinas_Co_FD_184860 | JGI IMG/M metagenome (GOLD analysis project Ga0210074, IMG submission 184860) | Wetland microbial communities from San Francisco Bay, California, USA, that impact long-term carbon sequestration -... | ecosystem: Environmental > Aquatic > Marine > Wetlands ... | reverse complement strand
CCTGCAAGGACCCGTTGACCAGCCTCCTCACTCAATCCCTTGACCAGTCTCAGGCCGAGGCGCAGCGTCGCGTTGCCGTGTTCGTCGGCTTCCAGTGAACTGTCCCAGTGACTGGCGTTGATATCGACAGGCCGTACCGTGACGCCATGGCGCTGGGCGTCCTGAACGAGCTGTGACGCCGAGTAAAAACCCATCGGCTGACTGTTCAGCAACGCACAGGTAAATGTCGCCGGGTGGTGGAACTTGAGCCATGCCGAGACATAGACGAGCAGCGCAAAACTCGCCGAGTGTGACTCGGGAAAGCCGTATTCGCCGAAGCCCTCGATCTGGCGAAATATCTGCCGCGCAAATGTCTCGTCATAACCGCGCGCCCGCATACCGGAAATGAGTTTTTCCTCGAAGGGCGCCAGTCCACCGCGCCTTTTCCAGGCTGCCATGGCCCGGCGTAGCCGATCCGCCTCACCCGGCGTGAAGCCCGCCGCGACGACGGCCAGCTGCATGACCTGCTCCTGGAAAATCGGCACTCCCAGGGTGCGTTGCAGCACACCCTGCACTTCCGGGCTCGGATAATCGACAGCCTCTTCACCATTACGGCGGCGCAGATACGGATGCACCATGTCACCCTGGATCGGGCCCGGACGAATGATCGCAACCTCGATGACCAGGTCGTAGTAACAGCGCGGCCGAAGCCTCGGCAGCATGGCCATCTGCGCACGCGACTCGATCTGGAACACACCCACGGTATCGCCGGCAGAGATCATGTCGTAAACAAGCGGATCTTCCGCCGGCACATTCGCCAGCGTGTATTCAAGGCCGGCAAAGTCGCGCAACAGATCAAAGCTGCGGCGGATCGCCGTCAGCATGCCCAGGCCCAGGACATCGACCTTGAGCAGACCGAGTTCCTCGAGGTCGTCCTTCTCCCACTGGATGACCGTGCGCTCCGGCATCGCTGCGTTTTCGACCGGCACGAGTTCATACAGCGGCGCATTGGCAATCACGAAACCGCCGACATGCTGCGAAAGATGCCGGGGAAAACCGATCAACTCCCTGACGAGATACAAAAGACGCCTGATGACGGGGCTGTCGGGTGCAAGCCCGGCCTCCAGGATGCGGCTGTCGTCGATCTTGCTGCCGTCCCACCATTGCATCGCGCGTGACAACCGGCTGAGTTGCAAATCGCTGAGACCCAGCACCTTGCCGACATCCCGCAATGCGCTGCGTGGACGGTAAGTGATGATCGTGGCAGCCAGTGCGGCGCGCTCGCGCCCGTATTTTGCGTAGATATACTGGATGACTTCTTCGCGTCGTTCGTGTTCGAAATCGACGTCGATGTCCGGCGGTTCGTTACGCTCCCTGGAGATAAAACGCTCCACCAGCATTTCCATGCGCGCGGGATCGACTTCGGTAATCCCCAAACAGAAACAGACCGCCGAGTTCGCCGCCGACCCGCGGCCCTGGCACAGTATGCCCTGTGCTCGTGCATAGGCGACGATGTCGTAGACCGTCAGGAAATACTGTTCGTACCTGAGGTCCGCGATCAACTGCAACTCGTGCTCGACCAGTGCAATGACCTTCCGCGGCACGCCTTCCGGCCAACGGCGCCGCATCCCCTGCTCGGTCAGCTTGCGCAGATAGGTCGCCGGAGTGTCGCCGTCGGGAACAATCTCGTTCGGGTATTCGTAATGCAACTCATCCAGCGAGAAGTCGATGGCAGCGGCGATGCGCAGCGTCTCCTCGAGCATCGCGGGTGGATAGATGCGCTGCAGGACATCCAGTGGTCGCAGGTGGCGTTCACCATTCGGATACAGCAGGTAACCGGCGTTGTCGATCGTCGTGCCATGGCGAATCGCCGTAACGGCATCCTGCAGGATACGGCGTGGCCGGCAATGCATGTGTACATCGCCACAGGCGACCAGGGGCAATTTCAATCGTCGGCCTTCTTCACACAGTGCCGCAATTTGCTCACGCTGCCGGCCATCGGCCAGCAATTCCACGGCAATCCAGAGACGGTCACGAAAAGTCTCGCGTAACCAGTGATCCTCGACATCGAGTGACCAGTCCCGATCCGGTACCCACAGCACGAGGCAACCCGGTAACCCGTCATCGAATGCCACGCGGCCCAGTTCGTAACTGCCCTTTTCCGCACTGCGCCGCGCATTCGTGATCAGGCGACACAGCGCAGCATAGCCGCTGCTGTTCTGTGCCAACACCACCAGCTTACGACCGCTCTGTAGCCTCAATTCCGAGCCGATGATCAGCTTTTTGAGGCCACAAGCCCTGGCGGCAGCATGCGCGCGCACCACGCCGGACATCGTGCACTCGTCCGTGATGGCGAGTGCCTCGTAGCCGAGTTTTACCGCCGTCTCGACCAGTTCCTCTGGATGGGATGCACCACGTAAAAAGGTAAAGTTACTTAGCGCGTGTAACTCAGCGTAAGCACTGGCCATGGCCACTCACCCGAAGTAGCCATGCAGATACCAGGTTGTCGGACGTTGGCGATTGCGGAAAATCCATAGCCGCATACCGGCAGGATTGATCGCCGTGTAGTAATCGCGCGAAATACCGTCTTCGTCCCACCAGCCGGTTTCGAGACGCTCGGGCCCGTCCAGCAGGCGCAGGCGACAACCCTGGTGCAGCGGGTAGCCGCTATCCAGTGGTAATTCGGCCGGCTCCGGTAACATCCATAATGGCCGTTGTATGCGCCAGCGCTCATCGGGCAGCGTACTGCCCGCCCAGTCCGCCAAAATACTCTGCGCACGCCAGGCATAATGCGGCCGGTGGTCCGCCACCATCATCATCGCGTGCACAGATTGTTCGCCAACGCGCGCCACCAGTCGTTCAGCAAGTTGCGTGATTGAAAAACGTCGCTGCTGCGCGCCCGGGGTGCCCGTGAAATTCAGGTTGTCGGATTCTGTCCGCAGCGGTTGTGCCAGCCCGCTCTGTAAACGCACTGCAATCACCGCTTCCGGCAACTGCAGTTGCTCGAAACGAATACCGAGTAACCCGAACCAGTGTGCAGCCGAACGCTCCGCCCGCGCACCGCCCAATCGCAGCTCCGTGGCGGCGCCCTTGAGATGAAAAAAACTGAAGCACAGTCGCTGGATACCCAGTTGTCGTGCCAGCAGGAACCGCTCCTGCGACAGCAACAGTTCGCGACAGATATTCAACAGCACGCTACGATCTGCTTGTTCCTCGGTCATTTCGTGGTCCGCAGAAAAGCGTTCCGGTGCACGCCATGAATTGCGCGGGTCCGGCAAGTGGCCGAGTGCACGATCGAGTTCCAGCAGGCGTTCGGCACCAAAGCGCCGGACAAAACCCTCCCGTGGCAGACGCAGGCAATCCCCCACCGTGGTCACGCCCATGCCCGCCAGTTCGGCCAACAGGCTCGCGGGCCAGTCGAGGCTGGCCAGTGACAGCTTGCGCAGGGTTGTAACGAGATTGCCCGTCTCGCGAATACAGCTGCATCGGCCGGAACGCGCCAGCCAGGTTGCGCCGAGCGGCGTCGGTGCAATGGCCGGCATGACGCTGAACCCGAGCAGGCGCATGCTCTCGACAATTTCGGTTCGCAGGCGACGCAAGCCACCGAACAGGCGCAGACTGCCGGCCAGTTCCAGCAACAACACATCGTGTGCGGCGATACAGACAAACGAGGAGAAACGCTCCAGCAAGCTTGCGAGGCGCTCGAGCGTTTGTTCCTCCCGCAGCACACTGCGCTCCGTGAGCTGTAGTGTCGGCAACAATGCCAGTGCGGCATTGGCGGATTGCCCGGCCATGATGCCGGCAGCCTGTGCGGCAGCATCAGCCATGACGACACGATGAATGCCATGCTGTTCTGCGACGATCGCCATGGGTCCCCCGCCACGATCATCCACAGACTCGAGTGGCAGGTTGGGCAGCCATGCGCAAAACCACAGACGTTCGGCCGGGGCGGCCACCGGCCATGACTTGCGACGAATCGATGCCTCGAAGCGGCCGGGGGCCGCTTCTATGGGGGAACCAGGCGCTTCGTCCGGAGGGACGGTTTCCTCGAGCGGCAGGTCCTGCTGGGTTCCAGGGGGAGTCGGGGCGGCATCCCGTACCATGACGGGCGATTTCCATGCCCGTGACATGGCTACAGCAGGTTATTCAGTACAGCCGGGTGACCACCGCGACTCTTGATGACATGGACCCGGGTCCCTTCCCCGGTACCGTGTAATTCCAGGCGCAATGCAGCCGCCGAGGGCTGCTGACGCGCTGCCAGCGGGCGAAATGCAACCGCCCAGCTACTGCCCTTCTCGGCAGCGAGCTGCAAGCGCCGACTGGCCTGGTCATCCAGTTTCTCCGGCCAGAACAATACGGCCGCGCAGGTACCCGATGACAATGCCTGCTCGGTCGACCAGAGAACGTCACCGGCATCCTTGGGCCGCACAATCAGCATGCGCGACAAATCGATGCCACATTGCCGCAACGCGGGCGGATAAGGTTGGAAAGGCGGCGCTATCCAGGCTATCCAGCCGGGCTCCGCCTGCTCCGACTGCGGGTCTTCGGCACAGAGGCGTGCCAGTGCTGGCATCAACAGGCGCAATTCACCGATGCCGTACTGCTCGGTCAGGATTTCGATCAGCGCCTGTTGCGGCCATCCGCCACCGGGCAAATGCCGGTCCAGCTCCGGGTAGCCGCTGGCCAGTCCCGTTTTTTGCTGTATCGCGTTGCGTCCCCGCCAGACGCGTGGGTTTTCGAGCAACTTGTCGAGCGATGCGGACACGCTTCAATTCACCGGGCTCAGTGCAACAGAAGGCCGTCGCGAATCACACCGACCACCACGCCTTCGATGACCAGCGACTGCGTCTTGAGGTCGACTTCGATGGGTTCGAATTCCTCGTTTTCCGGCAATAAAGACACCAGCGTGCCGTTTTGCCGATAACGTTTCACCGTCACCTCGTCGTCCAGTCGCGCGACGATGATCTGCCGGCTGCGCACTTCCGGTGTACGGTGCACGGCAACCAGGTCACCGTCGAGAATGCCGGCATTCTTCATGCTCATACCCTGCACCCGCAACAGGTAATGCGGTTTCGGACGGAACAGTTGCGGGTCAATCCGGTAATGCGCCTCGATATGTTCTTCCGCGAGAATCGGGCTACCGGCTGCAACACGCCCGACGAGCGGCAAACCCATCTGGTCACGCAGCGAGTCCTTGAGCTGAATACCGCGTGAGGCGCCCGGCAATAACTCCAGCACGCCTTTGCGCTGCAGTGCCCGCAGGTGTTCTTCTGCCGCATTGGCAGATTTGAAACCGAGCTCGCCAGCGATCTCGGCACGCGTCGGCGGCATGCCTGTCTCGGCAATAAACTCTTGAATCATCTCGAGAATTTGCCTTTGCCGTGGGGTTAGTTCGCGCATTTCATCAGTTCCTGTATAGATTCACAGTATATGGGATTATATACAGTACTCATGACAGTGCAATACCCGAATCAAGAGAACTTTTTTTGCAGGTTGCTTGCTGTCTGAGCGCGGTCGTTGTCGCCAGGCAACGACAAAAGACAATAAAAACAGTTGTTTTCATTGCAGCATTGCGCCGTATAGGAAATAATGCGCCTGCAGTTTTTCCCAACAAAGGAACCTTCCAAAATGAAAAAGACCGCACTCAGAGCAAGCGCACTTGTGCTCTTCGTCGCATTAGCTGCTGGTTGCGCCAGCACCACCAAACTGGATGACGTCAAGGCAACCGCCGATCGCGCCGCTGCTGACGCTGCTTCTGCAGCATCTGCCGCTGAAGCCGCTCGCGCCGCTGCCGATCGCGCCGCTCAGGCCGCTTCCGCTGCACAGAGCACTGCCGACCAGGCACTGTCTGCCGCTACAGAAGCACAGGCTTGCTGCGAAGCAAACCGCGAGAGCATGGAGCGTATGTTCCAGAAATCGATGTCCAAGTAATATCGGACACGAAAATAGACTAGTAGCGTAAGACTACGACACTGTTTATTCGAACGCCGCGCTTGTCGCGGCGTTTTTTATGCTCTCACCAACGGTCTCGGGAATGCCGTCGGCGCGAATAACCACCTCTTCCACCCGTTCCCAGTCAAGCAGGCCGGCACGCACCGACGTCGCCGCGATGAACTGTTCGGTGACGTACGTCAACGGATCCTTGGTATCGACAATGACGGCGGGCACCTCGACCTCCACGTCCAGTCGCTCGAGATGTTCCTCGGTTTCACCGACCAGCTGCTGTGGCGTTTCCAACAAAGGGTGCACTTCGGCCACCAGTTCTTCGCCATTCCAGCCTATCTTTACCGGCACATTGACGATCCGGACCGGCGTGTCGACGCGAATCCGGTCAAAAAGGAATTCGATATCTTCCGGGAACATGCGCACGCAACCGTGCGAGACCCGCATCCCGACACCGGCCGGCCGGTTAGTCCCGTGAATCAGGTAACCCGGCAGACCCAGGCGCATCGCACGCGTACCAAGCGGATTCTGCGGTCCCGGCGGCACCACGCGCGGTAACGGGTCACCGTCCGCCGCATGCTCATCACGTACTGATTGCGGCGGATACCACGCGGGGTCTTTCGCCAGCGCGACAATTTTTGTCGTGCCCAGCGGCGTTTCCCAGTCCATGCGCCCGATACTCATCGGGTAGGTATAGACGTAGGCCGGCTCCCCGGAGCGAGGTTCCGGGAAATAGTACATACGGTATTCGGCGAGGTTGAGGACGAGCCCCTTGCGCGGTCCCGGCGGCAGCACGAATCGCGTCGGCAAGACGATCTCCGTGCCTTCCCCCGGAACCCACACATTCACATCGGGATTGGCACGCACGATATCCTGGTAGCCGAGCCCGTGACGCCGCGCGATGTCGACCAGCGTGTCTTCATAACGCGCAGTGACGATCGTAATCGCACCGATGACGTCATAACCCTCCGGCGGCAACTCGTAGACATCCGCCTGTGCCGGAAGTACGGCCGCCAGCAGGGCCGCGAACAGGAAATTCATGCGCCGCATTACTGCCCTTTCTCGTCTGCTTCGATAACTTCGATTTCACACTCGGCAGCAGCCAGCCAGTCCTGCATTGCGGCACTTTCCAGCAGACGCTGGGGATAAAAGCCGGCCGACTCGGGCAGATTGATGCCGTAAGTGCGCAACCGCAGCACGACCGGCGCATACATCGCATCGGCCACCGAGAACCGGCCGAACAGCCAGCCGCCGCGATCGCCATAATGACGGTGGCAGTCCGACCAGATCGCAATGACCCGGTCGATATCGCGGCCGAGTTCGTCCGGCAACTGCACCTTGCGCCCCATGGCACGGCAATTCATCGGCATGCATTCGCGCAGGTTGGGAAATCCCGCATGCATTTCGGCCGAAATGGATCGCGCAAATGCGCGCTCAACCGGGTCCTCGGGCCAGAGCTGTTTCTCGGGCCAGCGCTCTGCGACGGTTTCGCAGATCGCCAGTGAATCCCAGATCGTTTCGTCACCGAGCTTGAGAACCGGTACGCGACCGGCGGCTGAAAATTCCGCGATTTCCTGCGCCGTCGTCGGCGTGTCAAGAACGATGCGATGCTCATCGAATTCGATGCCCGCTTCTTTCATCAGCAGCCATGGGCGCAATGACCATGACGAGTAGTTCTTGTTACCGATAATCAGTGTGGGTTTCATTGTGCTGGACCGGGTTGTGTGTGCGTATGGTAAACCATGGCCGATCCCGGACCATAGGGAATTGCCGCGGATGTTGCGTCGTCAGAGACGCATCAGCACCGAACCCCAGGTAAAGCCGCCACCGAAAGCTTCCATCAGGATCAGCTGGCCTTTTTTGAGACGACCGTCGCGAATACCGACATCCAGCGCCATCGGTATCGACGCCGCCGATGTATTGCCGTGGTCCTGCACCGTGAGGATCACTTTCTCCATGGGCAGGCCGAGCCGCTTGGCGGTGGCCTGGATGATGCGGATATTGGCCTGGTGAGGAATCAGCCAGTCGAGCTCGCTCTTGTCGACACCCGCCTTGTCCAGGGTTTCCTGGGCGATATTTCCGAGTGTTTTCACGGCAACCTTGAATACCTCGTTGCCTGTCATCTGGATCGCGACTTCATCGGTGCCGGCTTTTGCGAGTTGGTGCGAAGCACCCACCGGGTAGTACAGCAGGTCCTTGTACTGGCCGTCCGCGCCGAGGCTCGTCGAAATCAGTCCAGGCTCGTCGGAGGGCATGACAATCGCGGCGCCGGCGCCGTCGCCGAACAGGACGCAGGTATTGCGATCGGTCCAGTCGATCAGCTTGGTGATGCATTCCGCGCCCATGACCAGGGCGCACTTGGTCTCGCCGGCCTTGATGAACTTGTCGGCCGTCGTCAGTGCGTAAATGAACCCGGTGCATGCCGCTTCGAGACTGAAGGCGGCACAGGCAGGAATTCCCAGCCGATGCTGAATCAGTGTCGAGATATTCGGAAAAATAAGGTCCGGCGAAGTCGTGCCGGTGATGACCATGTCGATATCGCTGACCTTGATGCCGGCGTCCTTGATCGCGATCTTCGCCGCTTCCACGCACATGTCCGACGTGGTCTGGTCCTCCGCAACAATATGCCGGCGCTCCACGCCGGTGCGTGTGCGAATCCATTCATCGGAAGTATCGACGATCTTCTCGAGATCGAAGTTGGTCATGATGCGTTCGGGCAGGTAGCGCCCGGTGGCAACAATGCGTGAGTACGTCATGCGGCTTCCTTCTCCAGCAACAACCCGATCTGCTGTGGTAACTGGTTGCGAACTTCAACGACAGCCGTATCAATTGCATGCTGGAATGCATAGGCATCAGCGCCGCCGTGACTCTTGATAACAATACCATTAAGGCCGACCAGAGTCGCACCATTGTAGTTACGTGAATCCATTTCCGTAGCGAGACTCTGCAGTACCCGGCGCGCCAGCAGCGCCTGCAATTTCGTCAACCAGCTGCGTGTGAATCCACGTTTCAGGTAGTGCCTGCACAACCCCACCGTGCCTTCCATCGTCTTCAGGGCTACGTTGCCCGTGAAGCCGTCCGTGACGACAACGTCGGCCTTGCCGGAGAACAGATCGTTACCTTCGACGAAGCCGACATAGTTCAGCGAGCTGTCCTGGAGCATGGCCGCGGCTTCCCTGACCATGCCGTGCCCCTTCGTGTCTTCGGCGCCGATGTTCAGCAAGGCAACCCGCGGCCGATTGATATGCGCGACGTCGCGGGCAACGAGCGACCCCATGACAGCATATTGAAACAGGTGCTCCGCTGTACCCTCCGCGTTTGCCCCGAGATCCAGCATGTGCAGCGAGCCGCCGATAGCAGGCAATTCAGCAATAATTGCCGGCCGGTCGATACCGGGCAGCATTTTCAGCACATACTTGGCAGTTGCCATCAGGGCGCCGGTGTTGCCGGCGCTGACACACGCATCGGCATTGCCCTCCTTGACCTGGTTGATGGCAACGCGCATCGATGAGTCTTTCTTCTTGCGCAGCGCCTCGACCGGCGGCTCGGACATACTGACAACTTCACTCGCATGCAAAATGCTGATGCGAGACCGGTCGGCCATATGCCGACTGACGAGGCCATCGAGTTCTTTTTCATCACCGACCAGGATCAGGTCGAGATTGCGGTATTTTTGCAGCGTCGCCGCGGCCGCGCACACGACGACCTCGGGACCGAGGTCGCCGCTCATTGCATCCAGGGAAATTGTCGAGTGTGCGCCCACCTGATGACTGGCCGGACGCGGTCCGGCTCATCAATGGAAGTGCTTACTCTTCGTCGTCGTCCAACGCAGGCTGTGCTACAACCTGAACGCCGCGGTAGAAGCCATCGGGAGTTACACGATGCCTCAGGTGCGTCTCACCCGAAGTCGGGTCGACGGACAGCGTCGGCTTCGTGACCTTGTCATGCGAACGTCGCATGCCGCGTGTCGAAGGGGTCCTGCGACTCTTTTGAACAGCCATAATCTTCTCCAGTCCATGATGGCTGTCTCAGCCAACACAATAATTCCAGTCGTTTCGTTTACTGCCCCGCCGTCAGGCCGGGCCCTCTTTGTCGTCTGCCATCTGCTCGCGCAGCGCCGCGAATGGCGTCCTTACATCCCGGGTTGCCGCACTGCGCGGCGAGAGCACCCGGCACTCTGCTGCTTCAGTGTGCATCGCCGCAAACGGCAATGCCATTACCAGCAACTCCTCTACGATGTCCGCCGGGCAAAGCGTCGCTTCTTCCAGTTCCCAGACTTCATATTCGTCGTAGCCTTCCACCGTCTGTTCGGCCTCGAGCAACAACAAGTTGTCTTCTATCGCCAGCGGCATTCGAAATGCTTCGAGACAACGCTGGCAGACTGCATCCACGGTCACGGCTACCGTGCAGGCCAGGGCCGGCAGGCTCCCGCGCGCATCGATAAAACTGAATTGCAGTTCACCGCTGACGCGTTCCTCGCGCCAGTCCGCCGGCATATTAACAGCTTCCAGTACCGCAAGGTCAGCGTCGATGATCGCTGCAAGCCGCTCAAAATCGCCAAGTTTTTCATTGATTTCAATAACTTGGCCCGCTGCAGCCCATTCGGCCGCAGTACGGCGATCTCGCAGCGGATTTCCCATGGCGCGCGCATGATAAGGACCTCCGGCGCCACTGTCAAAGCTTCCCTGCGATAAATGGTCGCGATCCTGAAAAAACCCGGTAAACTTTGCCAAGGTCCCACTTAACGTTTTGATTTTTTTATGCAAAACCCGTCCGCCCCCACGATCTTCCTGGCCTCTTCCTCGCAGTACCGGCGCGATCTGCTGGATCGTCTGCTGGAGCGTTTCGAAGCGGTCGATCCCGATATCGACGAGCGTAACGAACTCGGTCTCGAGCCGGCTGCCCTGGCCACGCACCTGGCGCGCAAGAAGGCCGAGGCCGTGGCCGTCAACGCTCGCAAGTGCCTGGTCATTGGCGCCGACCAGGTCGCCGTGCTGGAAGATCGGGTACTCGGCAAACCCGGCGATCATCAGAAAGCCGTTGAGCAGCTGCTTGCGGCGTCCGGCAAAGCCGTTACCTTCCTGACGGCGGTCTGCATGCTCGACCCGCTGGGACGCACGCGCCATGAGCACACGGATGTGAGTACCGTGCGCTTCCGGCAATTTGATCGCCGCCTTGCCGAAGCCTACCTGCGGCTCGACGAGCCCTACGACTGTGCCGGCAGTTTCAAGCTCGAAGGTGCGGGCCATGCCGGCCGCTCCCGCCGGGATCGCGGCTCACGCCGCGCCTACAGCGACTTCTTGTGGCGCTGCGCCTCGATGACGCCGCGTGCCAGGAACTGCTCGAGGTCGTCCGCCAGCGGCGCGGTGAAGTGCAGCTCATTGCCGCTATCGTCGGCGAAGGCAATCGACTGGGCGTGCAGGAACAGCCGCGGCAGACCGAACCGCACTGCCAGCGCATTCGCCGCCTCGTCACCGTAGCGCTCGTCGCCGGCGAGCGGGTGGCCCGCATGTGCCAGGTGGACACGAATCTGGTGCGTTCTGCCGGTCTCGGGCGAACATTGCAGCAGGCTGTAAACTCCGTAGGTGCGCGACAACGCAACCCTCGTACGTGCCGGCTTGCCCTTGTCGCTGACGATGACGTGGCGCTCCCCCCCCTTGCGGTTTTGCACCAGCAATGGCGCATCGATCAGCTGCTCACCGAATTGCCAGTCGCCGACGACCAGCGCAAGGTAGTTTTTTTCCACCTGGCCGTCGCGGAAACGCGCATGCAATTCACGCAATGCGCTGCGTTTCTTGGCCAGCACCAGGCAGCCGGACGTCTCCCGGTCCAGGCGGTGTACGAGCGAGAGATCTTTTAGATCCGGACGCGCATGCCGCAACAACTCCACGACACCATGGCTGATGCCACTGCCGCCGTGCACGGCGACACCGGTCGGCTTGTCGATGACCAGCAGGCGCTTGTCCTCGTAGAGCACATGATCCAGCATGCTTTCGGCCAGGCGCAGGGACGGTGGGGGCGCCCCGGTCCGGATACGGGCCGGCGGGATACGAACTTCATCGCCCTCGAGTAACTTGTATTCCGCCCGGACCCGCCCGCCATTGACCCGCACTTCGCCACGCCGCAGCAAGCGATAGATCCTGCCCTTTGGCACGCCCGGCAGCTCGCCGCGCAGAAAGTTGTCGACGCGTTGCCCCGCGCGGTCCGCAGTCACGCGGACCTTGCGGACCCTGGTGACCTCGGAATCGCCGGAAGCGGCTGAGTTTTCTTGCATGATCAATACGTTGAAGTGGGGATCGGGTGTGCTATATTAGCTCCCCGAAGCGCCCGGGCATACCAGCCCGGGCAGTTCACACGACTTTTCCGGTCCCGCAAACCTGCGAGACCTGGTTTCAGACGGCAGCAAACACGGTATTGAAATTTGCGCCGGAGCGGTTTTACCGCAGGGAAATCATGCTGATTTTGTCTTGGGCTTGGGCCTTCTTGGGCCGAACCCACACAGGAATAACCGAGAATTTCGACAACGCAATCCTGCGTCGCGCTCCTGTGCTCGTGCTCGACCTCCCCTGCCACCGTTTCACGCCAAAGACGAATTTGCTGCCCTCCCACTCAATTAAAGCAGGGCAACATGAAAAGAATGCTAATCAATGCAACTCAGCAAGAAGAGTTGCGCATGGCGATGGTCGACGGCCAGCGCCTTTACGACCTCAACATCGAAGCACCGTCTAGCGAACGCAAGAAAGCCAATATCTATAAAGGCAAGATCACGCGCATCGAGCCCAGTCTCGAAGCCGCGTTTGTCGACTACGGCGCCGATCGGCACGGCTTTCTGCCGCTCAAGGAAATCTCTTCCGAGTATTTCATCAAGGACATCAAGGGCGGCAAGCCCAATATCAAGGACGTCCTGAAAGAAGGCCAGGACATCGTTGTCCAGGTCGACAAGGAAGAGCGCGGCAACAAGGGCGCCGCCCTGACCACGTTTGTCAGCCTCGCCGGGCGATTCATCGTACTCAAGCCGAACAAGGCCCGCTCCGGCGGTGTGTCGCGGCGTATTACCGGCGACGACCGCGACCTTGCGAGGAAGTCGCTCAACGACATCGAAATTCCGGATGACATGAGTGTCATCCTGCGCACGGCGGGCATCGGCCGGACCCCGGAGGAACTGGCCTGGGACCTCGAGAACCTGCTGACCGTCTGGACGGCCATACTGAATGTCGTGCTGGAGCGCCCGTCACCTTTTCTGATTTATCGCGAGAGCGATTCGGTCGTACGTGCGTTACGCGACTACCTGACGAACGATATCGGCGAAATCCTGATCGACGACGAAGCGACTTACAAGGATGCGTACGAGCATGTGGAACAAACCATGCCGCACAACCTGAAGAAGTTGAAACACTATGTCGACCCGGTGCCCCTGTTCACGCGTTTCCAGATCGAGTCACAAATTGAGTCGGCGTTTGCACATGTCGTGCACCTGCCGGCGGGCGGCAGCATCGTCATCGACCATACCGAAGCACTGGTCTCGATCGACATCAACTCGGCGCGCGCAACCAAGGGCGGAGATATCGAAGCTACCGCGCTCAACACCAACCTCGAAGCCGCGGAAGAAATTGCCCGGCAGCTGCGTATCCGCGACCTGGGCGGCCTCATCGTCATCGATTTCATCGACATGGGCCCACAGAAAAACCAGCGCGACGTGGAAAATCGCTTGCGCGAAGCCGTGCGCCAGGACCGGGCGCGGGTGCAGATCGGCAAGATCAGTCGTTTCGGCCTGCTGGAAATGTCACGCCAGCGCTTGCGCCCGTCGATCGGAGAATCGTCCCACCAGACCTGCCCTCGCTGCACCGGTTTTGGAACGATCCGCAGCGTGGAGTCGCTGGCACTCGCCATTCTGCGCCTTGTCGGCGAGGAAGCACGCAAGGAGCGCACGGCCAAGGTCATCGCGCAATTGCCGGTAGAGGTGGCCACCTATTTGCTCAATGAAAAACGCGACTGGGTGCAGAGCCTCGAAGATCGCAATGAGATCCAGATTGTACTGGTCGCGAACTCGCTGCTGGAGACGCCTCACTACGAAGTTCGTCGCGTCCGTGACGACCAGCTCGAGCTACCGGAAAATACCGGTGTCAGCTACGCGCTGATCGATACGAAGGCCGAACCCGAATCGCCCCAGGCGATCCTCGAGCGCAAAGCGATCGCGCCGCCTGCCGTTGCGACCATCAAACCCTCCAAACCCGCGCCGCAACGCGAAGAACCGGCGCCGCCGAAAGGTAAAGGCCTGTGGGGCACACTGATGTCTCTGTTCAGCAGTGACGATGAGGGTGACCAGGAGGACAGGCAAACCAGGAGCCGTGCCGGACGTGGTAAACCTGCGGCACGCCGTAGCGACTCGCGTCGCGGCAGCGACAAGAGTGGCGGCCCGCAACGCAAGAAGACGCAGAAAAAGACCGCGAAGAAACCCACTCGTAAAAAGGCAGCCAAGACCGGCGCACGAAAAAAGCAGCCCCAGGACGAGCCGCAGCAGCAGGACAGGCAAGCCCAGCCACAGTCGGACGAGAGTGGCAACGAACCCAAACGCACTCGCAACCGGCGGAGCCGCGGGGGTCGTCGACGTCGCCGTGCTGCCGATAAACCGGCAGAGACCGGGGACGCGCAGCAACAGTCTGCGGATTCGCAGCAGCAGGACCGTGGCAAATCACAGCCCGAGCCGACACCGAAAGCCGAAGGCGCGGCGCAAGCCGAGAGCAAGAGCAGTCCGGCTACCCAGGACAAGAAAAAGCCTGTGAAGGAAGCCACAACGAAGGCCGCGGCGGATGAGAGCACCGAGACCGGGAAGGTCGCCACGGAGAGCAAGCCAAAGTCCGCACCCGAAGCCGACAAGCGCGTCCCTGCCGACGACCAGGCCAGTGCCGAAAAAGGCGCAGCCGGGAGCAAGCCGAAACGCAAGCGGGCAAAGAAGAAAGCGACGAAGAAGAGCGACGCCGGAACCGATTCCGGGCCGTCCCCGGACCAGCGGCCCGGCGATAAGGGTCAAGCCGCTGCCGAGCCCGAGGCGGCTCCCAAACCTGAGAAACCGGCGCAACAACCGTCTCAGGATGGCAACGGCTCCGACAGGCAAGCGGCGCCCCGTCTGCTGCCCTGGGAGCCGCAGAGCCCGGCTGAGATCAAACCGGCCAGCAAGTCCGCAAAGCCCCAGACGGCGCCGACGCCGCGCGCTGCCGCTGACAAAGAGGCCGTGAAGGATGCCAAACCCGACGATGCGCCGGCGCCGCCGGCTGCGGACAAGCCCGGCAACCCCTCTGCAGGAACAACGCAGGACTAGGGGCGACGGCGGGTCAGGAAGATCGGGAAAGCGTCCTGAGAAGTCCTCGGGACGCTTCTTCAACGAGGTCCAGCACGCGCTCGAAGCCCGCCGCCCCGCCGTAATAGGGATCGGGAACCTCGGTTTCATCGCCGTTCGCGTATTCGAGAAACAGTCGGATCTTCCCGTGATGTTCCTCCGGCGCTTCCTCTTTGAGCCGCAGCTCGTTGTCGCGGTCCATTGCCAGGATCAGGTCGAAGGTTTCGAAATCCTCGCCCACAACGCGGCGGGCACGCATTCCCTGCATTGACATGCCGCGGCGCTCGGCTGCCATGACCGCCCGACGGTCGGGTGGCTCGCCGGTGTGGTATGCGTGGGTGCCCGCAGAGTCGATGTGGAGACGCTCGATGACGCCCGCTTCGGTGGCGTGGTGGCGAAGCACCCCCTCGGCTGTCGGAGAACGGCATATATTGCCCATGCA
>Ga0210074_1000401_pt1 | contig 15710 bp, 8 predicted proteins | sample China_Galinas_Co_FD_184860 | JGI IMG/M metagenome (GOLD analysis project Ga0210074, IMG submission 184860) | Wetland microbial communities from San Francisco Bay, California, USA, that impact long-term carbon sequestration -... | ecosystem: Environmental > Aquatic > Marine > Wetlands ... | reverse complement strand
TACGCGGCCCGCCCATCCCAGCACAACCATGCCGGTGTAGATGATCAGCGCCCAAACGATTGCAATCTGCCTCGCCCGTGGTATGTCCCGGTCATCCTCCATCGCCATGAAGCGGTTGACCACGTGTGGTTGTCCCGGGTAACCGAGTCCGATCCCGGCCAGGCCGATGACGAAGCCTATCCCTGCTGCGAGGCTTTCCTGGCGGGTCCACAAGTTGATGGTCGAAATGCCGTCCACGTTGAGACTGGCGAACATGGCGCCTGGCCCGCCGACGCTGATCAACGCGATCACCGGCAGCAACACGGCGCTCAGCGCCATCAGCACGCCCTGTAGCGTATCGGTGATGCTGGCGGCCCAGAATCCCCCGAGCATGACGTAGGCCAGCACGATGGTGGCGCCGATGACGATGGCCGTTACCGGTTCGATATCCAGGGCGCTGGCGAAGGTGTGTCCCGCCGCCTGGAACTGCGCCGCGACATAGAACGTGAATGAAAACAAAATCACCGCCGAACCGATCCGCATGATGCTGATACGGCCCGCATCACCCACCGGGCCGGCCAGGAACTCCGTCAGCGTCAGGGCATTGTGGTCACGGCTGCGCTTCCAGAGACGTGGCGCGATCCAGTACCAGTTGATGAAGAAGCCGAGCAGCGTGGAGGGGATCAGCCATACCGCCGGCAGCCCCCAGGCGTAGGCGGCGCCCGAAACCCCGAGCAGGCTCCAGGCCGAGGATGAACTGGCCGAAGCGCTCAGGGCGGCGACCGCAGCGCCCAGCTTGCGTCCACCCAGGTAGAAGTCTTCGTTGTCCGAGGTCCGTCTGCTGGCCCACCAGCCGATGGACAGCAACAACAGCTGGTAAAGTACCAGGGTCAATATCAGTATATTCATGGCGCGAAGCATAGCGCACATTGAATTTTGAAACATTTTGTTTGCGCATGGGGTCAGATAGTTGGACAATTTGCAGTCTGTCTACAAGGAGCAAGTACGGAATGAACAAATTAACGCGTTACGGTCTGATTCTGGCCGTTTTAATTTTCACAATGAATACATGGGCCACTGAATTGGATACGGACGAAAAGAAGCTGGGTTACATTATCGGCATGGATATCGGCAAGTCGCTGAAAGAACAGGGTACGCCTGTCGATCTCGACGCCCTGGTCAGCGCGATCCGCGCGACGTACAACGGTGAAGAACTTGCAATGACACCGGAAGAAGCGGGTCAGGTACGCAAGGAATACATCGAAAAACGCCAGGCCGAACAACGTGCTGAAGCTGCCGCTGTCGGCGCGGCCAACCTGGCGGAAGGCGAAAAGTTCCTTGCAGAAAATGCCAAGAAAGAAGGCGTGCAGACCACTGCTTCGGGATTGCAGTACAAGGTCGAAGTCATGGGCGATGGGCCCAAGCCGGTCGCCACGGACACCGTCAAGGTGCATTACCGCGGCACATTGCTTGACGGCACCGAGTTTGACAGTTCCTACGCCCGCAACGAGCCGATTTCCTTTGGCCTGAACCGCGTGATCGCCGGTTGGACCGAAGGTGTTCAGCTGATGCCGGTCGGCAGCAAGTTCACGTTCTGGATCAAGCCGGAACTGGCCTACGGTGAAGCCGGCGGCGGTCCGATCCCACCCAATTCGACACTGAAATTCGAAGTGGAATTGCTGGATATCGAAAAGCCGGAATAAACCGGTTCACCAGCGTGCCGCAACATCGGCACGCTGGTTCCAACAGCGGTGTGGCCGGGATTTCCGGCTTGGTTCCGGATCCCGGCCATGCTTCCAGTCCCCCTGCATTTGAGTACCCCGATTGTTTTATTGACCGTCGTATTTGAAGCACCATGAGCAATAGCCTAAAAGATCAATTGCTGGCCCTTGGGTTGGCGCCGAAGAAAAGCAGGCCAGAACCCGCGAGAAAACCGAAGGTTCGCAATAAGCCCGGCAAAACGGACAGAAAGGACCGGGAAATCTCCCTCGACCAGGCCTACCGGATTCGTAGCAGGGAAGAACGCCTGCAGAAGGAACGGGCCGCTGAACTCAAGCGTGCGCAGGAGCGCCAGCGCCGCCAGACCAACCAGAAAATCCAGGCGCTGGTCAAGGAACACTCGGTCCGCGACCCCGATGCCGAAACCAAACGGAATTTCATTTTCAAGGGACGGATTCGCAGTGTCCTGGCGACACCCGACCAGATCAGCGGGATCAACGCGGGCGAGCTCGGCGTCGTTTACCTGAGCGGTAACTATCACCTGCTGCCGATCGATAAAATCGAGGAAATCCGCCTTTTCGCCCCGGACCACATTCCCGACCTGCAGGGCGCCGAGCGGGAAGAAGAAGGCGATCACCCGGTACCGGATGACCTGATCTGGTAGCACCGGGGGTTACATTGAACCCTCTATTTCAGGGGTTGTAAGGAAATATTCGCCGGCAGCAGGTTACGCGCCCGTTCCGGGCTGATGTCCTTGCGCTCCGCGTAATCGAGCAACTGGTCCTCGAGTATGTTGCCGAGCACGAAGTAACTGCTCTCGGGGTGGGCGAAGTAATAGCCGCTGACCGAGGACGCCGGCAACATGGCGTAATTGCTGGTCAGGCTCATCTTCGAGTTGCGTTCGGCATCCAGCAAGGCAAAGATTTTTTCCTTTTCACTGTGGTCCGGGCAGGCCGGGTAGCCCGGGGCAGGGCGTATGCCCCGGTACGCCTCGTTGATCAGGGCCTCGTTGTCGAGCGATTCCTGCGGGTCATAAGCCCAGGTTTGCGTCCGCACCCGCCGGTGCGTGTGCTCGGCCAGTGCTTCGGCCAGGCGATCCGCGAGCGCCTTGAGCATGATGGCCGCGTAGTCATCGTGGCCCTGCTCGTATTCGGCCAGTTTCGTTTCGATGCCCAGGCCCGCCGTGACCGCGAAAAGGCCGATGTGATCCCGCAACCCGGTTGCTTTTGGTGCAATGTAGTCGGCCAGGCAACGGTTGGCGCGGCCTTCGGCCTTGGGTTTTTGCTGACGCAGGAAGTTGAGGCGTTGCAATTCCGTCCGGCGCCCCTCGTCCGTGTAAACCACGACATCGTCTCCCTCGCGCGAGGCGGGGAAAATGCCCACCGTGGCGCGCGCCTCGAGCCAGCGCTCCGCCACGATCCGGCGCAACATGTCCTGCGCATCGGCATACAGGCTGCGCGCGGCTTCGCCCTTGTCCGGGTCATCGAGGATATCCGGGTAACGGCCCTGCATTTCCCAGGTCTGGAAAAAGGGCGTCCAGTCGATCAGCGGCACCAGTTCGCCGAGACCGATATCGTCAAAAACGTGTACGCCGGGCCGGGCGGGCTGACTGATCACGGTGGCGGACCAGTCGGGTGAAAACGCGTTGTCGCGGGCCTCGGCCAGGCTGACAGGCGGTTTCCTGGAACTGCCCGCGGCCCTGCGTTCACGCATGTCCGCGTAATCCCGCGAGGTGCTGGCGGCCAGTTTTTCACGCTCCCCGGCGTCACTGAGCTTGCGGGCTACGCCGACGGCCCTGGATGCATCCTTGACCCAGAAAACGCCATTGGCGTATTCGGGTTCGATGCGCAGGGCGGTATGCAAAGGCGAGGTGGTGGCGCCGCCGATCATCAGCGGTTGTTGCAGGCCGCGGCGCTGCATCTCATGTGCGACATGGCGCATTTCCTCGAGCGATGGTGTAATCAGGCCGGACAGGCCGATGATATCCACGTTTTCCCGCAATGCCGTTTCGATGATGGTTTCGGCGGGCACCATGACGCCGAGGTCGATCACCTCGAAGTGGTTGCAGCTCAGCACCACGCCGACGATATTCTTGCCGATGTCGTGGACGTCGCCCTTGACGGTCGCCATCAGCACGCGCACGAGCCGTTCCCCGCTGCGGCCGGTGCGGCGTTTTTCCTCTTCGATATAAGGCACCAGCACGGCCACGGCCTGCTTCATGACGCGTGCGCTCTTGACCACCTGCGGCAGGAACATGCGCCCGTCGCCGAACAGGTCGCCGACGATGTTCATGCCGTCCATCAACGGGCCTTCGATGACGTCCAGGGCGCGCGCCGCACCGGCACGGGCCTCCTCGGTATCCTCCTTGATATGGCTGTTGATGCCCTTGACCAGCGCGTGTTTGAGACGTTCTTCCACGGTGCCCCTGCGCCAGGCCTCGTCGACGGCTTCGCTCTTGCTGACCCCCTGGTAGGACTGCGCCAGTTCGAGCAGGCGGTCGGTTGCATCCGGACGCCGGTTCAGCACCACGTCCTCGACCGCCTCGCGTAAGGCCGGGTCGATTTCATCGTAAATTTCCAGCTGACCGGCGTTGACGATGCCCATGTCCATGCCGGCGTGTACCGCGTGGTAGAGGAACACGCTGTGAATGGCCTCGCGAATCCTGTCCTGGCCCCTGAAGGAGAATGAAATATTGCTCACACCGCCCGAAATCAGCGCACCCGGGCAGGCCTGCTTGATCTGCCGGGTGGCCTCGATGAAGTCGAGTCCATAGCTGTTATGCGCCTCGATGCCGGTGGCCACGGCAAAAATATTCGGGTCGAAGATGATGTCCTCGGGCGGGAAGCCGACCGTTTCGGTCAGCAGCTTCCAGGCCCTTTTGCAACAGCTGACGCGTTTCTCCAGCGTATCGGCCTGGCCGTTTTCATCGAAGGCCATGACGATCACGGCCGCGCCAAAACGCAGTATGGTATTCGCCTGGGCAATAAATGCCGCTTCGCCTTCCTTGAGGCTGATCGAGTTGACCACGCCCTTGCCCTGCAAGCACGCGAGCCCCGCTTCGATCACTTCCCAGCGCGACGAGTCGAGCATGACCGGCACTTTTGCGATATCCGGTTCCGAAGCGATCTGGTGCAAGAAACGGGTCATCACCGCGACGCCGTCCAACAGGCCTTCGTCCATGTTGACGTCGATGATCTGTGCGCCGTTCTCGATCTGCTGCCGGGCGACGTCGACGGCCGCCTCGAAGTCGTCCGCCTGGATCAGGCGGCGGAATATTGCCGAGCCGGTGACATTGGTGCGTTCGCCGACATTGACGAAATTGAGATCGGGCGCGAGCGTCAGTGGCTCCAGCCCGGACAGGCGGCAATAGGGTATGGGCTCGGCCGGGGTCCTCGGTGTTTGCCCGGCGAGTGCGTCGCCGATGGCCCGGATATGCTCCGGGCGCGTGCCGCAACAACCGCCGGCCACGTTGATCAGGCCGGCGGAGGCGAACTCCGCGATCACCGACGCCATGTGTTCCGGCGTGTCGTCATAACCGCCCAGCTCATTCGGCAGACCGGCGTTCGGGTGAACACTGACCGGGCATTCGGCAACCCGCGACAGTTCCTGCAGCCAGGGCCGCAGTTCGGTGGCGCCGAGTGCGCAATTGAGACCGATACAGGCTGGTTTTGCATGCCGTACCGAGTGCCAGAAAGCGGCCACGGTCTGTCCCGACAACGTGCGGCCGCTGGCGTCGGTGATCGTGCCCGAGATCATCACGGGAACCCGGTAACCGAGCGTGTTGAAAACATCGTCGATGGCGATCAGTGCAGCCTTGCAATTGAGGGTGTCAAAAACCGTTTCCACCATCAGTATGTCGGCGCCGCCTTCGACCAGGCCGGCGGCGGCCTCTGCATAAGTCTCGCGCAACTGGGCAAAGGTGACGTTGCGGAAATCGGGGCGGTTGACGTCGGGCGACAACGATGCCGTGCGGTTGGTCGGCCCGATCGAGCCGGCGACAAAACGCGGTTTTGCCGCATCCCGCGCGCTGCAGGCGTCGGCTTCGCTACGCGCCAGGCGGGCGGCCTCTGCGTTCAATTCCCTGACCAGGTGTTGCATGCCGTAATCGGCCTGGGAAATGCGCGTGCTGTTGAAGGTATTGGTTTCGATCAGGTCGGCGCCGGCCTCGAGAAATGACCTGTGAATGCCGGCGATGATATCAGGCCGGGTCAGCGTCAGCAGGTCGTTGTTGCCGCGCACCGGCAACGGGTGGTCCTTGAAACGCTGCCCGCGAAAATCGTCCTCATCCAGTTCGAAAGCCTGGATCATGGTCCCCATGGCTCCATCGAGGATCAGTATCCTTTCGGACAGCAGTCTCTCGAGGAGGGCGGCGCGTTGCGGGTCCTTGTAGGCTTGGGAGTACATGTTCTTTACCGTTGATTGTTGATGGGTCGGCCGATCAGCCGGGCTTTCCGGCCATCAGCGTCAGGACCTCGAAATTGGGGGTGCGCTTTTCAACGGCGGAAATCTGGATGTTCTGCGCTTCGAGCCCGGCCCTTTTGCAATACTGCCGCAACTGGGACTCCGTGAAACCGAGGTTGAGATGGTTGTAGGCCATGACCGCGTTCGCGTGCGGGTGCCGGTGCAAGGTGGCGGCCAGCAGTCGGCCGCCGGGTCGCAGCACGCGACAGGCTTCATTGAATACTTTTTGCGGTTCGGTGGTATAGGTCAATGCGTGCATCAGCAATACCGTGTCGAATGCGGCGTGCCCGGCCGGCAGGTCGTGCATATCACCCGCGGCAATACTGACATTGGGATAATGGCGCAGACGCGTCTTGCCTGCATCCACCACCCGCTGGCTGATATCGAGACAGCGGATGCTGCGCGCCCTCGGGGCCAACAGCTCCGCCAGCACGCCGTCGCCGGACGCGATATCCAGCACGTCGCCAAGTTCGAGGATCTGCACCAGCGTGCGCGCGGTCACTTCCCAGGTACGGCCCGGTGAATAATGGCGCTCCATGTCGCCGGCGACGCTGTCCGCCCAGTTTGAATTTCCGCCACGGGCGTTCAGAACCTGCGGGATGCGTTCCGCATCCTGTTGTATCAACGGGTCGGAGGTGCCTGCACGCAGCAATTCCCACAGGCTGTTCAGACCCGGGTCGGCGATCGTCGCGGCCATGCGGTAGTAGACCGATACACCTTCACGCCGGTCGTTCACCAACCCCGCTTCCTTGAGTTTTGCCAGGTGGGTCGAAACACGCGGCTGCGCCAGTTGGGTGATGGCCGCCAACTCGGCAACGCTCAGTTCTTCCCGGTCCACCAGCATCAGCAGACGCAAGCGGGTACTGTCGGACAACAGCTTGAAGTGCTGTGAAGCATGCTGCAAATCCATCTTGGCGGACATATATCTTTCTATCCAGATTTAGAGATATATAGAGGTTAACCAGTCGGCTGGTGTAGGTCAACCGCTAGCGCCTGACAGGTGCTGAATTACCTCGAAGGGGAGACCCGAAAAGTCACTCAAAAGGCCATATAAAAGAATGTTTCAAGCAGGCAAAAACATTATAATTCGCACCTATTTCCGGGCGGTCACTCCGAACGCCCACGAACAGATGCACCAACAGGGTGGAGTCACACGATGAAAGCCAGAAGTGATAAAAACAAGCAGCAATTACTCAACAAAATCAAGGCCGCCATAGCGAACAGGGTCGATGCAGAGGCGGCGGAACGGGCTGCAGTATTTTGCGATGCGTTCTTCAGGCGTGTACCCATCAACAGGATGAGCGAGCAGGCAGCCGACGACGTCGCCGCCATGGTGATCAGCCAACTTGAATTTTTGCAGCAACGGAAAAAGGGCGAGGTCTCGATCCGGGTCTTCAACCCCGAAAAATCCCGCGATGGCTGGGAGTGTGATCACACCGTCGTGGAACTGTCCAACGACGACATGCCCTTCCTGGTCGACACCTCGAGCATGGCGATGCACGAACTCAACCTGGGTGTGCACCTGATCATCCACCCGGTGTTGAACGTCGAACGCACGGCGGGCGGCAAACTCAGGTCCATACACTCGAAGTCGGCGAAAAATTCTGCAAAAGAGTCATTCATCCATATCCACTTCGACAAGCAGACCGATCCCACGGTGCTGGCTTCGGTGGAGACGCTGCTCAGGAACCGCATGTCCCTGGTCAGAAAAACCGTCGACGACTGGCAAGCCATGAAGGACAACCTGGAAGTCGTGATTTCTGAATTCGGAGAACACGCGCCTGACCTGCCGGAACCGGTCCGCCAGGAGTGTGTCGATTTCCTCAACTGGGTCAACGACGACCATTTCATGTTCATCGGTGCGCGTTCCTACGACATCGTCGAGAAGGGTAATATCGCCTCGCTGAGGGTGATCGACGGAACCGGCCTGGGCCTGTTGCGCGAGGATGGCAAGACGGTGCTGAGCCGTCCCATCGCCAGCGTCAGCGACGAATCCCGTTTCAATCCCAAGGCGCCTTTGATCGTCACCAAGGCCAACAACCGTTCGCCGATGCACCGCAGCGGCTACATGGACTATATCGGCGTGCTGCGCTTCGACAAGAAGGGCAAAGTGATCGGTGAGCACCGCTTCATCGGACTGTTCACCTCGCTCGCTTACCAGGAACGGATCGAGGATACGCCGTTGATCGCGATGAAGCTGAAGACGGTGCTGGAGAATTCCGGGCTGAGGGAAAACCGCCATGCGTGGAAGTCCCTGCTGCATATCCTCGAAACACTGCCGAGGGACGAGGTTTTCCAGGCCAGCAGCACCGAGTTGCTGTCCACCGCGATGGGCATTCTCGATTTGCAGGAGCGGCAAACGGTGCGCCTGTTTATCCGCAGGGAGCGGTTCGGACGATTTTTCTCCTGCCTGGTGTATATCCCGCGGGATTACTGGAATACGGAAAACCGCGAAAAAATTCAGCGGATTCTCAAACGGGCCCTGAAAGGCGACAGGCTGGATTACATGATACAGCTGTCAGATTCGGCGCTCGCCCGCCTGCACCTCATCATCCGGCCGAAAGCCGGTGAGGAACCCCAGCCCGATGTGCGTGAACTCGAGGAAAAAATCGTCACTGCCCTGCGTTCCTGGAACGAAGAACTGACCAACATCCTGACGCAGAACCACGGCGAAGAGATCGGCCTGCGCCTGGCCCACAAGTACGGCAAGGCCTTTCCGGCGGCTTACATGGAAGACATATCCCCGTGGATCGGGGCGTCTGATGTCGAAAAAATCGACCTGTTGGAGAACGACAGCGATCTGCAGATGAGTCTTTACCGTCCGCGCGCAAGCGGCGAGGAGCCGGAGTCCAGGGACAGCGGAATCATCCGTTTCAAGCTGTTCAAAAAGACGCGCCCGATTCCGTTGTCGGACGTCCTGCCGATGCTCGAGGACCTCGGTTTGCACATCATCAGCGAGCGGCCCTACAAGCTCAAGTTCGAAAACAGGGAATCCATCTGGATCCAGGATTTCGACATGGTGTATGGCCATGGCAAGGACCTGGATATCGAATCGGTGCGTGACAGGTTCCAGGAGGCGTTCGAGAATACCTGGCGCGGCATCACCGTCAGCGATGGCTTCAACGGCCTGATCCTCGCCTGTCAACTCGACTGGCGCGAGGTCAAGGGCATACGCGCCTATTGCAAATACCTGTTGCAGACGGGCATACCGTATTCACAGGCGTACATGGAAGAAACCCTGGCGAAGCATCCGCTGATGGCGCGCCTGCTGGTGGAATTGTTCGATGCCATGTTCAACCCGGCACGGGGCGACGAGAGTGACTACCGCAAGGAACTGGCGGTCAAGAACCTGCGGCGGATATTCTCCAGCCTGTCGACCCTGAAGCATTGCCACGACAAGGTGCTGCTGGAGTTGCTGGACAGCGTCGTCGCCGCGCGCCGCAAGTCGCGGGAGGTCCAGGTCGCGACCATCAAGAAAGTCTTCAGGCTCGCCCTGTCGAGGATCAGCAGCATCGATGAAGACAGCATCCTGTTTTCATTCTACGAAGCGATCAAGGGTACGCTGCGGACCAATTTCTACCAGCTGGATCAAAACGGTCAGTTGCATGAATACATGAGCTTCAAGCTCAATTCCGCCAAGATGCCGCATCTGCCGAAACCACTGCCCTTCCGGGAGATCTGGGTATTTTCGTCCGCGGTCGAGGGTATCCACCTGCGTGGCGGCAAGGTCGCCCGCGGCGGTCTCAGGTGGTCGGATCGCAAGGAGGATTTCAGAACCGAAGTGCTTGGCCTCATGAAGGCTCAGAACGTCAAGAACACCATCATCGTGCCGGTTGGCGCCAAGGGTGGATTCGTCGTCAAGCACCTGCCCCAAAACGGCAACCGGGACCAGGTCATGGCCGAGGTGGTACGGTGTTACAAGATATTTATCAATGCCTTGCTGGATGTCACCGACAACCTCGACCAGGATACGATCATCCCGGCAGAGCAGTTGATCCGGTATGACGAAGACGATCCGTACCTGGTGGTTGCCGCGGACAAGGGAACCGCGACATTCTCGGATACGGCCAATGCCATCGCGCTGGAGCGCGGCTTCTGGCTGGGTGATGCCTTTGCCTCGGGCGGTTCCGTGGGCTATGACCACAAGGCCATCGCCATCACCGCGCGCGGCGCCTGGGAAGGCGTCAAGCGCCATTTCCGTGAAATGGGCAGGGACATCCAGAAGGAACCCTTCAGCGTCGTCGGTATCGGTGACATGTCGGGTGACGTATTTGGCAACGGCATGCTGCTCTCCACCCAGATCCGGTTGCAGGCTGCGTTCAACCACATGCACATATTCCTCGACCCTGATCCGGATATCAAAACCAGTTTCAAGGAGCGCAAACGCCTGTTCGCGCTGCCGAGGTCCGGTTGGGATGATTACAACCCCGGGCTGATTTCAAAGGGTGGCGGGATATTCTCGCGGCTCGACAAGAGCATTCCGTTGAGCAAGGAAGTACGCGAGTGGCTGGGTGTGGAGGACAAGCAGCTGGCGCCCAACGAGTTGATCCGCCTGCTGCTGAAAGCGGATGTCGACCTGTTGTGGAACGGTGGCATCGGCACCTACGTCAAGGCGTCGTCCGAAGGCAACGCCGAGGTTGGCGATGCACAGAACAACTGGCTGCGCATCAATGGCCGGGAACTGCGCTGCAAGGTGGTTGGCGAAGGCGGCAACCTCGGCTTCACGCAACTCGGGCGTATCGAATACGCACAGGCCGGGGGTCGCATGAATACCGATTTCATCGACAACTCGGCGGGCGTGGACTGCTCGGATCACGAGGTCAATATCAAGATTCTGTTGAACCAGGTCATTCGCGCGGGCGAACTGACCGAGGCCGACAGGAACACGCTGCTGGCGGAAATGACGGATGAAGTCGCCGAACTGGTGCTGCGCAACAATTATTTACAGACCCAGACGATCTCCATGATGGAAACCCTGACCGGGGCCCGCCTCGGCGCCAAGCAGCACTTCATCTCCGTGCTGGAGGCCGAAGGCATCCTCGATCGCGACCTGGAAAAATTGCCGCATGACGATGAACTGACGCGCCGCCGGGGTCTCGGCCTGGGCATGACCCGGCCGGAATTGTCGGTTCTGTTGTCGTACAGCAAAATCATGCTTTACCGGCAACTGTTGGAGTCAGACGTCCCCGAAGACCCGTGGCTGTCGAAAGAGTTGCAGCGCTATTTCCCGAAACCCTTGCAGGACAGATACGCGTCCTACATGGACGGGCACCGCCTGAAACGTGAAATAATTGCGACCCAGGTCACCAACAGCCTGGTCAATCGCATGGGCGCGTCGTTTGCACTGCGCATGCACGAGGACACCGGCGCCAGCGCTGCGGAAGTGGCGCGGGCGTATACCATTGCCCGGGAGATTTTCAGGGCGCGTGATTTCTGGAGCCGGATCGAGGCGTTGGACAACAAGGCCGCCTGCAAATCGCAGGTCAGCGCGATGCTCGCGATGTGGAACCTGTTGCGCCAGGCGACCCGTTGGCTCCTCAACCAGCCCGGCCACAAGCTGGATATCCGCGCCAGCATCGAACGCCTGATGCCGGGCATGGAAGTACTGGAGAAGAAAATCAGCCAAAGCCTGAATGCCGTGGAAAAGGAGCAGGTCCAGAGCATTGCCGAGCCGTTGATCGCGGATGGCATGCCCAAGACCCTGGCCAACCAGGCAGCCAGCCTGCACCTGCTTTATCCGGCACTGGACGTGGTGGAAACCGCGGCGCGGCGCAATGCCGACGTCGCCAGCGTGGCGACGGTATTTTTTGGACTGGGCGACAGCCTGAGCTTGAAATGGTTGCGCGAAAGCGTGGAAAAACTGCCTGTGGAGGGCCAGTGGCACGCCCACGCGCGCGGCAACCTGCGCGACGAGTTGTATTCACAGCATCGCCGGCTTGCCGGCAGGGTGCTGGAAGCATTTCCGGACGAAAAGGACGCGGTCAAGCGCTGGACCGAGGCCAATCGCCCGGCGGTTGAGCACGTCACGCTGATGCTCAACGATATGCAGGCGCTTGCGGCGATGGATTATGCTACGGTATCGGTCGCGGTCCGCACACTGGAGGCATTGTTAAGTCAAACGCAAATAAAATGACCAGCACACGCATCCATTTTGTCGCCAGCCAGGTCGATTCCGCCGGGGACGCCTACGAGTTCCTGCAAAAGCGCTACGGGCAATACACCCTGAAAGATGCCGACGTGATCGTCGCGCTGGGGGGCGACGGTTTCATGTTGCGCACCCTGCATCGCATGCTGCCGAGGAACATCCCGGTCTTCGGCATGAAGATCGGGGACGTCGGCTTCCTGATGAACCGTTACAGCGAAGACGACCTGGTGGAACGCCTGGACGCTGCGATTCCGGTCAGCCTCAACCCGCTGCGCATGGTGGCGTTGACCGAGTCGGGCACCGAGACCAGCGCCCTGGCCATCAACGAGATTTCGCTGTTGCGCCAGACCAACCAGGCCGCCCATATCCGCATCATTGTCAATGACTCGGTGAAGGTGGAGGACCTGGTCTGTGACGGTGTCCTGCTGGCGACCGCCGCCGGCAGCACCGCGTACAACTTTTCCGTGCGTGGTCCGATCCTGCCGCTCGGTACCGATGCCCTGGCGCTGACGCCGATCAGCCCGTTCCGGCCGAGACGCTGGAACGGCGCGATACTGCCCAGTTCCGCCCGCGTCCGCTTCGAGATCCTCGACCATTACAAGCGCGCCGTCAGTGCGACAGCGGACGCCTACGAAGTGCGGGACGTGGTCCAGGTGGACGCGTTCGAGGACAAGGAAATCGAGATGAAACTGCTGTTCGATCCGGCCCATTCTTTAGAGGAACGGATATTGAACGAGCAGTTCCTGTAAGCCGGAATGCCGGTACGCTCAGCTGTTCTTATGGAGGTCCCGGCCTGCGCCGGGATGACGGTGCTTGTCGTCAGCGCTCCGCACGTTCATAGGTAAAAACGTAATAAATCAACCAACGTCATCCCGGCGCAGGCCGGGACCTCCCAAAACTGGCGCCGCGTTACGGACAGCGCCATATTCCGTAAAATCCGGTGTCGTATGCGGGCTGTTTTCTCATGTTCTGATAACGACCCTGTTATGCTGTTGACATGGCAAAGAGCAGCAACCCAGAAAACATTCTGCAGATGGGCACGGGCGGCAAACCGCTGATCGTGGCGATCTCCTCGCGTGCGCTGTTCGACCTGGACGAGAGTCACGCCGTATTCGAGACACAGGGTCTCGAAGCCTACGCCGAATACCAAATCGAGCGGGAAAACGAAATCCTGCAACCCGGTGAAGCCTTTCCGCTGGTCAGGAAACTGCTGGCGCTCAATTCCGCCATCCCACGGCACCAGGGGGTCGAGGTCATCCTGGTCTCCCGCAACAGCGCTGATTCCGGTCTGCGCATCTTCAACAGCATCGAGCACCATGGCCTCGATATCCAGCGGGCGGTGTTTACCAATGGTGAGAGCCCGTTCCGTTACATGAAGGCCATCGGCACCGGCCTGTTCCTGTCCGGTCACGCGGATGATGTGCGCCAGGCCCTTCAGGCCGGGTTCGCAGCAGCCATGATTTTTCCCGGCGCCAGGCACAGGCCGGACGGGGAGCAGTTGCGAATCGCTTTCGACGGTGATGCGGTGCTGTTCAGCGACGAGGCCGAGAAGGTCTACCAGGCCGAGGGCCTGGAGGCTTTTTCCAGGCAGGAAAAGCAGCGTGCCGACACACCCCTGCCGGAGGGTCCGTTCAAGCCGCTGATGCAGGCCCTGCAGCATATCCAGTCGGCATATCCGATCGACAACAATCCCATCCGCACGGCGTTGGTCACGGCAAGGTCCGCGCCGGCGCACAAGCGCGTCATCCTGACCTTGAGGAAGTGGGGCATACGCATCGATGAGGCGCTGTTCCTTGGCGGCAAACCAAAGGGGCCGTTTCTGGAAGCTTTTGGTGCGGACATTTTCTTCGATGACCAGCAGGTGCATTGCGAGTCCGCGCGGCAGCACGTGGCGACCGCACATGTCCCGAACGGGATCCGCAACCCCTAGGCCCGCACCCGGTCATCATCCGTCCGTGCACATTGGCTAGTGACTGATCGGGCCATGCAATTTAGAATATGCGCTTTTCGATGAACCCGTCGCACTAACTCCCGGAGTACCCATGGCCACACTGAATCCGACCGATCTATTCGATGTCCGCAGCTTGCTGAGCGAAGAAGAGCAAATGATCCAGGACACCGTCGCCCGGTTTGTCGACGAGCGCGCCCTGCCATTGATGGCGGATGCGTTCGACCGCGCGCAATTCCCAATGGAACTGATCCCTGAAATGGCCGAGTTGGGCCTGCTGGGTTCGAGCCTCGAAGGTTATGGCTGCGCCGGCCTGAATGGTGTTTCCTATGGACTGATATGCCAGGAGTTGGAGCGCGGCGATTCCGGCCTGCGCAGCTTTGCGTCGGTCCAGTCCAGCCTGTGCATGTATCCCATCCACAGCTATGGTTCGGAGGCGCAGAAACAACGCTGGCTCCCCGACATGGCGGCGGGCAAGGTGATCGGCTGTTTCGGCCTGACCGAAGCGCACGGCGGGTCGGATCCCGCCAACATGAAAACCAACGCCAGGCGTGACGGCGGCGACTGGGTCGTCAACGGCTCGAAAATGTGGATCACCAATGGCAACATCGCCGACATCGCCATCGTCTGGGCCCGCACCGAAGACGGTATCATGGGCTTCGTCCTCGAAAAGGGCATGCCGGGATTCGAGGCGCAGGAAATCCACCACAAGATGTCCTTGCGGGCATCGGTGACTTCGGCCCTCTACTTTGACAACGTGCGTGTTCCGGAAGCCAACCGCCTGCCGAATGTTTCGGGTTTGAAAGGACCGCTGGGCTGTCTGACCCAGGCGCGTTACGGCATCACCTGGGGTCCGATCGGCGCCGCGGTTGCCTGTCTCAAGGAAGCACTGGAATATACCGCCGACCGCAAGCTGTTCGGCCGTCCACTGGCAGCCAACCAGGCCATCCAGATACGTCTCGCCGACATGGCCCGGAGGATCACGACAGCGCAGTTGCTGTCGCTGCAACTCGGCCGTCTGAAGGACGCGGGTGTCATGTCCCCTTCACAGGTCAGCCTGGCCAAGTGGAACAATGTGCGCATGGCGCTGGATATCGCCCGCGATTGCAGGGACATACTCGGGGGTGCGGGCATCACCGTCGAACACGTCGCCATACGTCACATGCTCAACCTCGAAAGCGTGATCACCTACGAGGGTACGGAAACCATCCACCAACTGGTGATCGGCAGGGAACTGACGGGCATCAACGCCTTCTGATGTTGAATTTTTGATTGTCATCCCGGCGCAGGCCGGGACCTTCTCCGCACCAACGCGCCGCCAAACCAGGCATCGTCATCCCGGCGCAGGCCGGGATGTGAATTCACATTTGAAGTGCAACACTTGTTGACAAAATATTTCAGCAGATGTCCGGTAACCCAGACATTTTCTGGGGGTATTGTTATATGACCTGAGGATGT
>Ga0210074_1000400_pt1 | contig 15752 bp, 8 predicted proteins | sample China_Galinas_Co_FD_184860 | JGI IMG/M metagenome (GOLD analysis project Ga0210074, IMG submission 184860) | Wetland microbial communities from San Francisco Bay, California, USA, that impact long-term carbon sequestration -... | ecosystem: Environmental > Aquatic > Marine > Wetlands ... | reverse complement strand
CCGTTCTGCACATCGCTTATCGAGACGGTCGAAGCGCCGCTTCGCCGCAGGATTTGCTGCGGAACGCAACGGTCTTCGCAGGACTCGAAGGCTCGTCATCGCGGCTAATCTTCGAGCAACTGGTTACCCGCATTGGTGTCGAGCGGGATTCCTATGTGTACGTCAGCGACCCCGCCGAGGAGCCGGACGTGATCGTTGTATTTGCCCCGATCTCTTCCGAGGAAATGGATGTTCTGGACGGCTACCGACTCTACTCACTGGGCCGCCCCTCCGATATTGGCACGGGCAGCAAGGTAGACGCGGCGATTCTGCTGAACCCGACCTTGCGGCCATTTATCATTCCGGCAGGTATTTACGGCGATACCACGCCGGAGGCCGTCGTGACCGTCGCGGTCGATCGCCTGCTCGTCGCAAGGCGTGACCTGCCGGCTTCCACTATTTACGATTTTGTCACTGATGTCCTGCGTCTGAAACCAACGCTGGCCGCAACCTGGCCGGGAATATTCTTCGACCTGTCGGAAGACTTCGATGTCAGCAACGCGTCGTTCACGCTGCATGCCGGCACGCTTGATTACCTGAATCGCGAAGCACCGACAGTGTACGAGCGCTATTCCGGCGTTGCCGAGGTCGTCGTGACGCTGATTCTCGCGCTTGCCAGCGCGACGGTAGCGGGCGTTCGCATCTTCAATCGCTACCGCAAGAACCGTATCGATTCATTCTGCATCCGGGCCATCGAGCTGCGTGACTCGGTAGCGAGCGACTCGAGCGCGGCGGAACGCGCGGGCGTCGTCGCGCAATTGCGCGACCTGCAGACCGAGGCCTTCGGGCTACTCGCCGACGAAAAGCTCGCGGCTGACGAGAGCTTCCAGATCTTCGTGACGTTGTCGAACGACGCAATTACCCAGGTTTGTGGCGTCAACGCAACAAGTGCCGGCGAGTCTCGCTAGGAAGATTTTGTTATATAAGGGAAAGCCGATCCGTGATCCGTGTTGCGGGCAGGCAAATGATTTCCTAATATGGGCCTATAAGTCATTCGCAGAAATGGCATCGAATCCGATCTGTAAAGAGACATAGGGGAAGCATATGTACCAGACCAAACCCGTAGCGCGGGCTGTCGGCCTTGCGCTGGCTGCCAGTTCCCTTGGAGTGAGCCCGACGCTGCTGGCACAGGAAGTCGCCGCAGACGACGAGGGCCCGATCGAGGAAATCACGACGACCGGTTCGCGCATCCGCAAGGATGGTTTCTCGAGCGCGTCACCTATGGATGTCGTGATGACCAGCGCAGCCGCGCCCACGGGCATGGCGAACCTCTCCGAGCTGCTGCAGACCACGACGGTTGCCGCCGGTGCGCCGCAGATCACGGCCGCGACGTCAACGGCTTTCGTGCAGAACGGTGGCGCGGGTGTCAATACGCTGTCGCTGCGTGGCCTGGGTGCGAACCGCACGCTGACCCTGATTAACGGCCGCCGGGCCGGTCCTGCCGGTACGCGCGGTGGCGTCTCGTCTTTCGACCTGAACGTCATCCCGCTCGCGGCGATCGAGCGCATTGAGATCCTGAAGGACGGTGCGTCCTCTATTTACGGTTCCGACGCCATCGCCGGTGTCGTGAATATTTTCACGAAGAAGGAAGACGGCGGCACGATCGACGGTTACGTCATGACGCCCAGCGAGAGCGGTGGCGAAGAAACCCGCTTCAGCGCTTCCTGGGGCCAGAAATTCGACCGCGGCAATTTCCGCCTGACTGTCGACTACAACCAGATCAGCGAACTGCAGTACGGCGACCGCGATTACTTCAACTGCACCGAGCAGTATATTTTCAATGCGGATGGCACACGAGCCGACGTCATCGACCCGCGCACCGGCACTTACGCCTGCCGCGACACGCTCTGGGGCCACGTCTGGCTGTATGACTACCAGGGTGCGGGCGGCAACGTACCGACACCCACCCGTACGCTGGCACAGTACGATTATGACGGCGATCTGGGCCAGTACATCCCCGGCATTGCGGTCGATCCGAACGACCCCGCCTACCTGGTGACGCCGCCGGGCTGGTATCTCGTCAACTACGACCGGCAGTCGGATGGTGTGACCAACATGGATCACCCCTTCCATGACCTGTCGACAATGGTGCCGGAAGTCGAGAAGGCGACGTTCTTCGGCGAGGGCGAGTTCGACCTGAATGATGCAGTTGCCGTTTACGGCGAGGTCCTGCTGAATCGCCGCAAGACGTCCTCGAACAGTTACCGCCAGTTCTGGGGCTACGTCTACAACGAGTTTTCGCCGATCGGCTTTGGCACGAACCCGCTGAGCGCCGGCTGGACCGGCGACCAGTGGCTCAGCCCGACGCCGATCACCGATCATTTCGACAACGTCACCGAAGTGGACTACCAGCGCTATGTTGCCGGCCTCTACGGCGACATCAATGAGAACTGGTACTTCGACATCTCCTACCAGTACAGCAAGTCGGATGGCACCTACACGCAGGACATCATCTACGGCGACTCGATCTGGGACCAGAACTGGCTCTATGACTACGGTGGCACGAGCTACAGCTGTGTTGGCACCACGACGTCGACACGTGGCGTACCGTGCCAGGACATCCCGTGGCTCGATCCGGCTTTCCTGGCCGGTGATGTGTCGCCAGAGATGCAGGAGTTCCTGTTCGGCGTGGATGTCGGCAACACGATTTACAAGCAGTCCTCGTTCGACGGCTATGTCTCCGGCGGCTTGTTTGACCTGCCGGCGGGCGAAGTCAACGGCGCCTTCGGCTTCCATTACCAGACCGACGAGATCAACGACGTTCCGGGTGAGCAGACGCTGCTTGGCAACAGTTGGGGTCTCTCCTCGGCGGGCATCACGGCCGGCGACCAGAAGACCACGGCGTTCTTCGGCGAGTTCGATATCCCCTTGCTTGCCGACAAGCCGGGGGCCGAGTACCTGGACCTGACGGCATCGATACGCTGGACCGACGTCGACACCTATGGCGACGACACGACCTACAAGATCGGCATCAACTGGCTGATTGCCGAGGGTTTCCGTTTCCGTGCAACGCAGGGCACGTCGTTCAGGACACCGGCGCTGTACGAGCTGTATCTCGCCGACCAGACCTCGTTTGTCCGCCAGAGCAACATCGACCCTTGTGTCGCATGGGGGCAGGAACTGCAAGCCGGCAACATCAGTCAGCGTATAGCTGACAACTGTGCGGCGGACACCAAGTCACCCGAGTATCCGAACGGCATACCGCCCGATTTCCAGGCTGGCACCATAACGGCTACGACGATTTCCAGCGGTGGCCTCGGCGAGCTTGAAGCTGAGACCTCGGACGCCAATACGATCGGTTTCGTCTGGCAACCAGACTTCGCCGATCTCAGCATCTCCGTGGACTGGTTCCGGATCGTGGTAAACGACCAGGTCGACCAGCTCGGCGCACGCAACATCGCCTACGGATGTTACGGATCGGAGTTTTACCCGGACGAACAGCTTTGCCAGCTGTTTGACCGCTCATTGCCAGGTGGCGGAATTGATAACGTCGATGATCGTTACATCAATGTCTCTGAGCAAGAGAGCGAAGGTTACGATTTTGCGTTGAACTACAACGTCGACGTCGGTCCGGGCAGTCTCGATTTCGACTTCGCGTGGACCATCCAGACCGTTCGCTCGACGGCATTGTTCGCAGACCAGGTCGAGGACGATCTCGGCGACTTCGGCAACCCGGAAAATGTCGGTCGCTTGTGGACCACTTACCAGGTCGGTGACTGGGAATTCTTCTGGGCATGGCGCTACGTCGGGGAAGTCAACAGCGAACAGGACTTCGATGGACCTGAAGCGACCTATCGTGGCGAGACCGTCTATCGCGTCTTGTACGCCGATGCCGTTTCCTACAACGACTTCTCGGTTACCTACTTCTGGGATACCTACAACCTGAGGACGATTCTCGGTGTTGCCAACGCCTTCGACGAGCAGCCGCCGCAGATCACCACGCTGGGTGGCCCGTTGAGTTATGCCGGGCAGTCGGCGTTCTACTCGCAGTACGACTGGCTCGGGCGGCGCATGTTCCTGAACCTGACGTGGGATTTTGATTAATCAGAATTCCTTGATAGTTGATGATCGAGTGCCGGCATTTGCCGGCACTCTTTTTTCCGGTACCTTGTATGCCCAACCAGCAACGAAAGCAGAACGTTTATGCCGACAGTCCAGGCCAGGGGTGACAATCTCAATGAGCTGAACAGGAATTACGTGCAGGTGCCGCTCACCGAACCCGTCTTCCTGAACAGCGTTCCCAAGTGCGGCACGCACCTGATGCGCAACATCGTGCGCATGTTCGTGCCGGTCGAGCAGCAGTATCACAGGACCTTCATCCAGCACCCGGTGCTGCGGCAACATCTGGGTGCCTTCTCGCCGAGTCAACCGATGCTCAGCTGGGGGCACCTGCTGTTTTCCGATGATGGCGCCATTGCGCTACGCAATGTCCGACACACGGTCCTGGTCCGCGACCCTTACGACTGGGTGCTGGCACGGGCGAGATTCTTCCTGTCCGATACTTTCCAGGGCTCGCTCGAGCACCTGAAAGGAGGCAATGTCTCCGTCGAGGAAGTCCTGAACATGATGATCCTCGGTATCCACGAAAAAGCGCCGACAATGCAGGAAATTTTCCTGCACAACGCCGTCGGCTGGCTGGGCACCAAGGCAGGTATCGTGCGTTTCGAGGACCTCATCAAACACCTCAAAGACCTCGAATCGGATGCGGCAGAAGCTTATTTTGCCGGGCTGTTGGGGCAATGCGGCATCGAGGAACTCCCGCCCGACTGGCGGGATCGGGTGCGTGTCGGCTCCGACCGCAAACAGAGTGGTACCGCGCGGGAGAATCTCGCCGGCCAGAAATTCGACATCCCCGACGAATTGCCGGAGATCCAGAAGAAGATGGTGGACCTCGCGGCGCCTGGCCTGCGCGCGCTCCTCGGCTATGCCTGACGTGTAAACCGGATTACGGCCATGGAAACCAGCGGTGTACTGGCACAGCGAAAAATCAGCGCCAGGGAGCGCGGACAAAAAGCCGCGGCGTTCCTGGTCCTGACGTTTGCTGCCCTCGGCCTGCTCTGGTTTTGTAGCGATGGACGCTTGCTGACGCACCGTGCCTGGATGTTCTGGGCGGGGTTGGTTTGTGTGCTGGGCATTGCGGCGGCAATGAGGGCGGGACTCAGAACCGGCGAATCCGCGCGTTCGAAAGAGGCCAGTCGACTGCTGCGTATGCGGATCGAAGACGATCGCGAGGGCAGGAGCTGGATACTGCGACTGCCGTTCCATGCCAGGCTCATGCTGGCGCGACTGATTGTCGCGGCAGGCTTGCTCGGCGTGGTCGCCGGCGCAGGGCTCCTCGCCTGGCAGGCCTACATATTCCTGAGTGCTGATTACTGGCCGAGACTGTCCCTGCTGCAGTTTGCCCGGCAGTTTGTGCCCTGGCTCGCAGCCCCGCAGTCCTGGTTGCAGCTGCACGAACTCGCGGCCGCATTACTCGACCTGGTGCCCGCCTCGGTCGCCGCCGTGTTTGCCGGGTTGCTGGTCGCGGGCGCGGGCAACGCGCTGCTGGCCCGCTTCAGGCTCGCCGGCTGGCGTCGAACCTAGGCCGACCTGGCGCCGCTGCTGCGCTTTTTCCGGGTCTTCTTCCTGGGCTGTGGTTTGGCCGCACGCTGCAGTTCCTTCAGGGACTTTTCCAGGCAAGTGACGAAGAAACTGATATCCGGCATCGTTTCACGCACCGACGTCACATTGAAGGAAATATCGCCGTTGTAGCTCGGTGTGCCGATGAACAGTCCCATCCCGGCGGCCAGCGGCGCCAGCCCGTATGCGCCGACCTGCCTGGCGCCGTTCATGTACATCGGGACCTGCGGCCCCGGCACATTCGAAATGAACAGGTTACAGGTCGTGGCGGCGAGCCCGGCACGCAGAACCAGGCGACCGGCGGTAACCATCGTCGCGGCCGGTACGTGCTGGCTGAGGTCTGTCATCAGGCGGGCCGAAACACCGGCTTTCGCTTCCTTGCTCCGCTTCGTCGAATTGCGAATATGGCGCAGGCGTTCGATCGGGTTCGCGATGTCCGTGAAGATCCGGGTCGTCATCGACGTGATGTGATTGCCGGCTGCGTCCGGATCTTCTTCGTCTGACGGCCGTGCGTTGATCGGCACCCAGGCAACGAGTGAGTCGTCGGGTAGTTCATTGTGGTGCTGGAGGTACTTGCGCAGCGCGCCACCGCAAATACACAACACGACATCGTTGATCGTGCTGCCGGGGACGGCCTTGCGAACCGCGCGTAGCTCGTCGAGCTTGAATGTCGTGGCATCGAACATCTTGTGCGACGTCACATAGCAGTTGAAGCGGGTGTCCGGTACCGGCGTGCCGCGACCCTCGCCCCGCGAACTCAGCGCATTCTGCGCCGCCCGGTAGAGTGTCGGAGCGGACCGCATGATGGCATCCGTCATGCCCACCGGCGACCGCACGGTATTCCAGACCGCGCGTGCGGCCATTTCGGCGATGTTGGGCTTCGGATTCTCGCTCACCGGCTGACTCTCGAGCGGCATCGCCGGCGTGCCTTTTGCATCGACATCGAGCAAGGCACGATAGAACTTGATGATGGAGGCGCCGTCGACCGCCGCGTGATGAATCTTGGTTGCAATCGCGTAGCTTCCGGGTGGAATGCCGGCGACGTTATCGAGCCCCTCGATCACATACATGCGCCACAGCGGTCGGCTCATATCCAGCGGACGCGAGTGGTAGCGCGCCAGGTGAATGCACAGTTGCCGCCAGTCGCCGGGTTCCGGCAGTCGGCCGTGCCGGATGTGATACTCGAGATCGAATCGATCGTCATCCACCCAGTAGGGGAAGTCGAGTTCGAACGGCACCCGCACCAGCCGTCGCCGGCACAGCGGGCTCATATGCAGCCGGCTCTCGACATGCGCCAGGATATCCTTGAAGCGCACGCCCTTGCCGCCGGGCGCCGTCGACGGGTCGAAGATCGACACCGAGGTGATATGGATGTGGTTTTCCTCGGACTCCATGTACAGGAACTGGGAGTCCTGTGGGCTCAGCTGTTGCATACTATGGCGTTCCGGTCCTGGTCTTTTTCGCGGCGCCCGGTTTTGAACGGGGATCGCCACTCGATTGCGTTGCTGTCAGCAGCCGGTCGGACTCGTTCTGTCCCATGGCCTTGAGAAACATGTTGCGTACCGCGGCGACGTGCTCGTCGATGGTGTCCACTGACCAGTCACTCGTATCGACTGGCTCGAGCACCTCGACTTCGACCGTGGCGGGGCGATAGACGAACTCGCCTTTCGGCATCACGTCGCCGGAGTTGTGAATAACGATCGGCACGACGGGAACACCCGCCTGTATTGCGAGGTGAAACGCGCCTTTCTTGAACGGCGCAAGCCGCGGAGTAACCGAGCGGGTGCCTTCCGGCGACAGGCAGACGGACTTGCGCTCGATGCGCATCGTGTCGACCAGCGATGTCAGAGACTCGATCGCGCGTTGCGTGTCCTTGCGATCGATCAGCACGACGCCGGAGAACTCGAGGACCCGGCCGATAAGCGGGATGTCACCGATCTCCTTTTTACCGACACCGGTGATATCGCGCCGCAGCAAGCGAGCAATGATGACCATGTCGACATTGCTCTGGTGATTGAAAATGAAGACGGCAGGGCGATGCGACCACAGGTATTGCTCGCCCTTCACGTCGAGGCCGAGGCCTATCAACGCGCTTGCTGTATCGGCAAACAGCGACATCGAGAAGTTGATCGCATCACGCTTCGATCCGGTAAGCGCCCAGATCGGAAATCCCGCCACAAACGAGCCAAGGAGTGTGCTCGGCAGAAACAGCGTGCGCAACAGGTCAGTGACCTGTGGCCGACCGCGGCTCGCGAACCGCCGCACCGGCCAGCCGCGCCTCTCCGCGATCGACCGCAGCTTGTTGTTCGGATTCAGCGGACGCGGGTTCCCGACGTGTTCGAGCAGCTGTATATCATCGCTGCTGTCGGAATAGAAAAAACTTCGCTTGAGATCGAGACCATGCTTCTCGGCAAGTGACTCTGCCGCCTTGACCTTGCCTTCGCCGAAGCAGATGGGACGAATCACGGCGCCGGTGAAAATACCGTCTTCCACCTGCAAACGGGTGCACAGCAAGTGCTCGATATCGAGATCGCGTGCGGCGGGTCGTACCTGGTACGGCGTCGCCGAGGAGATGATCGCGACGGTATGCCCGCGTTGCAGGTGGGCCCGCACCAGTGCCCGGGTTTCCGGATAGATCTGGCGGGCGATGTGCGATTCGAACATCTCCTCGCCGAATTCGATGTAGCTGTCTTCGCGCACGCCCCGCAGGAACTGCGACGCCGCCACCATCATTCCGGAAAAACCCATCGCGCCGAGGCCGAAGCTGGCCATGACCGTTACCAGTTCGACGAGGTCGCGGGGCGACAGGTCGCCGCGCGTGATTTGCTCACGGAGAAAGGCAACCGCCGAATAACCGGCGATGATGGTTCCATCGAAGTCGAAGAAAGCCCCGATCGAGGCGTCTTCCGGTAGGTCCAGGACTTCGCTGACAACTTCCTGGTGCGGCAACATATTCATAGGTCCCTCACGAAGCCGCCTAGTATATGCCCAATTGCGTTACAAGCCGAGGACATGCCTCGCAGAAGGCAGTGCCACGGCAAAACCTCTACAATTTCTGGATTCGACGGCGCGACAAATGGTCTGCATGCAATGATCAAGAGACTGCACGGGCAGGGACTGGCACTTTCGGGCGGTGGTTACCGCGCCAGCCTGTTTCATCTCGGCGTGACCCGGCGGCTGCACGAACTCGGCGTTCTGCAGGAGACGACGCGCATATCGAGCGTTTCCGGCGGCAGTATCCTGTCCGGCTTTCTCGCCCACAAGATGCTGCAGCATGGGGTAGAGAGGCCGGTGTTCAGCGATTGGGAGGCCCAGGTGTCGGCGCCGTTCCGGGAACTGGTCCGCAAGGACATCCGCACCGGGCTGCTGCTCCGGCACCTGGCATGGAACTGGGCGTTTCCGGGGCCGCGCGCCAACGGTCTCGTCAAGGCCCTGGAGAAGAAGCTCGGCAAGCGGCGCCTGGTGGAACTGCCGAAAGCATCGCCGCACACGACCGAGTTCATCTTTCTCGCGACCGATATCGAGCAGGGTGTGCTGTGGCGCTTCACGCCGGAGAAGATCGGCAATTACCGCCGCGGCCTCGACGCCACTCCCGCTGACATGACGATTGCGCGAGCGGTCGCCGCGTCGGCCTGTTTTCCGCCGGTGTTCGGGCCGATCACGATCAAGCGCGACGGCAAGGCGACTGCCTACCTGACGGACGGCGGTGTCTATGACAACACCGGCATGGAGCCGATCTGGACCGACAACAAGGTCATCCTGATTTCCGATGCCGGTACGCCGTTCGAAACGCGGGTTCCCAAGTGGTTCGGTTCGCGCATCATGCGCTACGTCAACATCGGCAGGAACCAGGTCGGCGCCCTGCGACGGCGCGCGGTTATCGAGCGCCTGCACAAGGACTACCAGCTGGTGCGCGAGTACGACGAACGAGACCTGGCTGCCGCCGATATCGAGTCGCCGTGCAAGCTTGCGGACGACGTGGACTGTTTCATGCGCCGGCGGCGCCTGACCGACAAGCCCACCGGTGCTTTCTGGCGGCTGGGAAGTCGTCGCGAGAGCTTCTACGAAGGTGGTGACGCGCAGTTCCGGCGGGAAATTGAAGCGCTCGAGAAAGACTGGTACGGCTATCCGGATGGCAGCCCCGGAGACATCGTCGCGGCGAGGATTACCGAGATTCGTACCGACCTCGACGCCTTCACGACGAAGGAAGCCAAGATCCTCGAAAACCACGGCTACGTGATGGGCGACCTGGCCATCCGCCGGCACGCCCGGCACCTGGGTAACCTCAGCATCGAATTCCGCGTACCGCATCGGGATGTCATTGATCCGGAAGTTGCAACTGTGGCCCTCCGCAAAAGCCATAGCCGCCTCTACTTATGGCGGCGCTGGTTCGAATGACTACAATTGATCCGACACGTATTAACCGGCAGGACAACATGACTGACAAATTCGTTTATTCGTTTGCGGATGGTGATGGCCACGACAAGAAGCTGCTTGGTGGCAAGGGCGCCAATCTCTGCGAGATGACCCAGATCGGCATCAACGTGCCGCCGGGTTTCGTCGTGACGACCGAGGCCTGCCTGGCCTACCTTGCGGAGGACCGCCTGCCGGACGGCCTGCTGGATGCCGTGCGTGCAGAAATCGCGCAGCTGGAGCAAGCGACGGGCAAGGGATTCGGCGACAGCGCCGATCCGTTGCTGGTGTCGGTACGGTCCGGTTCCGCGCTGTCCATGCCGGGCATGATGGACACGATCCTGAACCTCGGCCTGAATGACGAGACCCTCGTCGGCCTCGTCGAGCAGACTGGCGACGAGCGCTTTGCCTACGACGCCTATCGACGTTTCATCCAGTTGTTCGGCAAGGTGGCACTGGGTATCGACGACGAATACTTCGACGAGCATTTCGACGCGGTCAAGCAGCGGGCGGGCGTCAAAGCCGACGTCGGTCTCGACGCTTCGCATCTCAAAGAGATCAGCCAGCTGTTTCTCGGCGTCGTCCGCCGCCAGACCGGCAAGGATTTTCCGAGCGATGTCATGACGCAGCTGCAGCTGTCAATCGAAGCCGTGTTTCGCTCGTGGATGGGCAAGCGCGCCGTCGACTACCGGCGCGAGTTCCAGATCACGCCGGACATGGCAAACGGCACCGCGGTCAATATCTGCACGATGGTCTTCGGCAACAAGGGCAATGACTGTGCGACTGGTGTCGGCTTCACCCGCAATCCGGGTACCGGCGAAGACGAAATGTACGGCGAATACCTGGTTAACGCGCAGGGTGAGGATGTCGTGGCCGGCATTCGAACGCCGAAGCCGCTGGTCGAGATGAAAGACGAGATGCCGGCGATGTTCAAGCAACTGGTCGCGCTGCGCAATAAGCTCGAGTCACACTACAAGGAAGTGCAGGACTACGAATTCACGATCGAGAAGGGCACGCTCTATTGCCTGCAGACACGCAACGGCAAGATGAATGCCGCGGCTACCGTGAAGACCTCCATCGACATGTTCAACGAAGGCCTGGTTACGAAGGAGCAGGCGCTGTTGCGGGTTGCGCCCGAGCTGCTGGAACAGCTGCTGCACCCCAGTCTCGATCCGGCCGCCGCGGCAGCGGCAATCGCCACGGGCCTGCCTGCGTCTCCCGGTGCCGCGTCCGGCAAATGCGTATTCGATGCGGACCTTGCGGAGAAACTGGGCAATGAAGGCGAGTCGGTCATCCTGGTGCGTGAGGAAACGCGCCCCGAGGACATTCACGGGTTCTTCGCGGCCAGGGGCATCCTGACCAGCCGCGGCGGCAAGACGTCACACGCAGCGGTCGTCGCGCGCGGTATGGGCAAGCCCTGCGTGGCCGGCGCCGAGGGGATCGAGGTCGATGTCGCACTGCGGCAGGCTGTCGTCGGCGAACACGTCCTGCACGAAGGCGACGTCATCACGCTCGACGGGGGTACCGGCATGGTTTATCTCGGCGCGGTCCCGACGATCGATGCGCACTTTTCACCCGAGCTGACCGAATTGCTGACATGGGCCGACGAGGCCGCCGGGATGAAAGTCATGGCGAATGCCGACACGCCCGAGGCGGCGCGCATGGCGCGGGAATACGGCGCAATGGGCATCGGGCTGTGCCGCACGGAGCGCATGTTCAACGCGAGCGACCGTCTGCCCATCGTCATCGACATGATCCTGGCGAATAACCGGGAGGACCGGAAGGCGGCGCTGGCGCGGTTGCTGCCGATCCAGAAGGCCGACTTCGTCGAACTTTTCACGGTTATGGCACCGGACCCGGTCACCGTTCGGTTACTCGATCCGCCGATGCATGAATTTCTACCGACCGAGCAGCAATTACTTGACCAGATCGACACGCTGCGCCTGTATCGCGACGTCGTGCGCGGCCGGCAGACGGCCCTCGCAACCTTTGCGGACATGCCCGAGCTACCCAAGCCCTTCGACGAACTGAGTGAAGAGCTGGTGATTGACGCCTTGACGAAGAAAGAGCGGATGCTGAAAAAGGTGCGCGAATTGCAGGAGGTCAATCCGATGCTCGGCCATCGCGGCGTGCGTCTCGGTATCGCCTATCCCGAAATCTATGCGATGCAGATCGAAGCGATCCTGGAAGCGGCCGTCGAGTGTGCGAAAAACGGCGTCGATGTGCAGCCCGAGATCATGGTGCCGCAGGTGATTACGTCCCAGGAGCTGGCACATGTGAAGCACACGGTCGCGACGTTGACGACCGGGCTGGAAAAGAGTTTCGGCAAGAAACTCGACTTCAAGTTCGGCACGATGATCGAGACGGTGCGTGCCTGCACTCGCGCCTGGCACCTCGCGGGCAGCGCCGAGTTCTTTTCCTTTGGCACCAACGACCTGACGCAGGCGGTCTTCTCCTTCTCACGCGAGGATGCGGAGAACAAGTTCCTGCCGATGTACAACGAATCCGGCATCCTGCAGGACAATCCTTTCGAGGTGCTGGACATCAAGGGCGTCGGCCGCCTGATCAAGATGGCAGTGCAAAGCGGGCGGGAACAGCGTGCTGACCTGAAGATCGGTATCTGCGGTGAGCAGGGCGGTCATCCGGAATCCATCCATTTCTGCAACGAGGTCGGCCTGAACTACGTCTCCTGTTCCGGCCCGCGAGTGCCGATCGCGAGATTGGCGGCGGCACAAGCGAGCTTGCGGCAACAGCGCTGAAAACCTACTCGTAGCGCAACGCGAGAATCGGGCTCGACCGTGCGATGCGAATCGCATGGCCCGCGACCGTACCCCAGGCAAGCAATACGGCGATCGTACCGGCTGCCAGCAGGATGACGATGGGCGCCTCGATGCGGTCTGCGAAAAAGTTCAGGTACAGGTTGGACGCGAAGAATGCCGCCGGTAACGCCAGCGCCAGCGCCCACAGCACCGGCGTCGAGAACTGCCAGACGAGGAGGCGTGCAATCTGGGTCGTGCTGGCGCCGAGCACCTTGCGCACGCCGATTTCCTTGGTGCGTTGCGCCGCCATGAACGCTGCGAGACCGAACAGTCCAATCAGCGCCAGCGCCAGGGCGATCAGCGCGAATATGGCCAGCGCCGAATTCATCAGCTTCAGGACGTTGTAGACGTCGTCGAAGACCTCGTCGAGAAAACGACCCTGCATCGGGTACTCCGGAATGACCCGATCCCATGCATCCTCGATGCTCTCGACCGTGTCCATCATGTTGCCGCCGGTGATGCGAATCGAGCCGATACGAAAATCGTTGGGTATGTAGCGAAATACCCAGGGCTTTTCTTCGTTGAAAAGGCCGACGATGTTCTGCGTCGGCAAGACCCCGACGACGATGTATTCAACCGTGGTCTGCTCCTCGTCGTCTTCCCCGCGTTGCTGGTAGAAGCGCTGGTTGAGGGCCTCCTGTGCACTGTTGAATCCGAGTCTGCCGAGCGCCAGTTCATTGATCAGCACATTGACTGTCTCCTGATCCTCGCCGAATTCGTCGTTCGCCATGTCGCGGCGCAGGCCGCGGCCGGCCAGCAACGGAATGTCATAGGTCTCGAGGAATTCGGGTGACATTGACATATGTTGCAGGTTGAACTCACCGGCCTCGTCGCCCGGTTGCATGCTGAACGTCGAGGACGAATTGTTTTGTTCGTAAGGTACCTGCGAGGAGAACGAGACGCTGTCGACGTTCGGCAGTGCTTCGAGTTCGTGCCGCAAGGTATCGAGGCGGTCGTTGATGCCTTCGACGAACAGGCGGTCGATCGTGTAGATTTCCGAGCGCGGGAAGATGTAGCTCGATTCCTTGACGCGTTCGTTCTGCATATAGACCACGGCGACCAGCGCCAGCATGAAAGCCGAAATCGCGAACTGTCCGCCAATCATGAAAGACCGCATGGTCGAGCCGCTTTTACCCTTGCGGGCCCCGTCGCGCAGTGCGTCGATCGGCGTGGCCCGCGTAATCAGCCAGGCCGGGTAGATTCCGGCGCAGATGCCAACGAGCGCCGTCGTCAGGATCAGCCACGGCAGGGTGGCAACGTAGTCCAGAGCGAGGCTCTTGCTGGCAGCATTGTTGAATAGCGGAATTAACATCTCGAGTACCGCAATGGCGACGATCATCGCGATCGTTGCAATGACGAGACTCTCGACCAGGAATTGTACGAGCAACTGGCGCTGGCTGGCGCCCATGGTCTTGCGCATGCCGACCTCTCGACCGCGGCCAAGCGACTGCGCCGTGGCGAGATTCGTGTAGTTGATACAGGCGACAATCAGGACCATGAAGCTCAACAGGCTGATGACCGCAATCACGGGCATGCCGATCATGTCCCAGACTGCGAGGTTTGCGTGCGAGAGCTCGCTGACCGTAAAAGCAGCAACCACTCTCTTTTGCTCGTCCGGGACCAGGCGTTCATAGATGCTGTCCATCTGGGTTTGCAGCCAGGTGCCGTCCAGACTTTCCGGCAGCAGGACGTAGGTCATGTTGCCGAGCGAGAGGTTGTTCCAGTTGCCGGCAAGGTCATAGTCGCGCATGCGATTCAGGCCGGTGATCGGGGCGACGATACTGAATTGGCCGTCGAGTACCGGTGACGAATTGAGATGCGTATTGAGGGGCAGATCCTCGATAACCGCGGCCACATGGAAGTCGAATTCGTTGTCGAACGTGACGACGCGGCCGACGACGCCGGTTTCGCCGAAATACTTGGTCGCGAGCGACTCGGTAATGATGAGTCCGGACGGATCGTCCAGCGCGGATTCATCGCCCTGGATATAGTTGAAATCGAGGATGCGGGGCAGTGCCGGATCGGCAAAGATTATGCCTTCGTAAAAGCTCTCCTCGCCCATGCTCAGCAGGTACTCGGACCGAATGGTACGAGCGACGCTTTCGACGTCCTGCAATTCGCTGTCGATGATCGGGCCGATCGTCGAAAACGTGGAGTCGAAGTTGTCCACCCCGACATTGAGTTCCGGCGTCGCGATCGAGCCGATCGTGTAGATGCGGGTTGCTTTGTCAAAAAACAAATCGTGCGTCGCTTCGTATTTCACGAGCAAGCCGCCGAAAATGTAAATGATCAGACCGATCGACAGGCCGGAAATATTGATTACCGCGAACACCTTGTTCTTGCGCAGGTTGCGCAGCGCAATTTTGACGTAGTTCCAGAACATTGTTTTCCCCGCTTCGTTATCTTCGGGCGCTTTATGCAGCGCGCGTGTTTTCGGTGACGACGTGGCCGTCGAACAGGTTCACGGCGCGGTGCGCGTAGTCGGCATGTGCCGGCGAATGCGTCACCATGACGATCGTCGTGCCCTCGTTGTTCAGCGAGCGCAGCAGTTCCATGACTTCCTGGCCGTGCACCGAGTCGAGGTTACCGGTCGGTTCGTCGGCGAGAATCAGCGGCTGATCGCCAACGACGGCACGTGCGACGGCGACACGCTGCTGCTGGCCGCCGGAAAGCTGGCTCGGCATGTGATTGGCGCGATGCGCGATGCCCATACGGTCCATGACCTCGGTGACGCGACGTTTGCGTTCGGCTGCCGGCATGTTGTGGTAGAGGAGTGCGAGCTCGATATTTTCGGCGACACTCAGTTCATCGATCAGGTTGAAGCTCTGGAAGATGAAGCCGATGTTCTGCTTGCGAATCTCG
>Ga0210074_1000399_pt1 | contig 15781 bp, 15 predicted proteins | sample China_Galinas_Co_FD_184860 | JGI IMG/M metagenome (GOLD analysis project Ga0210074, IMG submission 184860) | Wetland microbial communities from San Francisco Bay, California, USA, that impact long-term carbon sequestration -... | ecosystem: Environmental > Aquatic > Marine > Wetlands ... | reverse complement strand
ACTGCTGTACTGGTTTTCTTCACTTTCACCGTCGTCGGCAATCTGATTGCGTCTCCTTTTAACGACCTGCTCTCAGAACGGACCGAACAGGCACTGAGTGGTGAGACCAATGACGAGGTTTTTTCCCTTGGCCAATTCCTCAGTGATTCCTGGCGGACTGTGCTGATGGAAGCCAAAAAGATGTCGATATTCGTTGTGCTGATGGTGCTTATTCTGCCGCTGAATTTGTTGCCGGGGATCGGTAACGGGGTCTACACGGTGCTTGCTGTCTGCCTGACACTCTTCTTCCTCAGTTTTGAATACCTGGGATTTGTCATGGTCCGCAAGCGCAAGTTCTTCAGCGAACAGAAGAGCTACATCTTTGCCCGTAAATTCCTCATGCTCGGTTTCTCGTGCGGCGTGATGGCCCTCCTGGCGATCCCGTTCTTCCAGATGCTCTGTATCCCACTGGCCGTTATCGGTGTCACCCGTCTGTGGTGTGAAGAGACCGGGTTGATCAGAAAAGACAGTGCCGCCGTCCGGGGCTCGACAATGGAAGAGACGGCGTGACAGGTGGGCTGGTGATGAAAAACCTGATCATTAAAGCGGCCCGTGAAGCCGGAGCCCTTCTCATGGAGAACTTCGAACGTGGCATCCCTGTCGAGTTCAAGGGTAAATATGATTTGGTGACTGAAGCCGACCGCCTGTCGGAGGCTTTGATAGTTCGACTGATCCGTGAGCAGTTCGCTGATCACGATATCCTTGCTGAGGAAGATGATTACGGCGATTTGCACTCTGACCATCGCTGGATTATTGACCCACTTGACGGGACTACAAATTTTGCCCATGGCTTCCCATGGTTTGCGGTTTCTATTGCCTTGGAGATACGTGGCCAACTGGTTCTCGGGGTTGTCTATAACCCTTACGTGAGAGAGTTTTACTTTGCCGAACGTGATCAAGGGGCGTTTCTGAACGATCGTCGTCTGAAGGTTTCAGAGACCCGCTGTCTGGAGCGATCGCTTCTGGCCACCGGGTTTGCCTATGATCACAAGAGTTGCAAGGCGAACAACTACGATTATTTTGCCCGTTTCCAGCGAGAAGCGCAGGCCTGTCGCCGTCCCGGAGTCGCCAGTCTCGATCTTGCCAGTGTTGCAGCCGGACGATTCGACGGGTTCTGGGAGATGAAGTTGAAGCCCTGGGACCTGGCTGCAGGAATTCTGCTGGTCGAAGAGAGCGGTGGCAGGGTAAGTGATTTTGATGGCAATCCGATGACCCTCGATTCCCTTGAATGTCTGGCCAGTAATGCTCTGATTCATGAAGAAATGCAGAAAATCCTGCAGCCTGGATGTCGCCCCCATGCAGTCTAAAAAGCCACTTTTCTTGTTGGGTAGGATATCTGCCTGCGTCTTTATATTTCTGGCGTTGTTGTCGGCACAAAAAATTTCAATCGTTTTTGCCTCACCGGCAAGTCAGGCCGAGAAAGCCGTTATCCTGCTGGAACAGAAGAATTACTCTGGAGCCCTTGAGGTGCTGCGTTCCCTGGAAAAAGCTCTCAGCGACCCTGCCCAGATAACCAATATGATCGCCATTGCCTACCTGGGACAAGGTTACCAGCTGCTTGCTGCAGGGGAATTTCAGGCTGCCCGTGACTCTTTTCGTTCCGGTCGCAGCTACAACGAGGAAGATCTCCGTCTCTGGCAGGGTGAGGCAATTACCTTCTACAGGCAGGGTAAATACCAGGACGCGGTCTCTTTACTCGACCAGGCGCTTGGTATTGATCAACAAAACCCTGATGTCTACCTGCTTCTGGGCAAGGCTTATTATGCCGGTGGTCGCATGGCTGAAGCAGTTGATGCACTGCAGAGGTCAGTGGAATACGGCGGTGGTGATGAAGTTGCTCGTTTGCTCGACAAGGTGCGTCGGGAGTGGCAGATTGAAGAGGAGATGCAACTGGAATACCGGGGCCATTTCCAGTTGTCCTTCGTCGACGGCGGACAAGCCTCGGACCTGGCCTCCGATATCCTGGCAACGCTTGAAGATGCCTACGTAGAGGTGGGTTCCGATCTGGCGTACTATCCAGATGTCAGGGTCCCGGTACTGCTTTACTCCCACAGAGACTATGCAGATGTGACTCAATCGCCGGATTGGGCAGGTGCCGTCTATGATGGCAAAATCCGTTTGCCGATGGCCGGTATGCGGGGAATGACAAAGCGATTTTCAGCGATCCTCTATCATGAGTACATGCACGTTCTGGTTCACTTTATGACAGGAAATAATGTGCCGTATTGGCTCAATGAAGGCTTGGCAGAGCTTTCCGGTCGCCGGATTGATTCCGCTCCGCTGACCGACTTGACCGCAGCGTCAGAAACAGGCCAGCTCCTCGAATGGCGTGATCTTGAAAAGCCGTTTTCCGATATTCCGGAGGACCAGGTCCCGCTGGCCTATGAACAGAGTTACTCCCTGGTCCTCTTCATGGTAGACAGCTATGGTTGGCACAACATGGCAGAACTTCTGGAGAGCCTCGGTAAACAGCAGGAATGGCAGGTCGCCGTTTCAGTTGCATACCAGGAGTACGGGCTGGATTGGCCTGCCATTTTGAAAGAATGGCAGAACGGTCTTAATTGATCAAAGCTACTCGGTCTTTTCTTCTGGCGGAACAACTTCATGTGATGACTCATCGGTTCTGATCTGCTCGACTTCCTCCTCGATAGCAGCCGCTTCAGCCTTCAACTCATCAAGCCTGTTCAGAATAGTCTTGACCGCCTCCTGGCTCATAATTCTCTTTTTTCCGGCTTCGCGTAAATCGTCAATCAGTTTGCCGAGTTCGGCGTGAGCTGCACCGATTTTTTTGTGTAGTGCAGAGAGGTCAATTTTTTTCTGTACCAGTTTTTTGTACTGGTTGGCTTTGAATGTAGCAGTGTTGAAAGCCTGACGGGTGCTTCCCCAGAACTTCTCCGTGGTTTCCTTGAGCTTTTCGAGTTGATCTTCCTGCCGCTCCTTAGGTTCAGCGGATTCTGCCTCTGGTGCTTTTTGATCTTTTTCTTGTTCGGCCATGTTGTTCCCCCTAGGTTGTATATTTCACAGCTTATCATTGTCCGTATAGGGGTCAAGAAGATCTTTTTACTATCACTTCTTGCCCCTGACATGATGATCGTCTAGAATGTGCAAATTTGGATTACAAGGAGGAATATTATGGTTTCTGCTGAAAGAGGACAGACCAAGTTTCAGATCAATTTGCGTCGTTACTTGCGAGAAACTGGAGTGGATCGCGACCTGACCCGTGTTATCTGCGAAATTGCCAATGCCTCAAAATACATCATCAATGCCATTCGTACCGGTGACCTTGGTGTGGCCGGAACATCCAACCTCTACGGTGAACAACAGCTGGCACTCGATGTCTTGTCTGACCGGATCATTCAGAAGCGTTTGATGTATTCCGGTGTGATTGCCAAGATGGCTTCGGAGGAGCTGGACGAGATCATCTCGGTGACAGTCCCGACCAACGGTCGCTACTCTGTTGCATTCGATCCACTTGATGGGTCATCACTTGTCGATGTCAACCTTGCCGTCGGGACCATCGTCTCCATTTACGAAGGGGATAACGTCCTGCAGCGGGGACGGAACCAGGTCGCCGCACTCTATGTCCTTTACGGCCCTCGTACGACCATGGTTGTTTCGACCGGTAACGGGGTGCATGAATTTGCCATGAACCTGCTGATGGAATTCGACCTGGTCCAGGAGAATATTAAATTGCAGGGACCGGCTAAAATCTATGCGCCGGGCGGGGCTCGTAACAAATACTCCAATGGGGTCGAAAAATTTGCCCAGCACCTCGAAACCAATGGTGCCAAACTGCGTTACAGCGGCGGGTTTGTTCCGGATATCAACCAGGTTTTGATCAAACGGGGCGGGATATTCATGTACCCGCACCTTAAAGATGCCCCCGCTGGAAAATTGCGCCTGCTCTACGAATTGAACCCCATGGCTTTCCTGGTTGAACAGGCAGGGGGCGCGGCGTCTACCGGAAAGCAGAGAATCCTCGATGTCGAGCCGGAGAGTGAAGATCAGCGCGCACCAGTTTTCATCGGAACTTCTGAAGCCGTTGAAATGGCGGAAAAATTTATCAGGGAAGAAGAGGGGTAGCTGGCTATTCCCATACACATCTAAAATGAGGGGCACGTATTTGTTACGTGCCCCTCATTTTTGGTGAAACTACGGTCAGGTCAGTCAAGCGTATATAGCGTATCGTCGTGTTCAGGGGGCAGGTATTGTTTTTTCAACCCCTTCAACTTCTTCTGGTTGAACAGGTCGTTACCGTCAAACAGGTCTCCCATCTCGGCTTCAATCTGTTCCGGGTCTTCTCCGGCTTCCAGGCGACTCAGAGCTTCTTCTGCGCTTTCGCCAAGTTCCATCCCCGTCATACTTGAAAATCTGCGCATGAAATTGGCCATCGCCTTCGGGTCGTTCTCATCGATGGTTTCCATTTCACCAGCGAGGGCCATCACTGCCTGCTCCATCTTTGATTCGTCAATGTCCGGCATGCCTTCTGTTGGTTCGTCCAGATTCCTGGATATGGCAAATTTAGAAACCTGTTTTTCCAGATTTGGTCGATTGCAGCGCGGGCAGGATGGGGTTTTGTCCTTGTTGACCCGACGAGAGAGGAAGTTGAAAATGGCGTGGCACTCTGCACAGTAGAATTCGTAGACAGGCATTGAGCTCTCCTGATTGAAGATCGGTATAGCTTTATTTAACGCAAAGTCGCTAAGAGCGCAAAGGATAAATGCACCGGTATATGCAGGCGGAGCAAAATAAAAAAGTCCGGCATGATACCCTGCCGGACTTTTTATACAGCATGTTCGAAACTGGTTCAGTTGAGCAGTGCCTTGCCTTTTTCGAAGCCGAGGCTGAAAGCTTTCTTGTTCAGTTCCTTGAAAGCCTCCGGCACCTTGCGTAGTACGGCTTCTTCACCTGCTTCCCTGGAAACGACGCCGGTCAGGCCGATCATGGCGCCCAGGGCGACCACGTTGGCAACGATCTCGCGGCCGATATCTTCTTTCGCCATACGCATGATCGGCAGGCGATAGGTGGTGAAGTCACCTTCCGGATTGCGACTGACGAAGTCGTCGTCGAGCAGCAAAATACCGCCAACTTTGATGCCATTGGCGTATTTGTCTGCGGCTTCCTGGGTCATAGCCAGGCAGGCGTCGACAATGGTCGCCTTGGGATAGTCAATCGGTGCATCAGAGATAATGACCTCTGATTTGGAAGCACCACCACGGGCTTCAGGGCCGTAGCTTTGGGACTGCACGGCGCTTTTGCCTTCAATGATGGATGCTGCCTCGGCGAGGATGATTCCGGCGGTGATCAGACCCTGACCACCGGCACCGGAAAAGCGAAGCTCATAACGTTCAGCCATGGTTCTTTCTCCTTAGTGTAATGATCAGGCGCCTTGCGCCTTCTTGATAACTTCAGCGTACATTTCGCAGTACTCGGGCTTTTCCGTATCATGGAACAGCACGCCGGTAAGAAACTTGCCTTCGAGCTGCTCGGCAGTCATCTTGGCGGCAGCTTTTACCGGAACGGCGTTGGCCTTGAGATGCTTCATCATGTCGACAACGGAACGGAACTTGTTGCGGCGGCCATAAGTGGTTGGGCAATCATCGAGGACTTCAATGATAGACATGCCTTTGTGTTTGATACCCTGTACGATCAGCTTGTCGATCTCACGGGGATGTGCAGCGGTGGTCCGGGCCACGAAGGTAGCACCGGCGCCGATGGCCAGCTTGGAGATGTCGAAGATCGGGTCAGGGTTGCCATATGGTGTGGTTGACGCCTTGGCACCGGTCGGGGTGCAAGGTGAGAACTGGCCACCGGTCATGCCGTAGATGAAGTTGTTCATCAGGACATAGGTCATGTCGATGTTGCGACGACAGGCATGGATGAAGTGGTTGCCGCCGATGGCGGTACCATCGCCGTCACCGCCACAGCAGATAACGGTCATTTCAGGCTTGGCCATCTTGACGCCGGTAGCAAACGCCGCGGCACGTCCATGAGCGGTGTGCAGGGTGCAGGCGTCGAGGTAGCCGGGGAGGCGGCTGGCGCAACCGATACCGGATACGATAGCGGTGTTCTTGCGATCAAGCTCGCAGGTGTCCATGGCCCGGATCAGGCCCTTCATAACGATGCCGTGACCGCAGCCGGGGCACCAGATGTGCGGCAGCTTGCCGGGACGGATCGACTTTTCGTAATCGTAAGCCATTAGAGGACCTCCTTGACTTTGGCCATGATCTGCCCGGGGTTGATCGGTTCACCATCGACCCGGCCCTCATGAACCACAACACAGTTGCCTTTGGCAACGCGCTCAACTTCAAAGACCATCTGACCAAGGTTCATCTCTGCGACCACGATGGCTTTGGCCTGTTTTGCCAGCTCTGCAGTCCGTTCTTCCGGGAACGGCCAGAGGGTGATGGCGCGGAACATACCAGCCTTGATGCCCTCTTTGCGCAGTTCGTTGACGGCATAACGGGCGGAACGGGAGGTCGAACCGAATGCCCAGATGATCACCTCGGCGTCTTCAGTCAGGTACTCCTCGTAAGACTCGATGTCAGCGATATTGTCCATGACCTTGGCAATCTGGCGGCGTTCTTCGGCGTCAACCAGGCTGGCCTTGGTGGTCGGGAACCCGTCATCTGCCTTGTTCAGGCCGGTGACATGGTACTTGTACTCGGAACCGAAAGCAGCCAACGGCGGAATCTGGCCCTTGGTTGAATCGTAGGGCTTGTAGTCCTCGGGGCTGACCGAAGGGGCCTCGCGATCGATGACTTCCAGTTCGCCTGGCTCGGGAAACACGATGCGCTCACGCATGTGACCAACGATTTCGTCGAACAGGACCTGTACCGGCATGCGGTACTTTTCGGCCAGGTTGAAAGCGCGGACCGTCTCGGTAAAGATCTCCTGGCAGGAGTCCGGGACCAGGGCGATGGCTGCATGGTCACCGTGGGTTCCCCACATGGCCTGCATGACATCTGACTGGCCGGGGCCGGTCGGCATGCCGGTCGAAGGACCGCCACGCATAACGTTGATGATGACGCAGGGGACTTCGGCGATGCAGGCATAACCAATCAGTTCCTGCTTGAGGGAGACGCCTGGGCCTGAGGTCGCGGTGAGCGCCTTGGAACCAGTTAAGGAAGCACCGATGACCGAAGCCATGGCACCGATTTCGTCTTCCATCTGGATGAATTTGCCACCGATCTTTGGAAGTTCACCGGATAACTCCTCGGCAACCTCAGTCGACGGGGTAATAGGGTAGCCACCAAAGAATGTACAGCCAGCATATACGGCACCGGCGGCACAAGCTTGGTTCCCCTGTAACAGAGCAACTTTCTTAGCCACGTTCACTCTCCTTGTATAGAAATGGGTCGTTTACTCGTCATGGACCTTGATAGCGAAATCCGGGCAGAGCAGCTCACACTGCATGCACTTGATGCAATCTTCCGGTCTTGGGGCTGTGACCAGGAAGACGTCCATCTCCAGGACATCCTTCGGGCAGAATTCGACACATATGCTGCAGCCTTTGCAGTTACGCTCGATAATTTCGAGTCTTGCACCACTCATTCTGGTTCGTCTCCTTTGTGCTTGAATTTTCGCTGAAAACAGCGGATTTTGCGGCGAAAAGATATCACAAGTGGCCAAGCTACGCCACAAGAATTTTCGTATACAGTATATTTTCCCAACGTGTTTATTCAGACTTAAAAAACACCCGCAATTTAAGCGAAATTACAGTCTGGATAAGAAAGAAGGGCAATGTCGCCATTGCCCTTCTTTTGGGTACGACGTGAAGAGTATGAGCTTACAGGAGGCCCATCTTCTCGAGATCGGCAATCAGTCCTTTGACCGCGTTGACCGAGTTGTCCATCAGGGCCTGCTCGGTTGCATCAAGCTTGAACTCAACGATCTTCTCAACACCACCGGCGCCGAGAACACAGGGGACGCCGACGTAGTAGCCGTCTACACCGAACTCACCCTTGAGCAGGGCACATGTCGGCAGGACGCGCTTCTGGTCCTTGAGGACCGACTCGGCCATGGCGATTGCTGCAGAGGCCGGGCTGTAGAAAGCGCTGCCGGTCTTGAGCAGGGCGACAACTTCACCACCGGCTGCCTTGGTGCGCTCGACCATGGCGGTCATAACTTCTTCGGCCTTGGCTGCGCTGCCATACTTCTGCTCGAGGAGTTCCATGACCGGGATGCCCTGAACGCTGGCGTAGCGGACCAGAGGGACCATTGTGTCGCCGTGGCCGCCGAGAGTCATTGCAGAAACGTCCTTGACTGAAACGCCGAGTTCCCATGCGATGAAAGCCATGAAGCGGGCCGAGTCGAGCACACCAGCTTGGCCAAAGACGCGCTCAGGCGGGAAGCCGGTAACCTTCTGGCAGAGGGTGACCATGGCATCGAGAGGATTGGAGATAACGATGACGAAAGCGTCCGGTGCGTTGTCACGGATGCCTTCGGCAACCTGGGTCATGATCTTGGAGTTGACTTCGATCAGGTCGTCGCGGCTCATGCCGGGCTTGCGGGGCAGGCCGGCGGTGACGATAACAACATTGGCACCAGCGATGTCCTTGTAGGTGTTGGTGCCGGTACAGGAAACGTCAAAGCCGTCGATCGGAGATGCTTCGGCCAGGTCGAGAGTCTTGCCCTGGGGCATATCTTCAACAACGTCGAACATGACCACGTCACCTAATTCACGCAGGCAGGCCAGCTGAGCCAGCACGCCACCAATCTGTCCACCACCAATCAGTGCAATTTTTGGTCTCGCCATTTTTCTCTCTCCTTATGATAATTGTTGATATAAAAGTGTGAGACGGAGCCGAAAGCTCCGTCTCATCCTTACACTTAGTTACATGCTGTCGATAATTGCGTTCAGAGTTGCGCTCGGACGCATTGCTTTGTCTGCAAGGACCGGGTCCGGACGGAAGTAACCACCAACGTCAACCGGCGAACCCTGGCAGTCGATCAGTTCCTGGTCAATCTTGTCAGCGTTCTCTTTCAGCTGCTGGGCGATCGGAGTAAAACGCGCCTTCAATTCAGCGTCCTTGTCCTGGGCGGCCAGAGCCTGAGCCCAGTAAAGGGCGAGGTAGAAGGAGCTGCCGCGGTTGTCAATCTCCTTGACTTTACGGGAAGGCAGTTTCTGGTTCTCGAGGTACATGCCGATGCCTGCATCAAGAGTTTCAGCCAGAATAGCTGCCTTGGGGTTGTTGTCCGCCGCTGCCGCCTGCTCGAGGGACGGAACCAGGGCGCAGTACTCACCGAGGGAGTCCCAGCGGATGTGACCTTCCTTGAGGAACTGCTGCACGTGCTTCGGAGCAGAACCGCCGGCGCCGGTCTCGAACAGGCCACCACCGTTGATCAGGGGAACGATCGAGAGCATACGGGCCGAGGTGCCGAGCTCGAGGATCGGGAAGAGGTCGGTCAGGTAATCCCTGAGCACGTTACCGGTCACCGAGATGGTGTTCAGCCCCTTGCGAATGCGCTCGAGGGAAAACTTCATTGCCTCGACCGGAGGCATGATGCGGATGTCCAGCCCCGTGGTGTCGAACTCAGGCAGGTATTTTTTGACCTTCTTGATGATCTCGGTATCGTGGCCGCGCTTTTCATCGAGCCAGAAGATGGCCGGCTCACCGGACGCCTTGGCGCGGTTGACTGCAAGCTTGACCCAGTCCTTGATCGGGACGTCTTTGGCCTGGCAGGAGCGGTAGATGTCACCAGTGGAAACCGGCTGTTCCATCAGTACGGTGCCATTGGAAGCAACAACCTGAAACTTGCCGTCTGAAGGGGCTTCGAAGGTCTTGTCGTGTGAGCCGTACTCTTCAGCTTTCTGGGCCATCAGGCCGACGTTGGCAACGCTGCCCATGGTGGCCGGGTTGAACTGGCCGTTACGGTTGGCGTCTTCACAGATCTCGCGGTACATGGTGGCGTAGCAGCGATCGGGAACCATGGCAATGGTGTCCTGCAGTTCGTCCTGCAGGTTCCACATCCGGCCGCCGTCACGCACAACGTTCGGCATCGAAGCATCGACGATGACATCGTTGGGAACGTGCAGGTTGGTGATGTTCTTGCGGGAGTCAACCATGGCCAGAGCAGCCTGGCCTGCATAGCAAGCGTTGATATCTGCTTCGATCTCGGCTTTCTTGTCGGCCGGAAGCTTGTTGAGCTTGGCGAGGATATCGGCCATACCGAAGTTCGGGTTGGCGCCGATCGACTTCAGGGTCTCGGCGTGCTTCTCAAGAGCATCCTTGAAGTAGACTTTGACGCAGTGACCGAACATGATCGGATCGGAGATCTTCATCATGGTGGCTTTAAGGTGCAGGGAGAGCAATACGCCCTTTTCTTTGGCTTCCTGGGCGGTCTTGGCGTAGAACTCTTGCAATTTACCAACCTTCATGACCGAGCTGTCAAAAACTTCGCCGGCTTGCAGGGCAACTTGCTTCTTGACTTCGACATTGCCTGCTGCATCAACAAACTGGATCTTGACTGTGTCAGCAGCGTCCATGGTCACGGATTTTTCGGTCTCGTAGAAATCACCACCGTCCATGTGGGCAACGCGGCACTTGGAGGTGCCAGGAGCCGGCCAGTCCTGCATCATGCGGTGCGGGTTCTTCTGGGCGAATTTCTTGACCGAAGCAGCGGCGCGACGGTCGGAATTGCCTTCACGCAGGACCGGGTTAACGGCTGAACCGAGACACTTGGCGAAACGTGCCTGGAGCTCTTTCTCTTCAGGAGTGTTGGCTTCTTCAGGGTAGCTGGGGATGTCATAGCCCTTTTCCTGCAGTTCCTTGATGCAGTCCTGCAGTTGGGGAATCGATGCACTGATGTTCGGCAGTTTGATGACGTTGGCTTCCGGGGTCAGGACGATCTCACCAAGTTCCGCCAGGTAATCAGGTATCTTCTGCTCATCGGTCAGGTTATCAGGGAAGTTTGCGATAACGCGACCGGACAGGGAGATGTCCTTGGTTTCAACGTCAACGCCGGTTCCTTTACAGAATGCCTGAACGATCGGCAGGAATGCGTAGGTGGCCAACGCCGGTGCTTCATCAATCTCAGACCAGATAATCTTTGCCATTTTTTCTCTCTCCTTAAAGATTGGTTATATCAAGTTTTGCCAGAGGCAGAATGTCAAAACAAAAACGCGCAAGGAAGCCTTGCGGAAAGGTGTATACAGTATACAAACGGCTTTTGGGCTGTCAAGGAAAAAGTGCGGCCTGTTTGCTGCCTAAATCATGATGAAACACAATCAAAAGATAACATATTTATAGCTGAGTACAGGAGCATCGCAAGAACATCTCCGAACCTTTGAAAAAACGCACTTCGCGTGGCATTTTAATCTTTTTACGCAGTTGTAAAATAACCGGAATTGAAGCAGAATGGTGGTCTTTCATGCTTTAAATGAGACTAGGATGATAACAGTATTTTACTGCCCCCTGGGAGTCGATCCGGGGACGGGGAAAATGTCAGATTCCCGGGCTCTCTGGCGGGCTTCTTCCAGCTCTTCGCTGGTCATGTCGCGACGGATGCCGAGAGTCTGACCCGGGAATATCTGGCGGGGGTCCTTGATCTGGTCACGATTGGCCTGGTAGAGCAGGGGCCAGAGCAAGCCCTCACTGTAAACCTGGGGTTGTGCTGAAATCGTCCAGAGGGTTTCCCCTTCCCCGACACTGTATTCATCGACCAGCTTAATTTGTGGTTTTGGTGCAGGTTCGGGCTCAGGTGCAGGGGTGGGTTTCGCGGCTGGTTGCTGTTTCTGCTGCTTGATTTCAGTTTCTTCAGTTTGGGCTTTTATCGGCTCGGCTTGCCGGGCTTGCTCCGCCAAGATAGCCTGCTCGGCCTGTTCCTGCTCAAGCTTGGCCTTGCCTTCCTCAGCTAGAGAAACAGCACGCCGGGCATGTTGAAGGGCATAGTCAATCGAATCCCGGGCGTCACCGTAGTCGGCTTTGTCCATCGCCCTGCGCGCATCATTCAGCGCCGTATGCGCAGCCTGGTATTCGACCGGGGCGAAGTCCATGGCTTGCATTTCCTGTGCTCTTCTGACCATGTATTCTGCCGCATCCAATTCCTGGTGTGGTGGCTTGGCACAGGAAACCAGCGATGCGACTAGAGTAAGTGTAAACAGTTGGCGCAACATATGATTGGTAATCCGTTTCAAATCCGGAATCAGTCCTGTTTCTGTTGTGCCCGCACCGCCAGGCGGATGCCCAACTCGCGAAGCTGTTTTTCATCGACTGTCCCGGGAGCTTCCGACATCAGGTCTGTTGCTTTCTGGGTTTTCGGGAAGGCAATGACATCACGGATCGACCCGGCTCCGGTCAGGATCATCATGATCCGGTCGAGACCGAAGGCAATGCCGCCGTGTGGCGGGGCGCCAAATTCCAACGCGTCCAGCAGAAAGCCGAATTTCTCCCGCGCTTCCTCTGCGCCTATGCCGAGCAGATTGAACATCCTGCTCTGCACCTCCTGATTGTGAATACGAATACTGCCCCCGCCAATTTCGGAACCGTTCAGGACCAGGTCGTAAGCCTTGGCCCGTGCCTTGCCCGGGTCAGATTCGAGCAGCGGGATGTCCTCGTCAAGAGGTGCTGTGAATGGATGATGAACGGCAACATGGCGACGAGCTTCGCCATCCCATTCAAGGAGCGGGAAGTCAGTGACCCATACGAACTTGTAATGGCTCGGGTCAGCCAGACCGAGTTTTTGTCCAAGGTGTCCTCTCAGACGTCCCAGGGATTCGTTGGTAATCGCCGGGGTGTCGGCACCGAACAGCAGCAGGTCGCCAGGTTTAGCATCGAGAGCAACGCCGATCCTGGAGAGTTCTTCTTCGGTGAAAAATTTGGCGATCGGCGACTGCCAGCTTGCATCTTCCAGGATCTTGACCCAGGCCATCCCCTTGGCCCCGTAAATGGCCGTAAAATCGGTCAGGTCGTCGAGTTCCTTGCGGGAGAACGTGGCACAGCCCTTGACGTTCATGGCCTTGACCAGACCACCGTTTTCGGCGACGCTGGCGAAAACCTTGAACCCGCAGTCTCTGACGATCTCGGTCAGGTTGACCAGCTCCATCTCGAAGCGCAGGTCGGGGTTGTCGACACCGTAGCGATCCATGACCTCGGCATAGCTCAGGCGCGGCATCGGCAAGCTCAGCTCCACATCGAGCGCGTTCTTGAAAATGGACGCGATCATTCCTTCCATGACGGTCATGACGTCGTCCTTGTCGACGAAGGAGAGTTCGCAGTCGATCTGGGTGAACTCGGGCTGTCGATCGGCTCGCAGATCCTCGTCACGGAAGCAGCGGGTGATCTGGAAGTAACGATCGTAACCAGAGACCATCAGGAGTTGCTTGAAGATCTGCGGAGACTGTGGCAATGCGTAGAAATTACCCGGGTTGACCCGGCTCGGTACCAGGTAGTCACGAGCGCCTTCCGGGGTACTCTTGGTCAACATCGGGGTTTCTATCTCCAGAAAGCCTTGCTCCGAGAGATATTTGCGGGTGGTCTGGGCAACCTGGTGACGCATCATGATATTCTGTTGAATCGAATCACGACGCAGGTCCAGGTAACGGTATTTGAGCCTCAGGTTCTCAGCAACATCAGTAAATTCGTCGAGCATGAAGGGTGGTGTCTTGGCGACATTGAGGATACGCAATTCGTTGACTTCAATTTCGACCTCACCGGTTTTCATCTTTGGGTTGACTGTGCCCTCCGGGCGAGGTGAAACGGTGCCGATCGCTGCGACGACAAACTCATTGCGGACGGCTTCGGCCTTGGCGTGGGATTGGGGGTCGCGATCCGGGTCGAGAGCCAACTGGGCAATGCCGGTACGATCGCGCAGGTCGATAAAAATCAGGCCGCCGTGGTCGCGACGGCGATGTACCCAGCCCATCATGCAAACTTTTCTGCCGATATCTTCTTTGCGCAGGTCGCCGCAGTAATGACTTCTTTTCCAGTCTCCGAGTATCTCGCTCAAGGGAGTAACTCCTTATAAATATTAATTATTTAGCTTTCCTGCAGCAGTGTGTCCGACAGGACAAGCGAGCATTATATCGATGCCGGTACAGGGCGTCAAGCACCATCAATCTCTTTGCGGAGGCAGTCTTCGAGACTGTCCAGTCGAACTTCTTCCTGGCGGCTTTCATCCATGTAACGCAACTGTGACACTCCACGTTGCAGTTCGTCATCGCCGAGAATCAGAACCCTTCTGGCCTTGAGTTTGTCGGCGCGGCGCAACTGGGCTTTCAGGCTCTTGCCGGTGTATTCCATTTCAACCGGAATGCCATGGCGTTGCAGGCGCGTCAGCAGGGAGAATCCGGCATTGGTTGCCGCTTCGCCGAGGGTCGCAATAAAGAGTTCGGGTCTGGGGGCTTGGATACTTTGTTCACCGAGCATCAGCGCCAGGCGTTCCAAGCCAATGGCAAAACCGATGCCCGGAAGCTCCGGGCCGCCCAGGTCACGGATCAGGCCGTCGTAACGGCCGCCGGCAGCAACGGCATTTTGAGCCCCAAGGCTACCTGTCACCATCTCGAAGGTTGTCTTGGTGTAATAGTCGAGGCCTCTTACCATGCGTGCGTTGACTGTGTAATTGACCTCCAGGGCGGCGAGATGGCCTTTAACCTGGTCAAAGTGTGTTTCACAGCCGATACAGAGGTTGTCCAGCATCGCCGGAGCATCGACAGTAGCCTCCCTGCAGCCGGGGACTTTGCAATCTAGGACACGAAGCGGGTTGCTCGTGTAGCGACGCTGGCAATCAGCACAGAGGCACGACAGCCGCTGTTCAAGAAAGTCGATCAGCACTGCACGATAATTCGGCCGGCATTCAGGACAGCCTAGGGAATTGATCTGCAGTGATACATCCGGAATCTTCGTCGTCTCAAAATAATGACTGAGCATGGCCAGCAGTTGGGCGTCGATTTTAGGATCGTCAATCCCGATAACCTCTGCACCGATCTGATGAAACTGGCGATAACGACCTTTTTGCGGTCGTTCATGACGAAACATCGGGCCGATATAATAGAGTTTGGAGACCGGGTCCAGGGCATGCAACTTGTGCTGGATGAAGGCGCGCATCACCGGAGCCGTACCTTCCGGACGCAACGTCATCGAAGTGCCACCCTTGTCGATAAAGGTGTACATCTCCTTTTCGACGATATCGGTAGTTTCACCGATCGAACGGCAGAAGAGTTCGGTCTTTTCAGCGACCGGAACACGGATTTCGCGGTAGCCGAAAGCACCGAAGACCTGTCGGGCCTGATCTTCCAGGTGTTGCCAGGTTTCGATGTCACCGGGCAGGATATCGTTCATGCCCTTGATGCCGGTAATACTCATTTGCTTATTGTCCTGTATGGAATTTTAAAAAAATATAACGCAAAGGCGCAAAGAAAACCAAAGATAAGCTGCAAAGCGAAAATAAATAAAGATTCTCTCTGCGGTTTTATTTGAACTTTGCGCCTTTGCGTTGAGAATGCCTGTCGGTTTAATACTTGGTAGACGTAGGGCTTTTTACTTGTTCTTGCCTTGGCCGTCAACCCGGTAAACGGCTATGACGGTGTTTTTCCTCTTGACCAGGTGGGTTTGGCAGAAAGATGAGAGTGGACCGCCCGGGACCAAGACAGTCAGGGCCTTTCGGGTTAAGTGTCACTAACCTCCGAGGCGCTCCGAGAGACGTTCCGGTCGTGCTTGCCCATATACATGGCCTTGTCCGCCAGCTCTATCATCTCGTCCTTGGTGGTTGCGTGGATCGGGTAGGTGGCGTGACCGACTGT
>Ga0210074_1000396_pt1 | contig 15850 bp, 14 predicted proteins | sample China_Galinas_Co_FD_184860 | JGI IMG/M metagenome (GOLD analysis project Ga0210074, IMG submission 184860) | Wetland microbial communities from San Francisco Bay, California, USA, that impact long-term carbon sequestration -... | ecosystem: Environmental > Aquatic > Marine > Wetlands ... | reverse complement strand
CAACAGGATACCTTCGCGGACGCCCTTTTCGCGCAATTCGGCGCTGGCCAGCACCTGTTCGAGCCGGTTCAGGTGCTTCATGCCCCCCAGTGCCGGCTGGATGGCCAGCCGCAGTTCACAGATGCGCGCATTGACACCTTTCCTGGCGAGCCTGGCGATGCCATCCGGAAAGCGTTCTGCGCTGACGATCCTGACACAGTCTGCGTCTTCCGGCGGCATGTAAGTCCTCGAATGGCCGCCCCGGCTGATGATAATCTTGACGACGGCATCGGTCAGTCCCGCACTGACCGTCTGCACCTCCCTCAACAGAATGGATTGCGGCGGCATGGTCAGACCCAGCCGTTCGCAACCAACGCCGAGACGATCCATGTGGCCCTGCCACCTGCGCGGCCTGCCCTGATGCACGACGAGTGTTTCGAAAAGTCCGTCGCCGAAATTGAGACCGCGGTTCGTGGTCGTCACCAGCGTGGATATTTCGCCATTAACCAGACATTCATTCATGAGGTCGTTCCCGGTATATCAAAACAGATGCCGCGCCTGCATCGGCCGGCAGGTCTGCTCCGCTTGCCCGAACCCGGCGGGACATGATTCGGACCCGCGCAGGGCGCAAACGCTATGATGAACATCTTCGTGGCACGCGACAACCCTCAATTGGCCCCGACACGCTTCGCCCCACCCGTGGTCCGCGCGACCGGGAACACCCGGCCCGCTCACTTCCGGCAGTGACGGCATGCGTGTAGTCAGTACGACGAATCGCGCCTGGCCGCGGACGTCAGCCACGGAAAAACGCTTGCGTCTTGTCAGGCGCTGAACTTGCGAAATACAAGGGTGCCGTTGGTGCCGCCGAATCCGAACGAATTGGAAATCGCCACATTGACAGTGGCTTCACGCGCAGTATTGGGCACGTAATCGAGATCGCAATCAGCGCTGGGGTTGTCCAGGTTGATGGTTGGCGGAATGATGCCATCGCGGATGCTGAGCAGGCTGAATATGGCTTCGACACCACCCGCCGCGCCCAACAGGTGTCCGGTCATGGACTTCGTCGAACTGATCGCCAGTTCGTACGCAGCCTCGCCAAAGACGGTTTTTGTCGCGATGGTTTCAGCGAGATCCCCCAACGGCGTCGAGGTGCCATGGGCGTTGATGTAATCGACCTCACGTGGATCCACGCCGGCGTCCTTGATGGCGATTCGCATGCAACGGGCCGCGCCTTCACCGTCATCCGGCGGTGCGGTCATATGGTAAGCGTCGGCACTCATGCCAAAACCCAATACCTCGCCGTAGATCTTGGCGCCGCGCTTTTTCGCGTGTTCGAGTTCTTCCAGCACGACGACACCGGCGCCGTTCGAGAGCACGAAGCCGTCACGGTTTTCATCCCAGGGCCGGCTCGCTTTACCGGGCTCATCGTTGCGTGTCGACATCGCACGTGCGGAAATGAAGCCGCTCATGGAGGTTGGCGTGGTGGCGAATTCCGCACCGCCGGCAACCATGACATCCGCCTCGCCATACTGGATGATACGGGTTGCCGAACCCATGTTGTGGGTGGCCGTGCTGCAGGCGGTTACGATCGCCAGGTTCGGCCCTTTCAGGTTGTGCACCAGGGAGACGTAGCCGCCGATCATGTTGATGATCGAACCGGGGATGAAGAACGGACTGACCTTGCGGGGTCCGCCGGCGAGGTAGGCCTCGGTGGTGTCTTCGATGGTCTTCAGACCGCCAATGCCGGAGCCAAGTGCGCAACCGATACGCTCCGGGTCGAGACCGGCGCTTTCTTCCAGCAGACCGGAGTCCCGCAATGCATCCACCGCGGCGGCGAAACCGTAGTGGACGAAGTCATCCAGCCGCTGGATTTCACGCGGGCTGAGATAACTTGCCGCGTCAAAGCCAACGACTTCACCGGCGATGCGTGTCTTCATGTGACTGGCATCAAATGAAGTCACCGTATCGATACCACTGCGGCCATTGCATATGGCGTCCCATGCGGTATCGATGGCACTGCCCACGGGCGACACGATACCCATGCCAGTCACTACAACGCGGCGTCGCGACATTTGAAAGACCTCAATTGTTAATGCCTGAAACGATAAACGGCCGACAAATCGTCGGCCGATAACGTTTAGTTCATGATTTTAATTTCAGCTTTTGACGGAATTGACGTAATCAATAGCCTGTTGGACACTGGTGATCTTTTCTGCTTCTTCATCCGGAATTTCACACTCGAATTCCTCTTCCAGCGCCATAACCAGCTCAACGGTATCCAGAGAGTCCGCGCCCAGGTCGTCTACGAAAGATGCATTGGCAGTTACTTCCTCTTCTTTAACACCCAGTTGCTCCACAACAATCTTTTTAACGCGTTCTTCAATGCTGCTCATTATTTTATAGTTCCTAAAATGTGTGACTCGAGAGACGCAATTTTAAAGAATCTGCGTCCGTTCTGCCAGTTTAATCCTATTCGCCACCGTATGGTATCGAGGCGGCGCACCCTGAAATCGAAGATTACTTCTGATTTCAATTACTTAAAAACGCTAGGTTACGTACATGCCGCCATTCACATGGAGTGTCTGACCGGTGATATACGCGGCCTGCGGTGACGCCAGGAAACCGACTGCCTCGGCAATTTCGGCCGCCTCGCCCAGGCGGTTCAGCGGGATGTCTTTCATCATCGCCTCGCGTTGTGCGTCGTTCAACTCGCGGGTCATGTCGGTGTCGATAAAACCGGGTGCGACCACGTTCACGGTAATGCCCCGCGAGCCGACCTCGCGCGCCAGTGAACGCGTGAACCCCATCATGCCGGCCTTGGCCGCCGCGTAATTCGCCTGCCCCGCATTGCCCATCGAACCCACCACCGACGAAATGCTGATAATCCGGCCCTGGCGGGCTTTCATCATGCCGCGCAGGCAGGCTTTCGAGAGACGGAACACCGACCGCAGGTTGGTATCGATCACGGTTTCCCAGTCTTCCTCGCTCATCCGCATCAGCAACTGGTCGCGGGTCACGCCGGCATTGTTGACCAGGATGGTCGGCGCCGAAGCCTGCGAGGATATATCCGCCAGCACCGAACTGATGTCGTCGGCGTCATTGACGTTCAACACCAGCCCGCTGAGGCCATTGACATTCCGTCCATTGATGGCCGCGACGCCGGACTCGCTCGTCGCGGTTCCGAAAACCCGGGCGCCTTCGGCGGCGAGTTTGTCGGCGATCGCGGCGCCTATACCCCGGCTGGCCCCCGTCACCAGGGCGACCTGGCCATTCAGTCTATCTTCCATCGTTGCTCTCCAGTTGCAGCACCTCGTTCATGACCTCCTGTCCGGTCAGTGCAAAGATATCCGACTCCGGTGCTATCAGGTGGTTGAATCCCGCCAGCAATTCGCCGGGCCCGCACTCGATAAACCGGGTCACGCCCGAATCCACCAGCGAAAGGATGGTTTCTGTCCAGCGCACCGGCTGCCACAACTGGCGCGCCAGCGCTTCCCTGACCTGTTCCGCGTCGTGGTAGGCCCGGACGTCGGCGTTCTGGATGACCGGTATCGAACTGTCCTCGAAATGAACCGACAACAACGCCTCACGGAGGTTGCTCGCCGCCGGTTTCATCAGGCGGCAATGCGAGGGTATCTCGACCGGCAGCAACTCAACGTCCCGGGCGTCAGCCTGCAACGCCAGTTCACTTGCCTGGCCAACCGCGTCACGGTTGCCGGAAATGATCACGTGTCCGGGTGCGTTGTAGTTGGCGCAACTGACGATTTCCCCATTTTCGATCCTGCTGCAGATTTCACGGACCACGGTGTCTTCAAGACCCAGGATACACGCCATGGCGCCACCTCCCGGTGGTGTCGCGGCCTGCATGAACCGGCCCCGCTGGGCAACGATCGTCACGGCGTCTGAAAACTGCATGACCCCGGTTGCGACCAGCGCCGAGTATTCACCCACACCATGGCCGGCGAAGAAGTCGGGCCGCGCCCCGCCGAGGTCTCGCCAGACCCGCCAGGTGGCGATACCGGAGACGAGTATTGCGGGTTTCTTGATTTCCGCGCGGTTCAGTTCCGTATCCGGGCCGTTGCTGGTCAGCGACCACAGGTCGTAGCCAAGCGCCTCCGATGCCTCGTTGAAGGTATCCTGCACAAGGCCGTAACTCGCGGCCATTGCCGACATCATGCCGACCGAGTGAGAGCTTTCACCGGGGAATAAAAAAGCGGTTTTTGTCATTTCTTTCCTTGCTTGGCGACCGTCGTCTTACGGCCGGTAGATTAATACTTGATCAATGCCGACGCCCAGGTAAACCCGCCACCAAATGCTTCCAGCAGGAGGACTTCGCCACGTTTTACTTTGCCGCTGCGCACCGCCTCGTCCAGGGCCAGTGGCACCGACCCCGCCGAGGTGTTGCCATGGCGGTCAACCGTGACGATGACCTGGTCCATGGTCATCCCGAGTTTTCGCGCGGTCGCCTTGATGATGCGCAAGTTGGCCTGGTGCGGAATCAACCAGTCAAGCTCGGACTTGTCCATGCGGTTATGTTCGAGTGTTTCATCGACGATCCGGCCCAGCGTGTTGACCGCCACCTTGAAAACTTCGTTGCCTTTCATGCGGATACGGACGCCGCCGCGTTCCTCCGCCTTGAAACCCGTGCTGACACCCACATCGACCGCCAGCAAATCGCTGTGCCGGCCCGCCGCATGGATGTGGGTGGAGAGAATTCCGGCCTCGTCCGATGCTTCGAGCACGACCGCCCCGGCGCCATCGCCGAACAATACCGCGGTGCCGCGGTCATTCCAGTCGAGCATTGCGGTCAGCTTGTCCACCCCGATCACCAGTGCGGTTTTGACGTCTCCGCAACGTATGTACTTGTCGGCGATTGACAGCGCGTACATGAAACCGGAACACGCGGCGTTGACATCCATCGCCCCGCAATCGGGCAAACCCAGGCGCGCCTGCAACAGGCAGGCGGTGCTTGGGAAAACCAGGTCCGGCGTGGTTGTTCCGAGCACCAGCAAGCCGATGTCTTCGGCCTTGACGCCAGCGGCCTGCATCGCCCTTTGCGCGGCCACCTCGGCCATGTCGCCACTGGTCTCGTCGTCGCGCGCCACGCGCCGTTCGCTGATACCGGTGCGGTCGCGTATCCATTCATCCGAGGTGTCGAGGATTTGTTCGAGGTCCGCATTCGTGACGATTTTTTCCGGCAAGTAACTTCCGGTGCCTTTAATTCTTGAAAATTTCACGCGCTTCCCTCTATTGAATAATCATATATCATCGTTTCTATCATCTGCGGCACATGGCGTTCCGCTTCGACCACCGCCTCCTCTATCGCATGGCCAAGCGCCTTGCGATCGGAGTTCCCGTGGCCTTTTACCACCACGCCGCGAAGGCCAAGCAAGGGCGCACCATTATGCTTGGATGGTTCAAAACGATCCAGCAGGTCTTTCAACGAGCCCCGCAGCAGCAGGGCGCCCGCTTGCGCCAGCAAACCGGACTGCATCGCCAGGTTGAATTGCTGGAGAAACATCGTGGCCAGGCCTTCAGCGGATTTGAGTATCAGGTTTCCGGAGAATCCGTCACACACCGCAACATCGGCCTTGCCTGCAAAGATATCATGTCCCTCGATAAAACCCTGGTAATTGATCGGCAACTCCTTGAGCATCGCATGCGCTTCCTTCACGACGCTGTCACCTTTGCTGTCCTCGTGACCCACGTTCAGCAACGCCACCCTCGGCGCGCCGTTCAAACCCTGCGTCGGGCAGGCCACGGAACCCATGATGGCAAATTGCACCAACTGGTTGGCGCTGACGTGCAGGTTGGCGCCGAGATCGAGCAGGCTTGTGTGCCCGCTTGCCGAGGGCACCAGCGACATCAGCGCCGGACGTTCGATGCCGGGCAGCATGCCGAGCAACTTCACGCCCAGGGCCAGCAGTGCAGCGGTACTGCCGGCGCTGACGCACGCGCCCGCCTTGCCACCGGCAACCTGCTCCAGGGCCAGCCACAGGCTGCTGCCCTTGCCGCGCCGCAACGCCGCGACCGGACGTGCATCGGAACTCAATGCATGCGTTGCCTCCAGGATTTTCAGACGCGCAAAACAGTGTTTCAACCCGGGTTCGGCCTGGAACGTGTCAAGCACGCCCGCCAACTCATCCGGGATGCCGCAGAGCAGAATTTCCAGGTTCTCATGCCGCGCGAGGACATCCAGGGCGGCCGGCACGGTCACCCCCGGGCCAAAATCGCCGCCGTGCGCATCCAGCGCCAGTACGGCTTTTTCGGCCAACGTCTCTTCTGCAATACTCATTCGCTTCCGGGACGGAAACAAAACCGCCGGCATGATGGCCGGCGGTTATCGTTTCCTGCTAATCCCATGCACAGGACAGCGCTTATTCTTCGTCTTCGATCTCGACGACTTTGGTGTCGATGACCTTGCGGCCCTTGTAATAGCCTTCGGGGCTGACATGGTGACGCAGATGCGCCTCACCCGTTGTCGGATCGACGGATAATGTCGGCGCCTTGAGGGCATCGTGCGAGCGCCGCATACCGCGTCGCGATGGGGTCTTTCGGCTTTTTTGAACAGCCATGGTGATTTACTCCTGATTAAAAATAACGTTGTTTCTACTCATCCCGCTTCAGCAAATCCTGCAAAGCCGAAAAAGGGGTTTCCTTAACGCCTTCCGGCGTTGTTTCGCTGACCGGTTGTTGCCCACCGGTCGAAAATTCAACCGCTTGCAGACCCGGTTTGCGCGGGATCGTCGGCAAGCTCAATAACAATTCGTCTTCCACGATACTCATAATCGCCAGCCTGCCGCTTTCCGTCAGCACCGGCTCATAATTGTCCGGCAGATCAAACTGTTCGCTGTCGTCTTCGATGACCGCCAGTTCACTGCGCCGCGACACCATTTCATCGTACACTTCCAGGCTCGCCTGGCATACCAGCGGCATGGCGGCTTCCACCTGCAAGTCAATAATGACGCGATGATCGAGATCGGTCCTGAATGCCGCGGAGAAGGTGGCCACGCCACTCGCATCGACGAGCAGTGCCGCAAGCCGCTTCATCCGTGACAACGGTATGGTTCCGCTAAAAACCCGTTTTCCTTCGGCAGCCCGATCTGGCGAAATCCAGTCTGGATATTCTCGCGACATAGCTTCACAATCCCTAACTAAACCAATGCCGCCCGATCTGCTCGCCCGACCCGTGCAAAGGAAATACTGAACCAGAACACCCGGAACACAGTAAACAATTGATAACGAATCAACTTAACCGCTTATTTTACTACACATATGAATAGTGAGTCACTATCCCGCGGGTTAATTCTTGCGTCTTCGAGCAAATACCGCAGGCAGCTGTTGCAACGGTTCGGTGTTCCGTTTACGTGCCAGGCGCCGGCTATCGACGAGTCCGGGCGGGATTCCGAGAGCCCGTTGGCTTTGGTCGAAAGGCTGGCCATGGAAAAAGCGCAAGCGGTGAGCCGGTCGAACCCGCAAGCGATCGTCGTAGGCTCGGATCAAATCGCCGTATTCAACGGCAGCGTTGTCGGCAAGCCCGGACATTTCGACAAGGCGCTGGAACAGCTTTTGTCCTTCAGCGGTCAGGCCGTCGAGTTCCTGACCTCGGTTTCGGTGCAAGTCCTGGAAACCGGCTTCAGACGGCAACACGTCGATACGACCCGGGTTGGCTTCCGCCACCTGCGGCGCGGCGAGATCGAACGCTATCTTAAAACGGAAAAACCCTATGACTGCGCGGGTGCGTTCAAGGCCGAATCGCTGGGTATCGTGCTGTTCGAATATATCCACAGTGACGACCCGACAGCGCTGATCGGCCTGCCGTTGATACGCACCGCGGCCATGTTGCGCGAGACAGGCCTGCGACTGCCTTAGACCCCAAACCATGGGGACGCCGGGCGGCATTGCCGCTCACCCGCGCCGCGGCGCCCGATCATGTCCACTTCGTCTTGCAGGAAAAAATGGCCGGCGGCTAAAGCGAATTCAGATCGCGTTAACCTGCGCTGGATCATTCACAGCGCCCGTAAAATAAGGGAATATATAATCTTGCAAGAAAAATAAATGCCCTTATGTTTTTATACTGGAATCATTGCCTATAACGCTGGAATCCCGATGAATAAATCCGCCGAAAATGCCTCCCCTTACAAGCACTGGAAACACTCCACCGATCTCGACGGTGTTCTCTGGCTGAGCATTGACCGCGCAGGTGCAAATGCCAACAGCCTGTCGTTGGAAGTGCTCAGTGAGCTTGGCGCCATCGTCGATGAACTGGAAGACAATCCACCCGCAGGCCTGGTTCTGCAATCGGGCAAGCCGGGGACATTCATCGTCGGCGCGGACGTGCGGGAATTCGATGACTACGACGACGCCGGCATGGCCAGTGACGGGATCAGCCAGGTCCACCGCCTGTTCAACCGCATCGAGGCCCTGCCCTTTCCCAAGGTCGTCGCCATCGATGGCTACTGCCTCGGCGGCGGACTCGAACTCGCGCTGTGTTTCGACTACCGGATCGCCTCCAATGTCGAACACACGCGTCTCGGTTTCCCGGAAATCAAGCTCGGCATCTACCCGGGGTTTGGCGGCAGCGCCCGCAGCGTGCAACAGGCGGGCGCATCGAATGCCATGCAATTGATGCTCAGCACGCGCAACCTCAGGCCAGGCGCCGCCAGGGCCATGGGGCTGGTCGATGAACTGGTCGGCGCGCACGGCTCACTGCGCTGGGCCGCGCGGCGGGCGGTCAAACAGCGCCGTAAAAGCCGCAAGCCGGGGCAGTTGAAGCGTCTGCAGAACATCGCTCCGGTCAGGTCGCTGATGGCGCGGATGATGCGCAAGCAGGTCGCCGCCCGGGCCAACCCGGAACACTACCCTGCACCTTTCGAGCTGATCGAAGCCTGGGAGCAGCATGGTGATGACCCGCAGCGGATGATGGTGGAAGAGTCGGAAAGGGTCGGCAAACTGATCGCCGGCGATACCTCGAAAAGCCTGCGGCGGGTATTTTTCCTGATGGAGCGTCTCAAGGCCATCGGCCGGCAAAGCAAGATCGAAGTGCGCCGCGTACACGTCATTGGCGCAGGCGTCATGGGTGGCGATATCGCCGCCTGGTGTGTTTTGCAGGGACTCGACGTCACGCTGCAGGACCGCGAAATGAAATACATCGAGCCCGCCCTGCAACGGGCGAAATCGCTGTTCCGGAAAAAACTCAGGGACCGCAACAAGGTCGAGGGCGCGATGAGCCGCCTGCTGCCCGACGTGGACGGCAAGGGCGTCAGCCACGCCGATGTCATCATCGAAGCGATTTTCGAGGACGTCGATGCGAAACGCGAGCTTTTCGCGAAGATCGAGCCGGAAGCGAAACCCGGCGCGGTGCTGGCCACCAATACATCCGCCATACCACTGGCCGAGATCGCCTCGGTGCTCAAAAAGCCCAGCCGCCTGATCGGTATCCATTTCTTCAACCCGGTGGCGAAGATGCCGCTGGTGGAAGTCGTCTACGACGCAAAATCGGATTCCGAACAGGTCGCCAGGGGCGCGGCGTTCTGCGGCGCGATCAACCGCTTCCCGCTGCCGGTAAAAAGTTCGCCGGGCTTCCTCGTCAACCGGGTTCTGTCGGGGTACATGGCCAAGGCCATGAACATGCACCTGGAACGCGGCATCCCGATCGAGATCCTCGACAAGGCCGCGACCTCGTTCGGCATGCCGATGGGACCGGTGGAACTCGCGGATACGGTGGGTCTGGACGTGTGCATGAAGGTCGTCACCATGTTGGGTGGCGAGTCGGGCAAACGGGAGGCCGCGCTGTTGCAGGAGAAAGTCCACGCGGGCGAATTGGGCAAGAAAACCGGCAAGGGCTTCTATACCTGGGAGAAGGGCAAACCCAAACGGGCGGACCGGGATGTCGGCCAGTATGCGCTCGATGAGATCACCGATACGCTGATGCAACCCTATTTCGACGCCTGTGAGTCCGCGCTCGCCGACGGCATCGTCGAAGACGCGGACGTGCTGGACGCCGGCATGATTTTTGGCACCGGATTTGCGCCCTTCCGTGGCGGCCCGTTGTATTACCTGGAGCAAAGAGGAGCGAGACAATGACGAATTCAATGCGCAGGGTAGCCATTGTCGGCGGCAGCCGTATCCCGTTTTGCCGTTCCAACACGATTTATTCGGACAAGAGCAACCTGGATATGCTGACGGCGGCCATCGACGGCATCGTGGCGCGATTCGGCCTCGAAGGCCAGCAGGTTGACGAGGTCATGGGGGGCGCGGTGATGACGCACTCGAGAGACTTCAACCTGGCGCGCGAAGCGGTATTGTCGAGCAAGCTGTCGCCGTTGACGCCCGGGATTACGTTGCAACAGGCCTGCGGCACCAGCCTCGAGGCGGCCCTGAACATCGGCGCGAAGATCGCGGTCGGTCAAATGGAAAGCGGCATCGCCGCCGGCACCGACACCACCTCGGACGCACCGATCGTGTTCAGCGACAAGTTCGCCCACCGTTTGATCAAGCTCGGCCAGGCCCGTTCCATGAAACAGCGTCTGGCGGCGCTCAAGGGCTTCGGCCCCGGTGAACTCAAGCCGGTCGCCCCCACCAACGGCGAGCGCCGCACCGGCCTGTCGATGGGCCAGCATTGCGAGCGTATGGCGCAGGAATGGGAAATCTCACGCGAGGACCAGGACCAGATGGCTTACGAGAGCCACCAGAAGGCCGCGGCCGCCTACGACGACGGCTTTTTCGACAAGCTGGTCACCCCGTGGGGTGGCGTCAGCCGGGACAATATCCTCAGGCCCGACACCAGCCTCGAAAAGCTCGCTACATTGCGCACGGTCTTTGACAAGGGCCCCAAGGCCACGCTGAGCGCCGGCAACAGCACCACACTGACCGATGGCGCCGCCGCCGTCCTGCTGTGCTCGGAAGAATGGGCGGCCAAACACAAGCTCCCGGTGCAGGCCTACCTGACCACCGGCCGCACCGCCGCCGTCGATTTCGTCAACGACGAGGGCCTGCTGATGGCGCCGACGGTCGCCGTCGCCGAAATGCTGCAACGTACCGGCGACAAGCTGCAGGATTTCGATTTTTACGAAATTCACGAGGCATTCGCCGCCCAGGTACTGTGCACGCTGAAGGCCTGGGAGTCGAAAGACTACTGCAAAAACCGCCTGGGTCTGAAAAGTCCGCTCGGCAGCATCGACAAGGAAAAGTTCAACATTCACGGTAGCAGCCTCGCCGTCGGTCACCCGTTCGCGGCCACCGGCGCGCGTATCCTGGCCACGCTGGCCCAGATCCTGGAAGACAAGGGTTCGGGGCGTGGGCTGATTTCGGTGTGCACGGCCGGCGGCATGGGCGTCAGCGCGATCGTGGAGCGTCCCTGACACACTACTGGATAGCTAGCACATTGCTTGTCCAGTTCGCGGTCAGGCCGTCGTGCAAACCTGTCAGGAACCAGCGACTCAAGATTTTGCACAGCGGCGAGGGTGTGCGGTACCTTTATTCAGAACCGCAATATTCAGCGTGAACGGTAAACAACCGCAACTGGTTGCGCACGATCAAATGGATACAGGCGCAGTCGCCGGTTGCTAGTTCTCGCTGCAGCCCAGATCGTGAACAAAGGCAATCCGTTGCGCGTCAAACGATCCCGATCCGAATTCAGGGTCAATCGAGTCATACTCCACGGTGATCTGGTTGCAGTTGTGTGCCGTTACCTTGATCGTGCCCCAGTCGATCTCTGTGGCACCACTGGCACCGGAACCGGGTTGAAATTTACCGCCGATATTGCGCCACGCCGTGGCATTGACCACACCGTTCTCGTAGCTACCCAAGGCGTTGAACCAGGCTTGGGACCCGGACGTATCGAAGGTGTTCCAAATCACCACTACGTTACCGTCGTATACGCGCTGCACTTGGATGTAGTTTCCATTATTTTCAGGTGTGTAGTAGAAACCGCTGATGCCGCCGCGTCCAAGTTCACCACTGTGATTGGAAGCCGAGTATTCGTAGGCGCCGCTGTCACAAACTGCTTTCCGTTCAAAACCCCGACCGTCAAGTTTTTCACAACGGGCAGGGTCACCGCCGTTGATGGCGATTGAATCGGCCAGCAGGGGAAAGACCCAGGCATCGTGTCCTTTTTCGAAAATCTGGCCGAGACTGGAACGACCGATCAAATCGCTCGAAAACCCGCAGTCGTCCGACGAGGCGAAATTGCCGCCGTTATCGGTGATCGGGCCAACACATGGCACTACCCTGTCTTCAAGATTTGCATTGGCCAGGACGATGGAATTGCTGATCGATGTCGATCCACCCGGTTCTGTAAAAAGAATTGAATCCGGTAAACCCCCACTTTCCCAAGAATAGGTAACACGATGGTCGGCGGCGGTCATATGCGATATTTCGGTAGAAGCATTTTCTGACGTATAGATGAGATAGTGCCCGATATTTGGGAATTCGCCCCCAACGATGGTCACATTGACCAACTCTGCAAATCCTTCGTTGAGTAACATTTCTCTTGGGTATATACACCCAGGAGGAAAAAAATTATGAATCGGCTGCAAAACAAAACCGTTAATAGTGACTCGTTCCAAAGTCAGGCTACCCTGATTATGGATAGCCCAGCAATTGAGCGCTTGAGCTTCAAGACCCACAATCGTAACCCCGGTGATGGTCAAAGCCCCATCAGGAAGGACCGATGCCAGACCGTTATTGAAGGTATGACCATTCCCCCAAATGGCACCATTGCCCTCAACCGTGATATTGCCCTCAATTTTTGAAAAATGCGGGATATCATCAAAGAACTGGCCGGCCTCCAGGTGGATGGTTACCTGCGAACCGGGTACGTTGGCTGCATCGATGGCTGCTTGCAGCGCGGCATCGTCCCCGCCTGAGATATACACGTCCTCGGCAACAACATTACAAGTGAAAAGAATAAAAGCGAATACAAGGATCGATTTGAACCTGAACATCTCAGACATCCTCATTGTGGTTCTGAATCGGACTTTAAGCCACCCTTGCTGAATAAAGGATGAACACCGATGTCTGCGGGAAAAGAAAACATCAACAATCAGACTGGATTGCCGACGTCGGCGCAGCAGCCATTGATGACTGCACGGCCATTGGGGCTTCCCCGTCTTCTGACTTTTGAATGCTAACGCCAGAGACTGAAGTCTTGACTGATCTGGGTCAACGAATTTGCTACTACCCATATAACGTACCCAGCGTCTGAGATTGGCAGTACAAGCCTTTTAGAATCCAGTGCTGTACGTTCACTCGCGAAGCAGAGGGTGTTCAGTGCCTTGACTCCGAGCCGTTATGTTCAGGATGAACGGCACACCGCGGGCGCAGGACGCGCACGTCTGCAGGGATGCAGGAGGTAGAGCAACGCAGGAGCAGTTGCCGAGGAGCGGTGCCTCTCAGGTTTGCATGGCGGGTGTAAATGTCGCGATCGAGCCTACTTGGATGTATTCACAGCGAGTCCTGACGTAAGGTACTGCATACCCTCGGCGCCCACACTGAAGACGTGTAGATTCGAGAAAATAGCAATGTCCAACTCATAGACTAGAGACAAAAGCTATTTGGCTAGCTGGAAGGCTTGTGCGGTTCGCTGATGAAAATACCGGCTGCCTCGGCGGTGTTCAGCATCAGCGTGGCACGGGTCATCGGTCCGACCCCGCCAGGTACTGGAGTTATCCATGATGCCCTCTGGGCGGCAGCTTCGAAGTCGATATCACCGACCAGTTTGCCGTTCTCCAGGCGGTTGATGCCGACGTCGATCACGACAGCCCCTTCGCGAACCCAGCCGGCATCGACGATGCCGCGGCGTCCGACCGCAACGATCAGGATGTCGGCCTGGCGGACGAAGTGTTCGAGGTTATGGGTGAAACGGTGACAGGTGGTGACCGTCGCGCCCTGGATCAGCATCTCGAGCCCCATCGGCCGGCCGACGATATTGGAGGCGCCGACGATCACGCAGTGGTGGCCCTTGGCGTCGATACCGTAGTAATGCAAAAGCGCCATGATGCCGCGCGGCGTGCAAGGGCGCAGACCGTGCTGGCGCAGGGCCAGCCGGCCGACGTTGAAGGCGTGAAAGCCGTCCACGTCCTTGCTGGAGCTGATCGAATTGGTGATCGCGATCTCGTCGATCTGCGGCGGCAGCGGCAACTGCACCAGGACGCCGTGGATCTCGGGGTCATGGTTGAGCTGGTGTATCAGGTCCAGCAATTCCGCCTGCGTCGTCGTCTCGGGGAGGTCGAAATCCTGTGTCCGGATGCCCGCCTTTTCGCAATCCCGGCGCTTGGCCCTGACGTAGATCTGCGAGGCGTGATCCGTGCCGACCAGGACCACCGCGAGCCCGGGCCGCTGGCCGCCTGCCCCGACGTGCACATCGATCGCCCGGCGTACATCGTCCAAAACCACTGCGCTGACTTCGAGGCCATCCAGGATGGCGGCGGGTTTGTGCATCGGGATTTCTTTCAAGGTGCTATTTCCAGGGTCAAATGATTTCCTAGTTTAACGGATCACGGGCAAAAGCGGGGTGCATAGTTTATGCTATATAACAAGTCATTTTGACGGGGTTTGAACATGAATGTTTATGAGTATGTATTCGTTGGTCTTCGCGGCGCCAGTATGCCGTTATCCAATTACCGTGGACAACCAATACTTTTCGTCAATACGGCGTCGGAATGCGGTTATACGCCCCAGTACGCGCAACTGCAACGCGTCTGGAAGGATTACCAGCAGAGCGGTCTCATGGTCATCGGCATGCCCTGTGACGATTTCGGCCACCAGGAACCCGGCGACGAGGAAGCCATCGCCGAGTTCTGCGAGACCAACTACCAGGTCGATTTCCCGATGACCGGCAAATACCATGTCATGGGCATGTCCGCGCATCCCATGTTCCATGCCATACGCGAGGAGTTCGGCGACGACGCGACGCCGCGCTGGAATTTCCACAAGTACCTCTTCGACCGTTATGGCCAGATGGTGGATTTCTGGCCCTCCAAGGTAGCGCCCGATGACCCCGCAATCACCCACCGGATCGAGACCAACCTCCAGTCCTGGGTTTTGTAAACCATAAACCTGAACATTGCACCGGCCGGTACCGGCCGGCGCAGTACGCGGATTGAAAAGGCTTATTTCTTCGCCTTGGCCTTGGTGAATTTTTTCAGCCGTTTGCGCTTGGCGACCTGTCTCGCGGTCAGCTTGTTTTTGTTGTCCTTGTAGGGGTTGTCGCCGCCGCGGAACTCGATTTGCAGCGGCGTCCCGCGCAACTTGAAGTGGCGGATAAAAACATTCTCGAGATAGCGCTTGTACGAGTCCGGAATGGTATCGGTGCGGTTACCGTGAATGATGATCCTGGGTGGAAAACGTCCCCCGCTGTGGGCAAACCTGAGCCGCGCGGCGCGCCCCTGGCTCATCGGCGGCTGGTGGGCTTCGTAGGCCTTGAGTAAAACCCGGGTCAGTTCCGGCGTGGGCATCTCGATGCTCGCGCTGCGCCAGGCCTCGCCGATGGCGGCGAAGAGTTCCTTCAAACCGGAACCGTGCAATGCGGACAGGCGGATTTTCCGCGACCAGGGTACGAATTGCAGGCGCCGGTCGATCTCCGACAGCACCTGGTTGCGCTCGTATTCGCTCATTCCGTCCCACTTGTTCAGCGCGATCACCAGCGCCGTGCCGGTGGTCAGGACGTGGCCCAGCAAGGTGGTGTCCTGGTCCGTGAGCCCCTCGCTGGCATCCAGCATCAGGACCACGACGTGGGCCCGGTCGATGGCCTGCAGCGCCTTGATGACACTGAATTTCTCGACCATATCCGTCACCCGTGCGCGGCGCCTGACACCGGCCGTATCGATCAATTCGTAGCGAATGCCCTGGTGTTCCATCAATGTGCTGATGC
>Ga0210074_1000395_pt1 | contig 15893 bp, 16 predicted proteins | sample China_Galinas_Co_FD_184860 | JGI IMG/M metagenome (GOLD analysis project Ga0210074, IMG submission 184860) | Wetland microbial communities from San Francisco Bay, California, USA, that impact long-term carbon sequestration -... | ecosystem: Environmental > Aquatic > Marine > Wetlands ... | reverse complement strand
GCGAACGTCGAGCTTGCGCGGCGGGGTCGCCGGTGAAACCTCCGCAACCCGGTCGACATCCACTGCAAACGGGTTGATGGGCTCGAGCTCCACCATCGGCACCGGGAGTGGAATGGCCACCTGCAACCGCTGCTGCCACGCTCTGCTCGAGGCGCTTTGGGCGGCGGCGCCGGCCGCGACGAACACGATAGACATGCAGGCTGCGACGATGCGTTTCACGCATGCATCCTATCACAGGGCTCGGTGCCGAAACCGGCTCGTCGTGGAGGTCGGGAGGCTCTCCACCGGGTACACTCGAAGCCCATGACGACAGTGGCCTGTTTCGTCAGCCCGCACGGATTCGGGCACGCCGCGCGGGCGTGCTCGGTGATCGAAGCTCTCAGTCGGAGTCGGCCCGCGCTGCGATTCCACATCTTCACGACCGTGCCACGGTGGTTCTTTGCCGAGTCGCTGCCCGGTTGTTTCGAGTATCACCATTGCTGCACCGATATCGGGCTGGTCCAGGTCTCGCCCCTGGAGGAGGATCTGGAGGCCACCGTGGCAGCACTCGATCGTGCTCCGTGGCGCGATTCGAACCTCATCGAGGCGTTGGCGCGCGACGTCGGGCGACTCGGTTGCGTTCTGGTGCTCGCCGACATTTCTCCGCTCGGTCTCCGCGTCGCCCGGCGTGCGGGGCTGCCCGCTGTGCTGGTGGAGAACTTCACGTGGGACTGGATCTATCACAACATCGATGCGCAGGACGCGCTCGCCGCCCACGGCGACCAGTTGGCAGCGGATTTCACGGCCGCTGATCTCCGGATCCAGACCACCCCGGTGTGCCGGCCGGTGGCTGGTGCCGTCAGGGTCGGGCCGGTGGCCAGGGCGCCACGTCAGACGCGTGCCGAGACCCGCAGGCGCCTCCGCATTCCCGAAGCCGAGCCGCTGGTGTTGGCGAGCATGGGCGGGGTCGGTTGGGACTACGGTTCGCTCGATGAATTGACGGGCGCCGACGGCCCCTGGGTGGTGGTGCCCGGCGGTGCCGAGGGCGAGAGGCGGCACGGCCGGTTGCTGGAGCTTCCCTTTCACAGCACCTATTTTCATCCGGATCTGGTGCATGCGGCAGACGTCGTCGTCGGCAAGCTCGGCTACAGCACGGTGGCCGAGGTCTTCCAGGCGGGTGTCGCGCTGGCCTACGTGGAACGGCCGCGATTCCCAGAGTCGCCGGTTCTGGCGCGATTCGTCGATCGGGAGCTGACGTCGGTGATGCTCGAGGCGAGAGCGTTTGTCACCGGCGAATGGATGCCGGCCGTGAGTAAGTTATTGGCTGCCCGGCCCAGGGTCCGGCTCGCCGCGGATGGCGCAGCCGAGGCGGCTGCGGCGATCGTGCAGTGTTTTCCCGACGCGTTGGCTTGAAACGCAGATCGGACTCCGCCACGACCTTGAACGAGGAGCTAGCCTGCATATCTCACCAGATGTCGGCCGCAGTCGACATCTGGTGAGATATGCAGGCTCGAGAGAAAAACCGAGCCCGTCATGGAGCCCAGGCAACCTGCGGCACTCGCCGTGTTCCCCCTGAGTGCTGCTCCCTTCCGGGCCTGACACGGTTCGGAGGACGACGATGCACAGGGCCCGGACTCCATGCCGGGCTCGGTCGGCTGCGAACTGGCGGAGAGGGCGGGATTCGAACCCGCGGTGGAGTTACCCCCACACACGCTTTCCAAGCGTGCTCCTTCGGCCACTCGGACACCTCTCCGTTTGAACTGTCAATCAGCTGGCGGAGAGGAAGGGATTCGAACCCTTGGACCTCGTGAAAGGTCAACGGTTTTCGAGACCGCCCCGATCGACCACTCCGGCACCTCTCCGCAATCGGGCTTCGCATTCTACGATGATTGGCGCTGTTTGGCAAAGAAGGCGCGGAGGAGTGCTGAGGACCCCTCGGCGTCGAGACCTCCGCGCTGGGCAAGCGGTGGACCGAGGCGGGGATCGCCGGCAAGATCGATCACCGACCCGCAGGCGCCCGCCTGTGGATCGGGCGCTCCCCAAACCACCAGCGCGATCCGGGCCTGGCGGCACGCGGCCGCACACATCGGGCAGGGCTCCAACGTGACGTAGAGAACACAGTCTTCAAGACGCCAGTCCCCGAGCACACGACCGGCCTCGCGCAGGGCCACCAGTTCGGCGTGGGCCGCGGGATCGTGAAGCTCGACACGGCGGTTGCCGGCCCGTGAAACGACCTCGTCGCCGCGGGTCACCACGGAACCGACTGGAATCTCACCTCGGCGACCGGCGGCCTCGGCCTCGGCAAGCGCCTCCTTCATGAAGATGCGGTCCCGGTCGTCGAATACCCAGTCGGGGAGCATGGGAGGAGCATAACAAAGGGCCCCAATGACGGGGCCCTTTGGAGAGCGGAAATTTCGATGCGCGCTATTTGATCTCGACCCGATCCCCGACCCACAATGGAGCCCACCCGCGAGTGACAATGGCCGTGGAATAGTGCTCGCCGACCCGGAGCACGCCGACTTCACCCATGACCAACCGGGGCATGCCCTTGACCGGGTTGTCGCGGAACACGGTGGCAAAGGTCCCGGGATAGAGGCCGTCGGCCGCGCCGAGGTCGAGAAACACCAACCAGTTGGTGCCGATATCGACCTGATCGTCACGATCGTAGGTGATGTAACCCAGAGGCTTGCCGTTGGGCACGTCGCAGCGATCGGTGGGGTCGGGAGCAATCACCAGCGGCACCGGGATCGGTTTGAACGGCTCCAGGACGTCGCCGATGACGATCGGGTCGCAGGCATAGTAGATCTCGGCAATCGACGTGTTCTCCTGTGCGCACAGGACCTTGAGCTGGCCGACCTGGTGGTAGACCACGCCCAGGGGGGAGTTCGAGACCGGGTGTTTGAGTGGCCGCAACCGGTGGAGGATGAAGAACCTGTCCCCGGCCTGGACCCCCTGCTCGACACCGCCGTCGATATAGACGACGTTGCCCTCGCTGAACTGGGTTTGGAACTCAATCTGTTCCGCCGAAGCGATCGAGAACGGGAAGATGCTTTCGTCCTCGACGAGTTCGGCAAAGCAATAGACGTCGGCCGACCTTCCCAGAGGATAGGGCAGCTCCTCCTCGACCCCGGAAGTTTCATCGAGATAGTCCGAGGTGACGGATTCATCGACCGGGATCTCGAACTCCTCGACCTCAGCCTCCTGGACCGCGAGGTCGATGATCAGAGGATCGCCGGGGTAGATCCAGTGCGAGTCCCGGATGTACGGGTTGCGCTCCCAGATCTGCGGCCACAGAAACGGGTCTCCGAGGTAGTGCGCCGCCAGGTCCCAGAGGGTGTCGCCCTTGACGATGACGTGCACCATCGCGTCGTCGGGGATATCGGCGGGCGGGTCGTACGGAGTCCAGTGATCATTCACGAAATGGAGCGGCTGCGGCGGCGGTGCCACCGTCTGTGCCGCGATCGCCATGGGAAGGAATACGGCGATGATGGCGATCCGAATTTTGACGCTCATAAGCCCTCTCCCCGGTGAATAAACCTCAACTCGAGGTTAACCCAGGGGCTGCCGATCCGTCAATCCTCGGACTCTTTTTTCAATTCTTCCAACCGTTTTTTCCACGCAGCTTCGCGTTCATCGATAGTGGTTTTGAGTTCGCCAATTTGTTCGTTCACAAGGGCGATCTGCGAGTAATTCGGATAGTTTTCTTGAATATATTCCAGCCGCCACAGCGCGCCTTGCAGGTATTTATTCCTGCGATAAAATTCGGCGACAAGCCACTCGTGTTGGGCAAGTAACTCTCTCAATTCGTGAACCCTTTCCTCGGCTTCGCCGAGGTGCTGCGAGTTCGGATAGAGATTGATGAGCTGCTGATAGGCGCCAAGAGCCTCCTGAATATCGCTCAAATCACGGTCGGGTCGAAGCTTTCGCGCCGAGTAGGTTTGCCCCACCATCAGCAGCGCGTAATCCCGGTCCGGATCGTTAGGGTAGCGGTTGGCGAAATCACGATACCGCAAGCGGGCTTCCGTGAGGCTGGTCACATCGTTCTTTACGGCATAGGTATCGGCGACTCGCAAAGCGGCCTTGTGTCCCAGCGGATCGTTGGGAAAGGTGTCGTAGACAAAGCTGAAGAGATCTCTGGCTTTTTGATACTCTTTTTCCGAGTACAACTGTTCGGCCTGCTCGTAGATCGTCTCTTTGTCCAGGTTGGCGAGTCTGTCGAGAAGGTCGCTCTCCTTCTTGGTGCTCTTGCAGCCGACCGCGAGGAGAGCCAACGGCAGCAGAAACAGCGAAATCCGTTTCCTGTAGGTCATCGAGTGTCTCCATCGGACGCAGCGCCCCGTAGACGGGCAAGCGCTGCGCCGCGGTCGTCGCATCCAAACACCGCCGAGCCCGCGATCAGGGTCGTTGCCCCGGCGGCCGCGAGCGATCCGGCATTGGTGTGGTCGACGCCTCCGTCGACCGAAATGTCCAGTTCGCGTTGGCCCGCCATTGCCCGCAGACGGCGGATCTTGTCGAGGCTCTGAACGATAAACGCCTGGCCTCCGAACCCGGGGTTGACGGACATCACGAGCACGAAATCCACCCAGTCGAAGAGGTCCTCGAGAAGCGCCAGTGAAGTCGCAGGGTTGACGGCCACCCCGGCCCGGAGGCCGGCATCACGAATCGTCTGCAGAGTTCGTTGGAGGTGGGTGCACGCCTCCACGTGGACCGCGATCCGAGCCACCGGGGCGGCGGCAAGATCTGCAATCAGGGGATCCGGGTCGGTCACCATCAGGTGGGCGTCGAGAGGAATCGAACAGTGGTCCGCAAGGGATCTGACAACCGGCGGTCCGAACGTGAGATTGGGGACGAAGTGGCCGTCCATGATGTCGAGGTGCAAGAGATCGGCGCCCCCGTCGACAACATCTCTGATCTCGTCGGCGAGGCGCGAGAAGTCCGCCGACAGCAACGACGGTGCGAGACGGATGCTCACCGGCTGACCCACACGGTCACGACGTCCGACAGGGTGACCGGCGATCCGGCGGGAGGGTGTTGCCGCAGAACGATGCCGGCGGGGAGCCCCGGGTAGGTCACCTCGCGCGCCTGGCCGAGTCGCAACCGGTTGGCGCGGCAGAACCCCTGGACTTCGGCCAGTGTCTGCGACACCATTGACGGCATCACCCACTGTCGGCTCAACGGGGCGGTGTTGACCAGAAGGTCGACCTTCGCCCCAGGTGGAATCGGGTGGCCCACCGGTGGGCCCGAGGCGATGACGCGGTCGGCGGCCGCCTGTTGTTCGACTCTGGCGCGAATGCCGGTTGTAAGGCCGGACTGTTCGACCTCTCTCTCGGCGGTACTCAATGAACTGCCTCTGACATCCGGTACCTTCACCTGTTCGCCGCCCAGGCTGACCCGCACGGTCACCTTGGATCCCGCCTTGACGTGAAACCCCGGTGGAGGCTCCTGGTGGGCGACGGCGCCGGCTTCCACCGAAACCGAGAACACACCGGGTTCCTCGACGACCAGTTCGAGACCGAGATCGTGCGCCTGTTGCCGGGCCACCTCGAGGCTCTTGGTCCCCAGATCGGGAACCGCAAGCGTGCCCCGGTGGACGGTGTGAACCAGCGCGAACCAGAACACAATCCCGGCGCAAAGCGTGAATACGAGAGCGGCCAACAGACGACGAGCCATCGGCGCAAACCTTAGCACGATTAGATGAGGTTCAGCCCCGGACGAAGAACTGGCGAACGCTTTCAGGCAACAGACGAACGATGTCGTTGAAGAGAACGACCACCATCAGCAAGATCAGCAGGTAGAACCCCACCTCGAGCACCCGCTCCTTCACCTTCATGGGAAGGTCGCGGCGGGCGATGCTCTCAAAGGCGATGATGGTGAGGTGCCCGCCGTCCAGGATCGGAATCGGCAGCAGGTTGAAGATCCCGAGTTGGAGCGAAATGATGCCGAGAAGCATGATCAGGGACTGGACGCCGCTGCGCGCCGCCTGGCCGGAGATCTGGGCAATGCCGACCGGACCCGAAACCTGCCGCAACGATTCCTTGCCGGTGAACAGACGGCCGATGACGCGGAAGGTCTGGTAGGTCATACGTTCGCACTCTTCGGCTGCGGTCGCGACTGCGGGCAGCAGGGCCAGTTTCTGGATTGCCGTCGGCACGACCGGACCGACGCCGATCTTCCCCTGGCCTCCCTCGTCGCGGGTCACCATGGTGAACTGCAGTGGTTGGCCGTTGCGGAGAACGTCGATTGTGATCTCGGTCGAGGGGAGCGGCACGATCAGCCTCGGCAGGTCGTAGTACTGATCCACGGTTTGGCCGTTGACAGCGACGATGAGATCACCGGCCTCGATGCCGGCCTCGGCGGCCGGGGAAGCGCCGGGAGCGGGTTGGACGACGGCATCGAGCCGTGGTTCGATCCCCGACACCCCGAAACCGTAAAGGCTTTCGGCGTCGAGGTCGACCGGAACCGACACCGTCCTTCCACCGCGCTGCACCGTCAACTCGACGTTCCCTTTGCCGGCGGTGAGCAATGCGACTTCGAGATCGCGCCACAGCTCCACCGGTTCTCCATCGACCGCACGAATGACGTCGCCGGGCCGGACATCCGCGTCGTGAGCCGGAGATTCCGGTCCGACCCAGCCGACCACGGGAGGCCCTTCGAGATAAACGGGGGTTTCCACACCCATCGTCAGGGCAAGGGCGACGAAGACCACCGCTGCCACGATGTTGGTGACCGGACCGGCGAGCAGAATGAGGGCCCGCTTCCACCGCGGCAACAGCTCTGCGGTAGGCGTGTCGCCGCTGACGACGTCGGATTCGTCCGGACCCAGCCCGAGAATCCGCACGTAGCCGCCGAGGGGGACCAGCGACACCCGGTAATCGGTGCCGCCGCGCTCGAAGCCCCACAGCCGCTTCCCGAACCCGATCGAGAAGACCTCGACGGGCGCACCGAGAAGGCGGGCCACGGCGAAGTGGCCGAATTCGTGAATGGTGATCAAGACACCAATGACAAAGATGAACGCGAGAATACTTGTCAACATCGTATCTCCGAACCGTGAACGGGCGCGCCGTATTTCATGATTGTATCCGCAGCCAGCGTTCGAGCCTCGGCGTCGGCGGCGAGGGCCTGGTCAATACCCGCCAACGGCCGGTTGCGGGCGCTCCAGGCATCGAGGGTCTCCGAGACCGTGGCCGCCACCGCCGGAAAGGAACACCGGCCATCCAGAAAAGCGGCCACCGCCACTTCATTGGCGGCTGAGAGGACGGCCGGCATTTCGCCGCCGGCGCGCAAAGCAGCGCGCGCCAGGTCGAGGGCCGGGAAGCGCTCGCGATCAGGAGCCTCGAACGTCAGCGCAGGCAACGTGGTGAAGTCGAGGGGCGGCGAGACCTCGATCAGACTCTCCGGCCATGCCAGGGCGTACGCGATCGGAAGTCGCATGTCGTTGGTCGAAAGCTGTGCCGTGACAGCTCCATCGGCCGACTCCACCATGGCGTGGACCAGACTCTGGGGATGGATCACGACCTCGATCTGGCGCTCCGGCACGCCGAAGAAATGATGGGCCTCGATGATTTCGAGGCCCTTGTTCATCATGGTCGCCGAATCGACGGTGATCTTGGGCCCCATCCGCCACGTCGGGTGCCTCAGGGCGTCGTTTCTGGTCGCCGCCTGTATGGCCTCGACGGACCAGGTCCGGAAAGGCCCGCCCGATGCGGTCAGGATCAGACGCGCGACACCCTCCGCCGTGCCTCCCCGCAGAGCCCGGTGGATGGCGCTGTGCTCGCTGTCCACCGGCAGCAGGTGGACCCCGGCGCGACGAGCGGCGTCCATGACCAGATCTCCGGCCACGACCAGGGTCTCCTTGTTGGCCAGGGCCACGCTCTTGCCGGCGTCGAGGGCCGCCAGAGTCGGGGCGAGGCCGATGGCGCCGACCACCCCCACCACGACCAGATCCGCGTCCGCGTGGCGCGCGATCTGTTCGAGACCGTTTGTGCCCCAGAGGATCTGCAGGCCAGGAAAGTCGGTTGCCAGCTTCTCGGCGTCCTCGGCGAGGGCCACGCTCACCACCGCCGGACGATGGCGTTTCACCTGGCCGCGGACACGCGCGAGATTGCTGCCGGCGGCGATCGCCACCACCTCGAAGTGTTCGGGATAGGCCTCGACCACGGACAGTGTGGAGGTGCCTATGGACCCCGTCGAACCGAGAACTGCAATGCGTTTCATCACGCCAGGCCGACCACCACCAGATAGGCAATCACCAGGGGTGCGGGATAGATCAGGCTGTCCGTGCGATCCAGAAAGCCGCCGTGGCCGGGCAGCAGCGTCGACGAGTCCTTGACGCCGGTGTCGCGTTTGAACAGAGACTCCACGAGGTCGCCGAGAGGGGCGGCGACCGCGAGGATCCCCGCCAGGGCGGCGACGTGAACCGGCGCCAGGTCGAGCTTGAGAGCCCACGCCATCGCGGCGGCAGCGAGGAAGGTTGTCACCACACCCCCGGCCAGGCCCTCGATGGTCTTGTTGGGACTGATCCGGGGCGACATCTTGTGGCGACCGAAGTTCTTACCCACGTAGTACGCGCCCGAGTCTCCTATCCAGATACAGGCCAGATAGAGGAGCAACAGTTTGACACCGGTGGGCTCTCCCGGCCACAATCTCAGCCACCCGAAACAGGCCGTCGTGACTCCCAGATACAGGACGGTGAATGCCTCCGATGCGATCCCGCCGAAGCTGCCGGCGGGGGCTTGTCGATCGGCGAGCCGGGCGGTCGGCAGGATCACGAGAACCGCGATGACGGCGGCGGCCAGACCGGAGACTCCATACACCCACGAGGCCGCCATGACGCCGACGACCAGCGCGATGGGAAGCCCGCGCCCGACCGCGAAACCGGCCCCTCGAGCCATGCTCAACAATTCATCGCAGGCAACCGCAACCGCGGCGCCGAGCACCCCCAGGAATACCCACGCCGGCAGCCAGATGATGGTGCCGGCGAGCACGGGAATGGCGGCGAGCGCTACGAGTTCGCGTTGACCACGTGCCATCGATCAGGCCCGCGTTGCACCGGGTGGAGAAAAGACCCCGCCTTCGGGCGCGAGACCGCCGAAACGCCGCTCGCGTTGTTGGAAGGCGAGCAGCGCCTCGAAAAGGTCGGTCTGCGAGAAGTCCGGCCACAGGGTCGGGCAGAAGTAGATCTCCGAATAGGCGATCTGCCACAGCAGGAAGTTGGAGACTCGTTGTTCGCCCGATGTGCGAATCAACAGATCGAGGGGAGGCGTGCCGCGGGTCGTGAGGTGGTCTTCAACCCAATCCTCGTCGACGGCCTCGGCGGCCAGCCCGCCGCCGTTGGCCTGGGCCACCGCTCCACGCACCAGGTCGGTCAACTCCTGGCGGCCCGAGTAGTTGAGGGCGATCTGGACGAGAGTGCCGGTACAGTGCGCGGTCGCCTCGACGGCGCGCTGCAGTTCCTTGCGTACGGATGGGTCCAGTTGCTCGATGCGTCCGATGGGACGGAAGCGAAGGTTGTTTTGAATCAGGGCATCGAGCTCACGGTTGATGAACTCCTTGAGCAGCGTCATCAGGGTGAGCACCTCGTGCCGCGGTCGTTTCCAGTTCTCGGTCGAAAAGGCATACAGAGTGATGACATCGAATCCCAAACGGGCCGCGGTCTCGACTGTTTCCCGGACCGCGCGGATGCCGGCGCGGTGGCCTTCGACGCGTGGCAGGTTGCGCGCCTGCGCCCACCGACCGTTTCCGTCCATGATGATTGCGACATGGTGCGGCAGGCGGTCGGTGTCGAGACGCTCCAGCAACTCCCGTTCGTGAGAGCCAGGCTGAGCCATTTCATCGTAAGGCAGCATCACTCAAAACACCCGGATTGCGAAGTCTACCACAGCATTCTGGTACCGGGAGGAGGTTCTCCGCCGGGTGTTTCGGAGGTCTTCGCCCGCGTCCTCGCAACCGCCGGTCGCTCTCGTTTCAACCTCCTGCCGATCGGTGACTCGGGGACCGGAGGGGCGCGAACGGTGGCCTGCTGTAGTACACCTTCTCCAAACAGAGGCCTGTCGCGGGCGCGGTCTGGATCGACGCACCCGGCGACGGGTCCTCGAGAAGGCTGCGGAGGTCATCGAGCGACTTCTTCCGGCGACCGACCTCGAGCACGATGCCAACCATGCGGCGGACCTGGTAACGAAGAAACCCCTCACCGACGAACTCGAGATGGAGGCCCGATCGGCGCGGCTTCATGCGCACCGCGTACAGCGTGCGGATGGTTGACCCGGAAGCCGGCTTCGTGACGGTGAACGACGCCCAGTCACGGCATCCGGGGAGGAGGGTGAGGGCGGTCGTCAAGGCATCCATATCGGCGACCGGTTTGACGACGGCGGATCGAGGATCGAGCCACGGGAGATCGCGTTCGAGCCACCGGAGGCGGTAGGTGTAGAGCTTGCCCAGGGCGCTCTTCTGGGCGTGGAAGCCGGAGCCTACCGGTCGCGCCGACCGAACACGGATTTCCGAAGGCAGGATGGCGTTGAGGCTGCTGACCAGCTTTTCGGGAGGAATGCACCCGGGGAGATCGCAGTGCGCCGTCTGCCCGGCGGCGTGCACCCCGGCGTCGGTTCGGCCGGCACCCATGACGGTGATTTTGGCTCCACCGACACATTTCGAAAGCGCTCGCTCGAGCTCACCCTGAACCGTTCGTTGACCGCGCTGGCGTTGCCATCCGTGAAATGGGGCCCCGAGATAGGCGACGACGATTTTCATTCGAAAGGCCATCCCGGGTATCCTCGCATAGATCGGGGAGGCCGCGATGGCTGTGACAGCTCTGCTGGTGGTGTCAATGATGGGGGCGTCGGCGGTTTCGTCGGAGGCCACCCGATGGTTTCCGGGAGACTACTACCACGCCCGGGTCGAGGCCGGCTTTCAACGCGAGGTCATGGAAAGCTGGCCCGGTCCGAGCCAACTTCTGCGGCTGTGGAACGAGGGAGAACTCGACGAACCCGACCGGGTCAGTCTGTTGCTCGGTGGCGCCGCCTTTCACGATCCGTTGCTCCTTCCCGCATATCGCGAGGCCGTGCTCTCGCCATCACAACGTGTCCGGCAGGCGGCTACCTACGGTTATCGGGATTTGCTCGCCGACAGTTTGCCGCCGGTCAGCCGGGGTGTCAGCGAGGAGGACGCGGCGCTCCTGGGCGACGAAATGGACTGGGTCATGCGGACGCTCGCCGAAGGGTCGTTGTTCGAAATGTGGATGCAGGCGCTTCTGGTTCACGAAGAAGCCGGCCTGCCCGATTGGCACGGAGTGACACTGCAGCGGGCGCCGGTCGTGTGCTTGCGGGCACTCGACCGGCTCGTCGGGGTTGAAGATCTCCCTCTCCTCCTCGAGGCCTATGACATGACTCAGGATTTCAGCACGCGCATCAGTCTTCTCAAGCTTGTCGAAGCCGTCACCTTGAGCCGGTTCATCGTGATGCCCACCGACAAGAAAGCCGGGTGGGGCCGGTACGTATTCGTGACCGCGATGCAGGCGCTGGCGGGGGCCCGCCGAGGGTGGCCTCTCGATGGGTGCACGGTGAACGGCGAGGCAGTGCTTGCTCAGAATCTCCGGAAAATGGGCGTGTCGGGGTTCGACCCACTGTCCGCCGACGGCTGTGGCGTGTGGTTGGGCATTCTCGACCAGGGTCTCCCGCGGTGGTGGATGTTGGCCTCGCGTCAGTTGTATGCGTGTGGCGGGCCGTGGGTCGAGATTTCCGCCCTCTTCCCCGAAAAGGAACCCGGGCCCGAAGAGCGAAACCTGCTCCTGAGGTGGTTCGGGCCGCTGATGCCGCGGGCACAGGGCCCAACCGCGCGGCGGTGACCGACTGCAGGCTGTCGGCGGTACAATGATTGAAAATGGTGGAGTTGGTTTTCGAGGACGGCGGCACGGCCCACCGGATTCCGGTACGGGGTGACCTGACCCTCGGCCGATCGAGCGACAACGATGTGGTATTGCGGGATTTTTCGGTCTCCCGCCACCACGCCCGGGTCGAGGAGGTTGACGGCGGTTTCCGAATTGTCGACCTGGAGTCGACCAACGGCATCAGGATCAACGAAGACTTCGTCACCGAAGGCCACTTTGCCGTAGGTGACACCCTCGGCATCGGCAACTTCGACCTCACGGTGGAGGACGGTGAAAGCGCTGATGTCTCGGGGCTGACCTCGGCCACCTATATGCGCCCGCTTTCGGAGTTCAACCAGGACTACGGTCTCGAAGGGCAACCCCAGGAGATCTCCAAAGAGGTGGGGGCCCGTGAACGCGTGTTCGAGATCCTCGCCCAGGTGGCCAAGGTCCTGATCCAGGTCGAGGAACTCGAACCGGTGCTCGAGAAAGTGATGGACCTGGTGTTCGACCATCTCATGGTCGATCGCGGGTTCATCGTTCTCTTTGACGATAACGGCGAGCCGAAACTCGAGCTCAATCGGGTGCGTGAGTCGCAGGCGGACGGTGAGGACCAGGTGCCCATCTCGCGCACCATTCTCGACATGGTGTCGCAACAGCAGGTGGCCATCCTGACCCACGACGCTCAGGCTGATCAGCGTTTCGAGGCCGGGCGCAGCGTCCGCATCCACCAGATCCGCTCCGCGATGTGCGCCCCGCTGTGGCATCGTGAACGAGTGATCGGCGTTATCTACGTCGACTCGCCGATGCACGTCGGGTCGTTTTCCGCGACTGACCTCGACCTGCTGACGGCGCTGGCCAACTATGCTGCGGTGGCCATCGAACGGGCGCGTCTGAACGACAGGATCAGAAAGGAACGGCAGGCCAGGGACCGCCTCGAGCGCTATCACTCTCCAGCGGTGATCGAAGCCGTGCTGTCGGACTCCGGGGCCGATCGCGAGTCGGTGACCTTGACCGAGACCTCGATCCTCTTTGCCGACATCGTCGGCTTTACCGCTCGTTGTGAAAGCCTGCCGCCCGAGGACGTGGCGGCATTTCTCAACCAGTTCTTTTCAATTGCGGCAGATGTCATATTCGAACACGGTGGAACGCTCGACAAATTCATCGGGGATGCCGTCATGGCCTTCTTCGGCGCGCCGCTGCCGCAGGCGGACCACGCCGAGCGGGCCGTGCGTTCGGCCGTCGAACTGCTGCGCGCCCTCGACGTCTGGAACGGCGAGCGCGAGGCCGACGGCCTCGACCGCATCGAAGTCCGGGTGGCGGTGAACTCGGGACCGGTCGTGGTGGGCGACATCGGGTCTGCGACCCGCGTCGATTACACGGTTCTCGGCAACACCGTCAACGTCACCGCCCGGCTCGAAGAACACGTTGCAAAACCGGGGACGATCGTACTCGGGGAAACAACCCAGGCCGCGGTCGCCCACCTCTTCCCAACCGAAAGCCTCGGCTCGGTGCAGCTCAAGGGTCTGAGCCGGACGATCGAGATCTTCCAGTTGACAACCGGGGAGCCCGGCGCCGCGGGCTCCGAGAAGTGATGCGTCTCGAGGATTTGGTCTTTGTGACTTCGAATGTCAACAAGGTGCGTGAGGCGGAAGCGGTCCTCGGCCGGACCCTCGACCACCACGACCTCGACCTCCCTGAGATCCAAAGCCTGGACCTCGCCGAGGTGGTTCGCAGCAAGGCGGCCGCGGCGTGGCAACAGATCGGACGGCCGGTCCTGGTAGAGGACACCGGTCTTGAACTCGCCGGGCTCGGCGGGTTCCCCGGGCCGCTGGTGCGCTGGCTCCTGACCAGTGTCGGTGCCGCCGGAATCAGTCGCATCGCGCAGTGTTTTGACGATCCGCGGGCTACCGCGCACTGCCTTCTGTGCGCCACCGACGGCACCCGCGAGGTCCTCGGTGAGGGCGTGGTGGAGGGCACGATTGCGGCTCGACCGCGAGGCCCCGGAGGGTTCGGGTGGGACAGCGTGTTCATGCCCGACGAGCCTGGCGGGCGGACCTACGGTGAGATGTCGGACGACGAAAAAAACGGCATCTCTCACCGGCGACGCGCGTTCGAAGCTCTCCGGAAAGCGCTGGCGGCGTACTGACCGCCCACCGGCCGCGATGCGGCCTGGCAATGAGGCATTGAGGCAATGGGGCAGTGGGCCTGTTCGAACCTCCCGTACTGCCGCATCGCCTCACTGCCTCACTGCCCCACTGCCCCACTGCCCCACTGCCTCAGTGCTTTAATCCCCCGTGCTACCCTTCGCGCCATGCGCCGCGAGCTACTCAACAAACAGTCGTCCGAGATCCAGGGCATGTTCGGACGGATCGCCCACCGCTACGACCTGCTCAACCGCACCCTGTCGCTCGGGCAGGATGTGAGGTGGCGGCGGGCCGTGGCGAGGAGAGTGGCGGCGATCCACCACCCGCGGGTGCTGGATGTATGCACCGGAACCGGCGACCTGGCGCTGACCGTCGGTGGCGGCGTGGTTGGCGCGGACTTCTGTCTGCCCATGTTGGAACGGGCTCGACTCAAGGCGCGGCGGTTGCGGCGACCGCTGCCCTTGTGCGCCGCCGATGCCCTGCGGCTGCCCTTTGCAGAAGCCACGTTTGACGTCGTGACGGTCGCCTTCGGCATCCGCAATTTTGCCGACCTCGAGGTCGGGCTTGGCGAACTCGTGAGGGTCCTGCGACCGCTAGGCCTGCTGCTGGTGCTCGAGTTTTCACGCCCCCGCGGGGTGATGGCGCCGCTCCTCGGGTGGTGGGTCCGCCACGTGCCACCCCGGGTCGGTCGGTGGTTGTCGGGAGACGCCGAAGCTTACGACTATCTGCCGGCCTCGGTCAGCACGTTCCCGGAGGGCCCGACGATGTGTCGGGGTCTCGAGAGCGCCGGATTGACGGACGTCACCGTGCGTCCTTTGACGGGGGGCGTGGCGTCGTTGTATGAAGGCACCCGGCCTGCGGAGGGAGCACGATGAGCGCTGACGATCGAATTCTCGACGGTTCGAAGTATGCGGCGGAGATCCGTGAGGAAGTGGCCGCCGAGGTGGCCGTGCTCTCGAGCCGGGGGGTCGTGCCGCGTCTGGATGCCGTTTTGGTGGGCGATGATCCCGCCTCGCAGGTCTACGTGGGGTCCAAGGCCAGGACCCTGGCGGGGTTGGGCATGATTTCAGAGACCCACCTCCTCCCCACTACCACGACGCAGAGTGAGCTTGAAGTGCTGATCGATGGCCTCAATCGCGATTCTGATGTGGATGGGATCCTCGTCCAACTTCCCCTCCCCCGGAACGTGGACACGGCTGCCATTCTGCGCAGGCTCGACCCGGCCAAGGATGTGGATGGGTTTCATCCCGAAAACGTCGGCCTCTTGCAACAGGGACGGCCGGCGCTGAAGCCCTGCACCCCGGCCGGAATAATGGAAATGCTGCGCCGCGCGGGCATTGCGATCGAGGGCCAACGTGCCGTGGTCGTCGGTCGCTCGGATATCGTCGGCAAACCCATGGCGATCATGCTGCTCCACGCCAACGCCACGGTGACGGTATGTCACTCGCGTACCCGCGACCTGGCGGCGGTGACCCGCGAGGCCGACATTCTGGTTGCTGCGGTCGGGGCGCGGTCGCTGATAGGTCCTGATCACGTGACAGAAGGGGCCGTGGTGGTGGATGTCGGCATGCACAGGGTGACCGACCGGAAGACGGTGGAACGCCTATGGCCGGACAATCCGAAGAAGCTGGCGGCCTTCGACAAGCGGGGCGCGGTCTTGGCGGGCGACGTGGACTTCACGGCGGTGGCGCCCAAGGCCGGCTGCATCACCCCGGTTCCCGGAGGCGTTGGACCGCTCACCATCGCCATGTTGATGGCGAACACCGTCAAGGCTGCCAGGGCGCGACGGGGGCTGTAGACTGACTTCGTCGGAATTCGGAATTCGGAATTCGGAATTCGGAAATAGGAATTACGGAGCGTCTTGCGGGATCGTAGTGTGTTTTTCCCGGCACAGGCGGGGGACTTCT
>Ga0210074_1000394_pt1 | contig 15910 bp, 11 predicted proteins | sample China_Galinas_Co_FD_184860 | JGI IMG/M metagenome (GOLD analysis project Ga0210074, IMG submission 184860) | Wetland microbial communities from San Francisco Bay, California, USA, that impact long-term carbon sequestration -... | ecosystem: Environmental > Aquatic > Marine > Wetlands ... | reverse complement strand
AACCAAAAAGTCATTCCTTCATAATCCTCAATCAACGCACCAGGATCTTTGTGATATCTCATATCTTTCCATGCCTGAGATTTATGCCAGCTGAACTTTGGCTGAATCCCTCCAAGTGCTTCATAGTTGAATTGCTGCAAAACAAAAAATGCAGAGCCTGCAGTATTAGCAGCCATATCTCCCCAGCTAAAACCCCACTCAGCCATAAACGCATCCGAAATTTCTATCTCAAGCATCCACAGCCAGCCAGTCAAGGCACCGTACCAAACAGAACTTTCTCCTGATAATCCCGACCACCTGTAAACTTTTGATGATAGATCGCTTGTGAAAAAAGCATCAGTGAAATGTCCGAATTTATCCAGTTGCTGATATTTGTTCCAGTCATCAACAAAATCAAGCGAATGAAATACGGTAGTCTCTTGTGTGTACCATACGTTTCGTTGATACATATAGGCAATAGTATTTGTTATTGCAATTGCGCCTAACATTGAACTGAGTCTCAGATAATCGATATCTGAATTTTCTCTCCAAATGGTGCCGTCGTTCAAAGGTCTTTCACTATTTATAAATACGGGTTTACTTGCAATCGTTCTGATTTCATTTTGATTGGATAGTAGTCCATAGTTTAAAAAGTGTTGTGAGCTAAAACCTGGATTATATTTTGAAGCAAGTGTGTTGCGGAATAGATTCTTGCTTGATTGTGTTGAATCCTGCGCAATCAATCCAATGGAGGGAATCACAAGTAATACAATCAATATTTTTTTAATTAAAACCACAGTGAAGATTATTATTTCTGATAACTTATTTCAAAATACATACAAAAGCAATATTTATTCCATCGATTGACTGCCAAATTAACGCTTCTAATCATTTATGAGTTAACAACTGGTTAAATTTGACTGAAAAAGTTGGTAAATTTATAATCATTAATTTCATTTATAGAAAAAATTAACTCGTTATGATCATAAAATTTCTGATTATTCTAATCCTGCCCGCCCTGTTCGTTCCCGTTTTCGCTCAAGACCATAAAGAAAATTTATTCGGACCGTACGAAAACCCTGCACAAATTGTCGAAGAATGTATAATGTGTCACGATGATGTCGGGGAACAAGTCTTACAATCCAATCACTGGAATTGGCTTACGAGCAATATTGCTGATGTTGACTTTTCTAATAACGAATCAGGAGATAATGTTCCAGTAAATAATTTTTGTCTTGCTGTTCCTGGGGAGGGATCAAAATGTATTACCTGCCACATTCCATTCAGTGGAATTGATGAAACTTTCGAATTTAATTCGGCAGAAAATATTGATTGTCTTGTTTGCCACGAGCAGACCGGTAACTATGTTGAAGTAAAATTCAAATCAAAAGCAGATACGACGGAAATTGATTTACTTGAAATTGCACAGAGTGTAGGCAAACCAACAGAACAGAACTGCGGCAACTGTCATTTCAGTGGGTTTGGTGGAGTTGAAGTAAAAAGTGGTGCAATGGATAAAAGTTTATTTGAACCTTCCGAAGAGAATGATTATCATCTCGGTGGATTAGGTTTTGGCTGCGCAGATTGTCACGAGTCTGAAAATCATAATATCTCCCCAAGGACTGAGGAAGGTATTAGTCCGGTTGCTTGCGAAAATTGTCATAGCGCTGAACCTCACGATAAAGAATTATTGAATAATCATTATTCCGCCGTTGCCTGCCAGACTTGCCATATTCCAACCTATTCCAGAACAGAAGCATCTGTTGTACAATGGGATTGGTCAATGGCTGGGAAAAAAGTTGAAGTTACGCGTAATGAATTTGGCTTGAGTAATTACTATGTTGATAAAGGAGAATTAGTCTGGGCAAAGAATATTCAACCGGAATATTATTGGAGTAACGGGAATTATAGTTACTATGAACTTGGTCAAGAAATAACAAAAAAGAATGATGTAGATTTAAACAAACCTGTAGGAAAAATATCAGATGCGAATTCAAAAATTTCACCTTTCAAAGTAGTAAAAGTAAAACAACCTTTCGATCCTGAAAACAAATATCTTATTATTCCTAAACTGAACGGGGAAGATGGTTATAAAAAAACACTGGATTGGATTGCTTCATCTCAGGCAGGAATGAGCTTACTTAATTTAAAATTCTCCGGAGAAGTCGATTTTATTGATACCAAAATGTATTGGCCTGTAAATCATATGGTAATGAGTTCGGATAATGCACTAAAATGCACTTCCTGCCATGGTAAAGGCGGGGAAGGTTTGTTAAACTGGAAAGTACTTGGTTATCCTGATGATCCAATGAAAAAAGGTGGTAGAGTTAAAAATAAATTAGTTAAAGAATAAAATAATTCTTTCCTTAAGAATTAGTTACAATAAAAATTATTTTTTTATTTCAAATGGAGTTGCAATGATAAAAACTTTGTACTTAATTGTTTCGTTAATACTTTTCCTTTCAACGAGTGTATTCTCACAATATCCAAATATCTTAATTGATAATACTGGAAGTCCCGAAGAAGTTACCATAGCGATAAATCCTTTAAATCCTGATATTCTAGCTGCAGGTGCTAACATTGATAATTTTTATCGATCAACTGATGGCGGATTAACATGGACTGAATCTCATCTTGTTTCAAATCTTTTGGGAGTTTGGGGTGATCCGGTGGTTCTTTTCGATAGCTTGGGAAATCTTTATTACGGTCATCTTTCCAATCCAGTCCCTCCTGGATATTGGATTGACAGAATTGTTGTTCAAAAATCTACGAACAACGGACTTTCCTGGAATGATGGTGTAGGTGTTGGATTTGTTGCGCCTAAAAATCAGGATAAGGAATGGATAACCATTGATCATACTCAATCTCCATATAGGGGAACAGTTTATATGACGTGGACTGAATTTGATAATTATGGGAGTTCAAACCCAAATGACAGTTCAAGAATTAGATTTTCAAAATCAACAGATGAGGGAGAGACCTGGAGTACTGCGATTACCATAAGTGATGTGAGTGGAAATTGTCTCGATAGTGATAACACTGACGAAGGTGCAGTACCAACAGTTGGTCCAAACGGTGAAGTTTATGTCTCCTGGGCAGGACCCCTGGGACTTATGTTTGATAAGTCGACCGACGGAGGTCAATCCTGGGGCACAGATATTTTTGTTTCTGATATACCTGGAGGATGGGATTTTGATGTTTCTGGAATCAATAGATGTAATGGACTACCAATTACAATGTGTGATATAAGTAATTCTCCTTACAATGGAAATGTTTACGTGGTATGGTCAGATCAGAGAAACGGTGTTACTAATACAGATATCTTTATGTCCCGATCCACCGATGAAGGCGAAACCTGGACAGCTCCGATTAAAGTAAATAATGATAATACAACCCGGCAACAGTTTTTTGTCTGGTCAACTATTGATCCTTCAACTGGACATCTATGGTTTGTATTTTATGATAGAAGAAACACAACAGGCGCAGCAACGGATGTGTTTGTTGCAAAATCAACTGATGGTGGAAATACATTTGAAAACTTTCAGGTTAGCGAAAGTTCTTTCACACCAACTTCCGGAGTCTTTTTTGGCGATTACACAAACATAGCTGCGTGGAATGGAAAAATTTATCCTATCTGGATGCGGCTTCAAGGCAGTTTGAGTGTTTGGAATGTTATTATTGAAGATTCAACAACAATTCCTGTTGAATTGAATAGCTTTGCGGCTAATGTTGATAACGGTAGAGTTTATTTATCTTGGGAAACAGCATCTGAAATAAATAATCTTGGATTTTATATTGAAAGAAGAAATAAGGTTGAGAACGAGTGGATTGAATTAGGATTTGAAGAGGGTCATGGAAGTACATCTGAAAGAAATTTTTATTCTTTTGAAAACCAGCCTTTGTATGATGGTACTTACTACTATCGCTTAAGACAAACTGATTATGATGGCTCATTTGAATACTCAAATGAATTAGAAGTAAACATTTTTTCTGTAAAAGAATTTGAGCTTAGTCAGAATTATCCTAATCCGTTTAACCCGAGCACAACAATAAGTTTTCAATTACCGACAGAAACTTTCATTACATTAAAAGTTTACGATGCTATCGGCACTGAAGTTGAAACAATTGCAGAAGGTTATTATCCGGCAGGAGTGCACGAAGTCATTTTTAGAGCCGATAAATTGAGCAGCGGATTATATCTGTATAAAATTACTTCGGACAAAATTGAATTGACGAAGAAGATGCTGGTAGTTAAATAGAAAGTCTTGAATTTAAAATAGCCCGGCAAATATAACTAGTCGGGCTTTCCTTTTTCAAATCCTTTTCAAAATTGCAAGAGTCAAATCATCGTGGGCGGGGTATTTATTCACAAAATTATCAACTTCGGATAGTATAGACTCACCAAGCTGCCGGGATGAATATAATTGCTTGTCCCGAAGCGAATCGAGTAGTCTTTCTTCTCCAAAAAAATCACCGGAGTAATTTTCTGCTTCAGTTAATCCATCAGAATAAAATACTACAAATTCGTTTTCATTTAATGTTATGTTTTGCTCGTTGAAATCAGCATTATGAACTAAACCTAGTGCCGGTGCAGTCTTCTGCAATTTTTCAATTTGATTATTTTTCAAAATTATAGGAGGAAAATGACCGGCATTAATATATTTTATTTCTCCGCTGTCAATTCTAATCTCAGAATAAAGAAGAGATGCAAATATTTTTGACGGACTGTCACGATGAAAAACTGTGTCTAGCTTTTTACCGAGTGATGAAAGTGATGGGGAATCATAAACCAAAGCACGAATAGTTGATTGAAGTTTTGACATCAAAAGCGCAGCACTTAAACCTTTTCCAGCAACATCACCAACTGCAATGCCGAATCTGTTATTTTCAATCTCAATAAAATCCAACAAGTCACCGCCAACATCATTTGCAGAACGTGTGTAAAGCCAGATATCCCATCCCTTAACTTTTGGTGATTGCTCTGGCATAAGCGCAAGCTGTACAGCTCTTCCTTCTTCAAGTTCAGTTTTGGCAAGAAGTTTATCTTTCAACTCAAGTGCAAGTATGAATAGCAGAATAAACCCGCCAATCATACCTGGACCGATGATATCTATTGTTACATTGCCTGAGTCAATTCTGTTGTTGCCTGAAATTAAAATCATAAAAATTGACAGTAATAAAAGTATTCTTCTGAACGGAGTTAATTTGAAGAAGAGAGCTTTTAGCAACCACCAGGGGATAAGAAAAAATTTTCTGCATCCGCCCATACTTTCAAGTTTACGCTTTCGTTCATCCGAGAGATAGTAATCTTTGAGATCCTTATACTCTTGTCCTATATCATCCTTAACCTTTAACTTTTTAATGTCGGCTTTAATCGTTTTTGTAAAGCCTGGATCTTTTGGTGGGAATTTATTTTGTTCGGACATTACTCTGCCTTTAAATCTTTTTTTTCATTACAATACTAATCTTAATATTGGATGAAGTAAAGCAATTTTAACTGGAATGAATAGAAATCGGATGAGTGGAAATCCACATATGTAAACTAAGTTAATCCGAACTGTGAAAGATGATGTTTGAAATGTTTTATGTGAAATAGATCCCATTCTTCTTTGGTCAGATAGCCGAATACCGGATGCGTCGTTTTCGCATCGGGATTAGCTATAAAATAACTGTTGTATCTTGATATTATTTTCTCAAGTTCAATAATTGCAGAATTCAAATCTTCAAATTCCAGTTTCATTAAATCAGGACCAATTGCAGGATTCATAAATTCTTTCGGGAGTTCTCTGTCGCCTAAAAATAGCCTTTTAAGCAAAGGAACTTTTCTTTCTTCTGTAAAGATTTTCAATTTGAGTTCATCAATGCTTGCCTTAACTGTTTTGTATAAATGTTCAACCATATGCTGCGGAGTCATTTTTCCCCACAATGGTTTTTGATCGGGTGTAAGCTGATTTAGCGAATCTATTATTTTTTCAGAATTCATTCTTAAGTCAGGATAAAATTTTCTTTATTGCGTTTGTTCCTAATGTTTCAATTTCACCGGGTTTGGAAATACAAACATCAAGATCCTGAAGCAATCCATCTTTGATATCGTAAATCCATCCGTGAACAGAAATGCTTTGATTACGTTTCCAGGCACTATCAACAATATCATTATTGCAAACATTCATTACCTGTTCGATTACGTTTAATTCACACAGCTTATTAAATCTACCCGTTTCATCACTCACATTTAAAAGTTCATCGGAAAATTGTTCTTTGACACTTTTCAGATTTTTAAGCCAGTTATCTGCAAGTCCGACTTGTGCATTATCCAGAACCGCTTTAACCCCACCACAGCCGTAATGTCCGCAAACAATTATGTGTTTCACTTTTAATACATCAACAGCGTATTGAACAACGCTCAAACAGTTGAGATCATTTTCAACCACTAGATTTGCAACATTGCGATGAACAAAAAGTTCTCCGGGAAGCAAACCAACAATTTCATTTGCCGGCACTCTGCTATCGGAACAGCCTATCCACAAATATCCAGGTGCCTGTTGATGTGCGAGTCTGCTAAAAAATTCAGGGTCGGTATCTGTTCTGTTTAACGCCCACTTACGGTTATTATCATAAAGGTGTTTTAATACTTTCATTCTTGATTTTGAATTAATTGTACATTAAAAAAATTAATCAACTTCGATTTTAATTATCATTTCTGGTTTATTAAAAATAAATTTTGCTTTTTCCCATGATGGAGGACCAAACCAGCCACTTGCATCATTTGAATAACCATAATCCTCCTCAGGGATTCCAAGAAAGTCAGTATCCAGTTTTCCATTCTTATTTTCATCATGAAAAACTCTTATTGCATATTCACCATATTGAAGAGAGTCAATCACAACTATCACTTCCTTATTTTTAATGGGAAGAATGTTTCCAATCCACACAGAGTCCTCACTTTCATAAACAAATTCGGAATTATCAATTGCAAACCAGCAATCTCCTTCATTGTTCTGAAAACCATAGATAATAATTTCAAGTTTACCGTAAATGTTAGAATCATTTGTACTTTGAGCTAATTGTATTTTATTTACTAAAACAAAAAGTAACAAATAAATGGGTAATCTGACCAATAAAATATTAATCTTCTTTCTGAACTTCATTTTTAGCGGCAAAATATTTATCAATTTTTAATGCTGCAATGGAAAATAGATAACCAAACGCCACACCGATCATAGCACCTCCGATCACGTCCGAAGGATAATGAACTCCAAGATAAATTCTTGATAGTGAAACTAGAGTGGCTACGATTAAGAAAGTCCATTTATAATTTGGAAAAAGTCTAAGCAAAAAAACTGCTGCGGCAAAATTATTTAAAGCATGGTTTGATGGAAAAGAGTAACTGCCCGCACAACCAAGAGGAGTAATCACGTCAGTCAAAGCAACACAGGGTCGTAATCGTTGAATAGATTCTTTAAGTAATCTGTATCCGGTTTGATCTGTTACCACAATCAGAAGTATTAATCCTATGATGGCAATCTTGCCACGAGTCCCGCCTTTGAAAAAAGCTATACCAGCCAGAATAACATAAGCTATGTACCACTTGTTTACATCCGTAATTATGGAAAAGAATTTGTCCAGAAATCCAGTAGAAATGGTATGATTGAGGAAGTAAAAAATTGCTAAATCTAATGAATAGAAGATGTCCATAGTGGCACTAAATGTGAAGTATCAAAATGATAAAATTTAATATAATATGCATTTACGTTAGCTACCTAAGGGATTAATTGAACTCAATAAATATAAATAAAGGCTCTCAAATTACCTCAGCATTAAGCTCGTCAATCTTCGAATTTATTTTTAAGAATAAGTTTCCCTTGTCAAAAGAGAGATATCATGAGCTTATTGATCAGCTTGAACGGTTGCTCTATGTACCTCTGAGGATTATGTCTGTGCTCGTTGCAATGTTTGGTTCGTTCGCAATGATCCTCGAAGTGAGATATTTTCCGGCCCATTCAATTGACATTTATTTTATCCGTCTTACGTCAACTCTAATTGCTTTTACTATTCTAGCAACTTCCAGCAGGGGAACATCCGTTAAGAGATCAGTTATTCTTATTCACGTTCTTCTACTCACGATTATAATCTCTTCCGGCTTAATGATCTATCTGTTACCATCGACAATACTTGTCAACTCGAGCATAGTAGGGTTGATGATTTTTTCCTCGGCACTTTTTTTAAGCTGGGAAATTAAACATCAAATCATAGTTGCAATTTACTACAATCTGGTTTTTGCTGCATCAATTTTATTTAACAATCATAGCATTTACTTCCTTCCGAATATGAAGGAGTCTGTTATCTTTGTTTTATTTCTCAGTGTGGTTTCAATTGTTGCGTGCGCAGTCAACTTTAGGATGAGGATATATCTCGCTGAACGAAATCTTCAGGTTGAACAATCAGATCAAAAGTACAGGTCAATTATAGATAATTCTCTTGAAGGCATTTTCCAATCAAACGTTCATGGGGAATTACTTACAATAAATAAGACGTTCACTGAAATACTTGGCTACAAAAATATCTCTGATGTGATGAAATTAAATATTAAAAGCTTGTATGTTGACCAGCAGGACAGAGAAAACCTTATCAGGGAATTAATGAAAAATGGAAAGGTAGAGAACTACAGAGTTAACCTTAAAAGAAATGATGGTTCAATTGCAGTTGTTCGTTTGAATGATCGTCTTGTTAAAAATGATGACGGGAGTATCTATTTCGAAGGAAATATTTATGATATAACTGAACAGGTTAAAATAGAAGAAGAAAGAAACATAGTTGAAAAAATGCTGAAGGCGGAGAAAGAGAAGAATGAAAAACTTGCAAAAGAAGCCATTAGAATCAGCGGAACGAAAAGTAAATTCCTTGCCAACCTGAGTCATGAAATAAGAACTCCGATGAATGGTATTTTAGGTTTTCTAACCCTAATTGAAGCAGGTGCGTATACAAACGATGATGAATTAAAATTATTTTCAACAAATGCTCGTCAGTCAGCTGAATCGCTATTGGATATTATCAACTCGATTCTGGATCTTTCTAAGATTGAAGCCGGGAAAGCTAAGGTAGAGAAAGTTCCTTTCAATCTGATGAATCTCATTGAGCAATCAATTTCAGTTGTTTCCATAAAAGCGAATGAAAAAGATATAAAGATTGTAAACGATATTCCGACTAATACCCAAACAGAATTGATCGGTGATATGATAAAGCTGCGGCAAATCCTTATAAATCTGTTGAATAATGCAGTGAAATTTACTTCTGACGGAGAAATAATAATATCAATTGGAACTAATACGAATGACAATGGAGGTATAGATCTCTTTGTTTCGGTAACTGATACAGGTATTGGAATTCCCGAATCAAAAATAAACGATCTATTTAAACCCTATTCTCAGCTAGGTGATTTTTATGAAACCCTGGCTCATGGTACAGGGCTTGGTTTAGTGATCTGCAAAGAATACGTGGAGCTACTTGGAGGCAAAATAAGCGTTGAAAGCCGGGAAGGTGAGGGAAGTTCATTCAGTTTTACAATTAAATGTGAGGTTCAGGAGAGAATTGAGCCAGTAGTTGTTAGTCAATCAGAAAGAGATAAACTTGAATCTAATTACATAGGCAACACAGATAATTTTAAAGGAAACGGATTTAAAAAGCGACGTGAGAAGTACAAAGTACTTCTAGCTGAAGATAATCTCATAAATCAAAAAGTGACAATAAAAATATTGAACACATTTGGATTTAATGTTTCTGCAGTAAGTGATGGTATGGAGGCTTTGGATGCAATATCACAAGATAATTATGATATTGTGTTGATGGATTTGCAGATGCCTGTTCTCGATGGCTTTCAAGCAACAGAAAAGATAAGAAGTTTACCTGAGCCAAAACGGAATATTCCTATAGTAGCATTAACAGCTCATGCACTAATGGGGGATAAAGAAAAATGTATCAATGCTGGTATGACAGACTATCTTTCCAAACCTGTATCCGGTCAGGATCTTGTAAAGAAAATAGATGTATTACTTGATATCAGAAAAGATGATTTGTCACAAATAGTAAAAACTCATGAAGAAAATAGTTCGGTTTTGGATAAAGAAAGGTTAAAGAGTGTTAGTTTAGGAGATTACGAATTTGAAAAAGATTTGTTGACTTCTTACATATCCGACCTAGATGATAAATACAAAAATCTCTTAGAATTATCAGGTAACAAAGAGATTGGAAAAATTGTAGAAGTGGCTCATTCGATCAAAGGTTCAAGCTATTCCATTGGGGCTGTTAAAGTTGCAGATGAAGCCTATGCTATTGAGTTATCCGGAAAAAATAATGATTGGGTTAACGTCGATGCAAGAATTGAAAAGTTCAACAAAATAATTGATGAGACCAGTCAGGAAATTGTAAACTACTTAACAGAGCATGAAAAAAGCCCTCTTTAAGAGGGCTTAATTTTTATGCTTCAGTAGCCACAACCTCATTTTCAAATTTCATCAAAACATTTCTAATTGTCTCTATTGCAAAATCAATTTCTTCCTTAGTGATTACTAACGGAGGAGCGAATCTTATTATATCTCCGTGAGTTGGTTTTGCAAGCAGTCCATTTTCTTTAAACTCAACACATACATCCCACGCAGTTTTTCCGGATTTAGTTGGTTTGATGATTATCGCATTTAATAAACCTTTACCTCTTACAAGTGTTACCATTTCCAGTTCATCCACAATCTTTTGCATTTCTTGTCTGAAGTATTTTCCCATTTTATTTGCATTCTCTGCAAGGTTTTCATCCTTCAATACTTGCAAAGAAGCAATTGCTACTTTTCCAGCAAGTGGATTACCTCCGAATGTTGAACCATGCTGACCTGGTTTAATGGTTAACATTATTTCATCATCAGCAAGTACTGCTGATATGGGCATAACTCCGCCCGACAAAGCCTTACCGAGAATCAGAACATCAGGCCGAACATTTTCGTAATCGCATGCCAGCAGCTTCCCGGTTCTGCATAATCCAGTTTGAACTTCATCTGCAATAAATAAAACATTTTTTGATTTACACAGATCATAAGCTTTTTTTAGGTAGCCATCATCAGGCACCATTACCCCAGCTTCGCCTTGAATGGGCTCAACTAAAAATGCACAAACATTCGGATCTTCAAGTGCTTTTTCTAATGCAGGAATATTATTGAATGGAATTAATTCAATTCCGGGAAGATAAGGGCCGTAGCCATCTTTACAATCCGGATCATTCGAGGCAGAAACAGCCATCATTGTGCGACCATGGAAATTTCCTTCGCAGAAAATAACTTTGGCTTTGTTTTCCTTAATTCCCTTAACTTCGTAAGCCCATTTACGTGCGAGTTTGAATGCTGTTTCATCTCCTTCAACACCTGTATTCATCGGGAGGACTTTATCATAACCAAAATATTCTGTTACATATTTTTCATACTCTCCTAAAACACTGTTGTAGAAAGCTCGTGAAGTCAATGTAAGTTTTTGCGCCTGGCTGGTTAGCGCATTTATTATTTTCGGATGACAATGTCCCTGGTTAACAGCAGAGTAGGCAGATAAAAAATCGAGATATTTTTTCCCTTCGACATCCCAAACCCATACACCTTCACCTTTGTCTATTACAACTTCGAGCGGATGGTAATTATGAGCCCCATATTTTTCTTCTAATTTAATGAAATCCTGTGAAGTCATTTGAATCCTTAATTTTTATTGAAAAGTGAGTCTCAAAGTTAAAATCCTTATTCTACACTTCCAACGTAAATAAGTATTATCGTCGTATCAGGCACTAATTTTTGTAACTTTAAACTATCGAAAATTTGATAATTTTAAGTGAGATTTTTATGGAAATAGAGACTTATTCAATCGGCATTTCAACTAACGGAAATTGTCATATTATAGATATTACTGAAAAAGTTACAAGAATTATAAATCAAAATAATTTTAATGAAGGCAATGTTCTACTATTTGCGGGAGGTTCAACAGCAGGGATCACTACCATTGAATACGAGCCGGGGTTGCTAAAAGATTATCCCGATTTCTTTAAAAGAATTGCTCCAGAAGGAATTAACTATGAACACGATAACACCTGGCACGATGGAAATGGACATTCACATATTCGGGCTTCCATTCAGGGCGCATCATTAACTGTTCCTTTTACAAAAGGAAATTTGTTGCTCGGCACCTGGCAGCAAATAATTTTTGTTGATTTTGACAATCGATCACGCAGACGAGAAGTAACTGTTCAGATAACAGGCAAGAAAAAATAAATTTTATCTAAGGGAAATAGAATGAAATTTTTAATAACACTCATATTACTCATAATTTTTACACATACTACTTTTTCACAGCAGGATGATAGTGTGTTTGTAACTTTCTATTATCATCCTACAAACAATCCACCAAGTGTTTACTTACCTGGTGAATTTAACGGGTGGTTGCTTAATTCAAATTCATTAATGAGTTATGATGCAAACACTGGTATATGGTACAAATCAGTTAAGCTAAGAGTTGGAGGACCAAATCCACTTCCTGCACCCATGAGTATTCCGGGTGCTTATCAGTATAAATTTAATGATGGAACCTGGTTTTCTGACCCTCTAAATCCCAGACAGAATCCAAATGACAACAATAATTCTTATTTGAACATCAGGAATCCAACCATACATTATTTACTACCAAACTCAACTGTTGCCTCAGGTGTAATAAGAACAAGATTTCCTGAAATAACAGCGTACCTCTTTCCATCTATTTCATCAAATGTGGATACCTCTTCTATACTAATTACACTTGATGGAAATGTGTACACAGGAATCGGAAACAGTTATGATCCGAATTCAAAAAAACTTTCTTTTACTCCGTTAGTACCCCTTGGTAATGGTGATCATGATCTTGTACTTTATGCTGAAAGCAATATTGGTACATCAAGTGCTGATACAACAACTTTTACTGTTCAGGCAGATGTAATACAATTTTTAACATTGCCATCCGAAACAGGGAAAAATCGTTGGAGACTGCAAGGTGCAATATTTAACGATAATGGTGGATACGATACAACTGTAACATCTGCACAAATAATCAGATTCGATTCCACCTGGTCTGTCTCAATAAACAGGGGCATATTGGATACAACTCTCTTCCTCCTTGAAGGCAATAATAATTTTGTAATGAAAGCTGTAATTGGAGGCCAGACTGAAACCTCTGATACCTTGAATATAATTTATAACCTAAACCATATTCCAAATGCACAGATTGATATTACTCAAATTGGAACCTCGCTTACGTTGAGTGGAACTAATAGCACTGATCCTGATGTTCAAGCACTAACTTATCTCTGGAAAGAGGACGCAGCTAATCCTCAACCGCTGGGCATAAGCGGACAGACAAACGAAGAAATTATGATCACAAAGCCAACCGCACCGGGTGAGTATTATTTATCTTTAATTGTTGAAGACCCGGATATGAATATGGATTCCACTGAAACATTTTTTGTAGTTATTGAAGATAGTCAAAACATTAAGGTTGCAGGGTATGCAGATAATCCACAATGGTTGAAAGATGCTAGAATATATTTACTCTTTTTCAAAGCATTCACTCCTGTTGGTAATATTCAGGCAGCAATTGCAAATCTACCATACATAAGAGCGATGGGTTTTAATACTATTTGGGTGCTACCAGTTACAGAAGTTCCCGGAAATATGGATAATCAAATTAATATCGGTTATAACATAATCGATTTTATGAAAGTTGAAACTTCGTATGGTACAGATCAGGATTACAAAGATTTTGTAGATGCAGCACATCAAATAGGGATTAAAGTTATTCAGGATATTACTCCAAATCACACTAGCAGAGATCATCCCTTTGCCCAACAAGCTTTACTTTACGGTGATTATTCGCAGTACTGGAATTACTATCAAACAGAATTTATTGCTCATAACACAAATGGTTTGGGACAATGTGTTACACCACAGGGAATTTTTTATTACTGCGGATTCAGCGATGCATTATTAAATTATGATTGGCGGGATCTGGATGCTAGAAATTACATGACGGGTGTCTATGATTATTGGATAAGAGAATTTGGAGTCGATGGTTACCGTTTTGATGTTTATTGGGGTGTCCACAGAAAATACGGTGAGAGTAATATGGGGGTTCCAGTTAGAACATCTTTAAAGCATATTAAACCTGATATTTTACTTCTTGGAGAAGATGATGGAACCGGGGTTGGAACTGAAGTAATATATGCGGATCAAAATGGCGGATTGGATGCAAGTTACGATTTTGCATTGTACTTCAATGCGATTCGCAATTTTAATTTTAATATTTCAGGAGTAAATACACTTCATTCTCAATTGAATAATAATGGGTATTACCCCGGTGAGAATTCTTACTTTATGAGATTTATGGAATCTCAGGATGAAGACCGAATAAGTTATTTTTATAACTCATTCGAAAAGACTATGCCTATGGCGACCGTAATTTTTACAGCACCTGGTATGCCTATGATGTATAACGGACAGGAAGTTGGATTTGGTAAAGGAATCAATACAAGTTTAGATGACAGAAGAAGGGGAATTATTGATTGGAATTTTGGCGGAAGAGAAATGCTAACTCCTCACTACCAAAGAATTGCACAAATCCGTTCACAGTTTCCTGCTTTCTCACAACACAAGTTAGATACAAATGGAGATGGTCAGGTGAACAGTTCAGATGAATCTGATTTTGACAGAATTACAACAACTGATGGAATCGTTTATGCTTTTTTCAGACCCTGGAATGATTCAAATGGATTAACAGTCGCTAACTTCAGCAATGCAAGCAAAACTGTATCAATGGATTTGACAACTGCTAATCTTAAATTCACCGGTGGTTTCAACCAGGGTTCGACTTACTGGGTTAATAATTTATATTCAGACAGCAACACGCAAGTTCTCGGTAGTGAACTCTCAAACTTTAGTGTTACTCTACCAGCATATGGTTCGGCCGTTTACACTATTTCTACAACTGAAGAGTCGGTAGTTCTTCCACCAATCCCACCAATTGTTTCTGTTGAAGATGAGATTACTTCACAACCGGAAGATTATAATCTGTTCCAGAACTACCCTAATCCATTTAATCCATCAACAACAATTCGCTACAGTATTACCAATTCAGAATTGGTTCGGATTAAGGTTTATGATATTCTAGGAAGAGAAGTAAAAGTTCTTGTAAACGAAATCAAGCAACCTGGATCTTATGAAGTTCAATTCGATGCTTCAGGATTGGCAAGCGGGATATATCTATACAGCATAGAAAGTGGATATTTTGTTCAGACGAAGAAGATGATACTCTTAAAATAATCAGTTTATAAATTTATCTGCAGAAACCCTTTTTAATGAAAATTATCAAGGGTTTTTTATTATGCAATTGTTATTATTAATTAACACTTGACAACTATGTAATTATTTGTATAACTTAACCAAGAATTGGTTCTAATCTTACATTTTAATAGGAGGCAAAGTGAAAAACAGGACGGCAAATTCTATCTTACTATTCATTCTTCTTCTTTTTACATCCAATCTTATACCCCAGCAAAACAACATCTCTCCTGAAGAAAGAAGAGCAAGAGTAGTTGAAGCATACAACAGACAAATGCAAATACAATCGGGAAAAAATGTAAAGGCTGGCGGAGACCCTTTACCGGAAGCAATGACTCAAAGATTTTTTACCGGGCAAGCAAGTGATGACTTCTTCGGCGGTTCAGTTGCTGGTGCAGGTGACGTAAACGGAGATGGTTACATGGATTTGATTGTCGGTGCTGAGGGGAATGATGCAGGTGGTAGCAATGCTGGCAGAGCTTACATTTACTTTGGTGGCGAAAACATTAATAGCATCGCAGATGTCATTCTCACCGGGGAAGCTGTGG
>Ga0210074_1000393_pt1 | contig 15915 bp, 11 predicted proteins | sample China_Galinas_Co_FD_184860 | JGI IMG/M metagenome (GOLD analysis project Ga0210074, IMG submission 184860) | Wetland microbial communities from San Francisco Bay, California, USA, that impact long-term carbon sequestration -... | ecosystem: Environmental > Aquatic > Marine > Wetlands ... | reverse complement strand
ACCTTCCACAGAAGGAGAGGCTCTCAAGAGCCTCGGATCCTGCGGGGGAAGTGCAGACTCCTGTTCGATCAGAACAATCCGGATTGATGTTGCCGCCTTGACGAGCCAGACATGCCCAGCGCAGCGTCAGGCACTTTTGCATACTTTTGCTGCCGGGCAAAAGTATGTCGTCTGGCGGGACGAGACCCGCCGGTTTTGTCGTTGGATTTTGTCCTTAGATATTTTAACCAGAGAGAGACTACTTCTGCCGCTCAACCCCAACCTGCAGACAACGGTCCACAACCGGACACCTTGAACACCAGGCCGTCTGGGCCCGGCAACATTGCCGACCGTGAAAAATCAACACATGGGCTGCCTGGGTCCAGCGCTCCGCTGGAAGCAGGGCACAGAGGTCCCGTTCGATTTTTTCCGCGTCTTTGGCTTTAGTCCACCCGAGCCGCCGCGCAATCCTGCCCACGTGAGTGTCCACAACCATCCCCGGCACCCCGAAGGCATTGCCGAGGATCACATTGGCCGTCTTGCGCCCGACGCCCGGCAGAGACACCAGCGCAGACATCTTCTCGGGCACCTCGCTATCATGACAGCGGACCAGCTCCATCGCGCATCCGACCAGGCTTTTCGCCTTGTTACGAAAAAACCCGGTCGATCGAATCAATTCTTCCACCTCGACCAAGTCGGCTGTCGCCATGCTGCGTGGACCGGGAAACCGGCGAAACAATTCAGGCGTCACCTGATTGACCCGCACATCCGTACATTGGGCAGAGAGGATCGTCGCAACCAGCAGCTGCCATGGATTATCGTGCACCAGTGCACAGTGGGCTCCCGGGTAGGTTGCTTCAAGGAGATCGAGTGTCTCTACGGCATGAACCGTTGAAATCCGTGTTTGTCCCATTTAAACGCTTCTGTTTTGCTGATTTGTTATTGAGTTATCAACCTTGTCCACAGACTTTTCCACGGCTGTGCGCAACACACAATCGCCCGCTAGCCGGGAGCCGCTTCCATGCGACGGGTGGGCAAACGACCCAGCTTGATGGAACGCCTGGTGTCCGTGATCTGCACTGTCAGTGTCAACGGCAGGTGCCGGGACGCCTTCCGGGCCAGGAAGCTGCGGTTGATCGTCGCATCGAGAATACGGACCGCCCCACGCAAGTAGGCGCGATCGCGCCCGAAGACCGGGAATTGTGACGGATAGGTGCCGCGCCAGAGGGGCCGTCGGGTCCTGCGCAGGACCGAGGCCAGCTCCAGGTTCCCGGCGCCCCAAAGATAGTCGGCAAAATCTCCGAGGATCAGGGCAGGGCAGACCAGCGACGGATTGCCAAGCAGTTCCGGCCCCAGCAACTGCGACACCTGATGGCTGCGAAAACGCGGGAAACTGTCGAGACAAACGTTGAGCAGATGCAGGCGCTTGCCGCCGAGTTCGACGTCGGCACGTAGACAATAGCCATCGTGGCCGAGTTCGAAATTCTGTACGCCTTTAAGGGGGAAGTAGGAGAGGTAGGCGAGCGGACCGCCGGTGACGCCGCGATAAGCATCCAGGCCGCTGCGTTCCTCCAGGTAAGGAAGGATATCTGCATGATGTACGGCACCGAGCTCCTGGAGCACGACGATATCGGGTGCCGCGTCGGCAATCACATTCAGGATCCGGTCCGGATTGACCTGATTGTCGCTGCCTCGGCAGTGTTGTATATTGTAGGTCATGATGCGGGCGGTGGTCATTCCTGCCTCGCTGGCTGGCCCTCTGCTAACGGTAACCGGCTACTCCTGGTTGACGCGATTGATGCTGCGAATCACAACCGGCTCCACCGGGACATCACTGAAACGCTTGAACGTGTGAGTCTGGGTGCTGCCGATCTTGTCAACCACTTCCATTCCCTTGACGACCTTGCCGAACACCGCATAGCCATAACCCTGCGGCGAGCTGTTTTTGTGATCGAGGAAGCCGTTATCCTTGAGATTGATGAAGAACTGGCTGGTAGCGCTATCGACGACATTGGTTCGGGCCATGGCAATCGTGCCGCGCAGGTTGCGCAGGCCGTTGTCAGCTTCATTCTTGATCGGTGCGCGGTTTTTTTTCGGAGTCATATCGACGGTAAAATTACCCCCCTGGATCATGAAATCCTTGATGACCCGGTGAAAAATCGTATCCGTGTAATGCTGGTTGTCAACATAGGTCAGAAAATTGGCCACAGACTGAGGTGCCTTCTCATCGTTCAGTTCGACGGTGATGTCACCATAATTGGTTTCGATGACGACATATTCATACGCGTAGGCTGAAGAAACCAGGCTTAGGCTTAACAGGAGCAATAACGTTATCTTCTTCATAAACAGCAATCCTTTCATTCGTCTTCCGAGGTCAGTGCCCGTCGCATCAGATCTATAACTGCACGCTCGGGATCTTTGTCTTCATAGAGGATCTGGTACATCTGTTCGGTGATCGGCATTTTCACGCCGAGCTTATCGGCCAACTGGTAAGCCGACAGGGTCGTCTTGACCCCCTCTGCCACCATATGCATCCGTTCAAGGATTTCGTCCAGCTTTCGACCACGTCCCAGCTCAATGCCAACCGTACGGTTTCGGGAAAGGTCACCGGTACAGGTCAACACCAGGTCGCCCATCCCTGCCAGGCCGGCAAAGGTTGATTCCACGGCACCCTTGGCCATACCGAGACGGGCAATTTCCACCAGTCCCCTGGTAATCAGAGCCGCCCTGGCATTGTGGTTGAACCCGAGTCCGTCGCCAACGCCGGCGGCCAGGGCGATCACATTTTTCAGGGCTCCGCCGATTTCAACGCCGATGACGTCCTGGTTGGTATAGACGCGGAAGTAGTCGGTGCTGAAAATCTCCTGGACGCGATGTGCCACATCCAGGTCGTCTGCGGCCATCGCTACCGCGGTCGGTTGCTCTTCGGCGACTTCCTTGGCAAAAGACGGTCCCGACAGGAAAGCACAGCGGTATTTGACCTCGGTGCCCAGCACTTCTTCGAGCACTTCCGACATGAGCTGTAGGGAATTATTTTCAATCCCCTTGGCCGCTGAAACCAGCAGGCAGGCTTCATCCAGGTGCGGCTGCAACTGCTCCAGGACCTGTCGCATCACCTGGGAAGGGGACACCAGGAGTAGCAGCTGGCGATCGACTACGGCCTCAGAAAGCTCACTGGTAAAGGCCAGGTTTGGCGACAAAGGAAATCCATCGAGGTAAAGATCATTGTTCCGGGTCTTTGCCATACGCTCGGCGAGATCCGTTTCATACACCCAGAGGGTTACCGGAAAACCTTTTTTCGCCAGCAAATTGGCCAGCGTCGTCCCCCAGCTCCCGGCTCCGATGACTCCTATCTTCATCATGACCAGTCCTTAAATCGCTTTCTTTTTCTTTTCTATCCGCTCACGCACCTGCTCGGTTTTCCTCTTCAGTATATCCTGTTTTGGATAAATTCCATCCAGATCTTCCAGAATCTTCAGAGCTTCGAGCAACTCTTCCTGCTCCTCGAGGACCTTTGCCAGGCCGAACCGGGCTTCGATCGCGTAGGGACTTTCTGGCCAGTCCTGAACAACCAATCGGTAAGCCGCAGCGGCGTCAGGCAGCTTGCCTTCCAGGGCATAAGTCATGGCGATGCGGTACCGGATCTCGGCGGCCAGCTCGCTGGAAGAGTAATTGCTCAGAAGGGTTTCGAATTCTATGCGCGCCTGTTCAAAATTATTCAATCGGAAATAACAGTCGGCAACCTCGTACTGCAATTGATCATTGTCGGGGCCAGGCAGATCAAGGACCTTCTGATAGGCGGCAATGGCTTGACCGCAGTCATCGAGACGGTACTTGAAAAGAGTTGCAACCTGCCGCCTGGCCGCATCCACCTGCGGGGCATCCGGGTAATCTCGCTCCAGCAGCAGGTAGGTAAGAAGTGCATCGGAGTGACGGAACAGGTACAGGTCCAGAATTTCAGCCTTCTGGAAGAGGGCCTCCGGTACACGGGCATGAGAGGGGTAGTTGTCGTGCAAATGACTGAACAGTTGAACGGCCTCGTCATACTTGCCCGACTGTCGCAGAGCCATGCCTTTCTGGAAGGTCTCTTCGAGCCTGGCCTGCAGCGTTGCTTGATACCAGTAAGCTCCTCCGGCAACAAAAACCGCCAGCACCAGACCAAGAAAAACCCAGAGCCGCCAGTTAGGCACCTTCCCCTGGCGCTGGAGCTCCTCCATCAGGAGCTGTTTCTTCAATTTCTGGATTTCCTTCGTCATCTTCCTTCTCTGCCAGCTTGGCCACAGCGACAATCCGCTCATCAGCTTCGAGGACCATCAGGCGTACCCCCATGGTGTTACGGCCGATAATCGACAGGGCCTTGACCCGGGTACGCAGCACCTTGCCGCGGTCGGTTATGAACATCAGGTCAGACTCGTTGTCCACCAGTTTGACGTCGACGACCTGACCATTGCGGCCGCCGGTCTTGATCGTGATGATTCCCTTGCCACCACGACTCTGGACCCGGTACTCAGTAAGACTGGTGCGTTTTCCGTAGCCGGTTTCGGTCACGGAAACCAGGGTGGATGCGGTCGCATCGGAAACCACCTCCATACCGATAATCCGGTCATCACCTTCGAGCATCATCCCTCTGACCCCGCGGGTGGTGCGGCCCATCGGTCTGGCATCGGACTCGTTGAAACGAATCGATTTACCGTTGCGGCTGGCCATCAGGATATCCATGGTACCATCGGTCAGGCGGGCAGCAATCAGGCTGTCTCCTTCATCGATCGTCAAGGCGATAATTCCTCCCTGACGCGGGTGGGAATAGGCCATCAGGTCGGTCTTCTTGACGGTCCCTTTTCGGGTTGCGGTAATAATGAACTTGTCTTCTTCGAACTCCTTCACCGGCAGGATTGTCATAACCTTCTCATCATCCTGCAGGTTGAGCAGGTTGACGATCGCCTTGCCGCGCGCAGCGCGGCCGCCTTGCGGGATTTCGTGGACCTTGAGCCAGTAGACCTTGCCTTTGCTGGTAAATATCAGGATGTAGCTGTGGGTCGAGGCGATAAAGAGGTTTTCGACAAAATCCTCTTCCTTGGGCCGCATTCCGGTTGCACCTTTGCCGCCGCGCCGCTGCGCCCGGTAGAGCGAAACCGCATTGCGCTTGATATATCCTGAGTGCGACACCGTAACCACCATGTCTTCTTCAACGATCAGGTCCTCGATCGACAGGTCGGCGGTCATGGCGACGATCTCGGTACGACGCTCATCTCCGAATCGCTCCTTGGTCTCGGTCAGTTCTCCCTTGATGATTGTGAAGATCTCGGCCTCGCTGCCCAGGATCTCCTTGAGACGCTTGATCAGGCCGAGAACCTGATTGTACTCCTCGATGATCTTGTCACGCTCGAGACCGGTCAGGCGATGCAGGCGCATTTCGAGAATTGCCTGGGCCTGGATGGCACTCAAGTCGAAGCCGGCAATCAACCTCTCCTTGGCTTCTGCGGGTGTGGCGCTGGACTTGATCGTCTGGATGACTTCGTCGAGGTTGTCGAGAGCGATCTTCAGGCCTTCGAGGATGTGGGCTCGTGCTTCGGCTTTTTTCAGTTCGAACAGGGTTCTGCGGGTGATGATCTCCTTGCGGTGTTCAATGAAATTCGTGAGCACTTCACGCAGGGAGAGAACCCTTGGCTGGCCGGCTACGATCGCCAGCATGATGATGCCGAATGACGACTGCATCGGCGTCATCTTGTAAAGCTGGTTGATGATGACCTGAGGGATGGTGTCCTTTTTCAGTTCGACCACGATCCGCATGCCGTCACGGTCCGATTCATCGCGCAGATCAGAGATCCCCTCGATCCTCTTTTCCTTGACCAGGTCGGCAATTTTCTCGATCAGGCGTGCCTTATTAACCTGGAAAGGGATCTCGGTGACGATGATACTCTCCCGTCCTGTGCGCTTGTTCTGCTCGACCAGGGCGCGGGCACGCATCTGGATAATGCCGCGGCCGGTACGATAAGCTTCCTTGACCCCTTCCTGGCCGAGGATGAATCCTCCGGTAGGGAAGTCTGGTCCGGGGACGATTTCGAGCAGAGTTTCATCGTCGAGTTTCGGATTATCGATCATTGCCATCAGGCCGTTGATCACTTCGACGAGGTTGTGCGGCGGGATCTTGGTCGCCATGCCAACCGCGATACCTTCGGAACCGTTGACCAGCAAGTTGGGGTATTTGCACGGCAGGACCAGCGGCTCTTCCAGAGAGTCGTCATAGTTGGGTCCGAAATCGACGGTTTCCTTGTCGATGTCGTTGAGCAGCTCATGGGCCAGGCGGTCCATGCGGATTTCCGTGTAACGCATCGCTGCGGCCGAGTCGCCATCGACCGAACCGAAGTTGCCCTGGCCGTCGACCAGCGGATAGCGCATGGAGAAGTCCTGAGCCATGCGGACGATCGTATCGTAGACAGCTGAATCACCGTGGGGATGGTACTTACCGATGACGTCGCCGACCACGCGGGCTGATTTCTTGTACGGCTTGTTGTAGTCATTGCTGAGTTCGTTCATGGCGAACAGCACCCGGCGGTGGACCGGCTTGAGACCGTCACGTACGTCCGGCAGGGCACGGCCGACGATGACGCTCATCGCGTAGTCCATGTAGGACTTGCGCATTTCGTCTTCGATATTGACTGTTACTTTATTCTGTTCTGAGAGCATTTACGATTTCCTCCGGAAATCGGGTGAGGGGTAAGAGGTCAGGGGTGTCAACCCTGGCCTTTCGCCACGTTCCTCACTCCTTTTTAAACATCCAAGTTAGATACGTTCAACGCGTTGTTTTCGATAAACTCGCGGCGCGGCTCCACCTGGTCACCCATCAGTACGGTAAAGATCTGCTCCGCTTCCAGGGTATCCTCAACTTTGACCTGCAGCAGCACTCGTTTGCTCGGGTCCATGGTCGTCTCCCAGAGCTGCTCCGGGTTCATCTCGCCGAGCCCTTTATAGCGCTGGATGTACTGGCCTTTCTTGGCGCGATTGATAAAATACTCGAGCAAACCCTGACGCGAGGTCACTTCCTCGGCATCATTGTCATCCTGGCTGATAAACGCGCTGTCATTCTGGCAGATGTCTTCAACATGTTTGTACGCCTGGAGCAACAGTTTGTATTCGTACATTGACAGGCTCTCGAGAACTTTCTGGTCGATGTAGGAACGCAGGTTGCCTCGCTGGTATAGAATGCGCGGCGGATCGTTCTGTAGCTTGAACTCAGCGGCCGGCTCGACCTGGCGCAACTTGACAGCCAGCGGTTCGAGGTCGAGCATGTCGGCAAAACCGTTCTGCAGTTTGCCGCGCACAAACACTTCGAGGACTTCCGGGTTGACGCCTTTGAGCACCATCTTGTCAAAATGCTGGTTGAACTCGATGATATTGCGCAGGGTCGGTATGATCTGTTTACCGCGCAACACCTTGCCGCTCTTCTCCAGGTGCACGGTCATCCCCTCGACACCTTCATCGAGCAGATACTCCTGCAACGCAGCCTCATCCTTGAGATAGAGTTCGCGTTTTCCCCGCTTGGCCTTGTAAAGCGGTGGCTGGGCAATATAGAGATGGCCGCGCTCGACCAGTTCCGGCATCTGTCGGAAGAAGAAAGTCAACAACAAAGTACGGATATGGGAGCCGTCGACATCAGCGTCAGTCATGATGATGATGCGATGATAACGCAGTTTGGCAATATCGAAATCGTCCTTACCGATACTGGTGCCCAAAGCGGTAATCAGGGTCCGGATCTCGTTGGACGTAAGCATCTTGTCAAAACGGGCCTTTTCAACGTTGAGAATCTTGCCCTTGAGCGGCAGTATCGCTTGGTAACGCCGTTCACGCCCCTGCTTGGCACTACCGCCCGCCGAGTCGCCCTCGACCAGGTAGAGCTCACACAGGGCCGGGTCTTTTTCCTGGCAGTCGGCGAGCTTGCCCGGCAGGGCCAGACCATCGAGAGCACCTTTTCGACGCGTCAGGTCACGGGCCTTGCGGGCGGCTTCACGGGCCCGCGCGGCATCAATCCCTTTTTCAAGTATCTTGCGGGCAATCGGCGGGTTCTCTTCGAGAAACTCTGCCAGTTTTTCATTCATTATCGTTTCCACATACCCCTTGATCTCGGAATTGCCCAGCTTGGTCTTGGTCTGTCCCTCGAACTGCGGATCGGGAACCTTGACCGAGATCACCGCAGCCATGCCTTCACGCAGGTCTTCACCGGAGATTGCGGTTTTCATGTTCTTCAGCAGGTTGTTATTCGTGGCGTAGGTGTTCATGGTGCGCGTCAGCGCCGCCTTGAAACCACTCAGATGGGTACCGCCTTCGTGGGTATTTATGTTGTTGGCAAAGGAAAAAATCTTCTCGTCGTAGGCATCGTTGTACTGGATGGCGATTTCGATTTCAACCCCCTCCTTGGCGCCGGTAAACAGCATCGGTTTCGGATGTACTGGGGTTTTGGCCCGGTTCAGATATTCTACAAAAGAGACGATGCCGCCTTCATAATGGAATACGTGGCTCTTGTCGCTGCGTTCGTCAACGATCTCGATTTTGACGCCGGCATTGAGAAAAGCCAGTTCGCGCAAACGGGTCGACAAGGTTTCAAAGGAGAACTCTGTTGTCTCGAAAATCTCCGGATCCGGCCAGAAGAGTATCCGGGTGCCACGACGCTTAGTGCTGCCATCTTCCTTGAGCTCACACATCGGCACACCACGCTCATAATCCTGGCGGTAAACCTTGCCGTTCCGGCGAATCTCCAGTTCCAAACGACTTGACAGTGCGTTGACTACCGAGACGCCGACGCCGTGTAAGCCCCCCGAAACCTTGTAGCTGTCGCTGTCAAACTTGCCGCCAGCATGTAGTACGGTCATGACCACTTCTGCGGCCGGTTTCTTCTGGGTCTTGTGCATATCGACCGGGATACCGCGACCATTATCGACCACGGTCACGGAATTATCGACGTGGATGACAACGTTAATCTCGTCACAATGACCAGCCAGGGCCTCATCAATGGAGTTGTCAACCACCTCGTATACCAGGTGGTGCAATCCCTGGATAGCTGTTGAGCCGATGTACATGGATGGACGTTTGCGGACGGCCGAAAGACCCTCGAGCACTTTGATGCTGTCAGCACTGTAATCTTTTTTCAAATCCTGTGTCATAATCACCCTCGTTCCGGGGATATAGAACTGACCATTCCCTGGTCAACCTTATAGTAGCTTGCTTTCTGTCGTACGGCGTCGGTCAGTAGAGTTTGCTGAGCTGAGGTCAGAAAAATCTGCCCACTGCGCTGCAACAGAAAATTGAAAAAACCCTCCTGGCGGCGCAGGTCCAGTTCGCTTGCCAGATCATCAAGCAGCAGAACCGGCGGGTCCTGCATCTCTTTTTCCAGGTCCATGACCTGGGCGGCCTTGAAAGCCAGCAGGTAGGACCTCTGTTGACCCTGCGAACCGAAACAGCGCAACGACCTTTCTTCGACCAAAAAGTCAAGATCATCACGATGCGGCCCGGCCAGAGTCAACCCCAGTTTTTTTTCCCGTGGCGCCAGCCGTTGCAGCGCCTCCACCAGGTAGTCTGATAATCTCTCGATGGAGCTTTCCTCGACAGAATACTTCAAACCGGCCGATTCCGATCCGGCCGTTATTTCCCGGTAAACCAGACTAAGTTGCGGCAAAAACCTTGTGAGATAAGTCAACCGGTCGTGGCGGATGCGGCTGCCGGTACGCACCAGGGATTCGGTCCAGGGTGCCAATTGGTCAGCTGCAGCCTGTTGTTTAAGAAGTTGGTTGCGTTGACGCAAAATCCGGTCGTATTCCTGTACCCGGTCAAGGTAAGTCGGATCAGTCTGCAATATTGCCCGGTCCAGTAGAGCCCGGCGACCGGCCGGAAAACCTTTCACACAGTTCAACTCTTCCGGTGTGAATATTACGGTTCGCAAGTAACCGAGAAAATCACTGAGCTTCTTTACTGTTTTTCCGTTAACACGAGGATTTCTGCCGGTCTTCTGCAAACCTATTTCCAGCCGGTGCTGAACATCATTTTTTTCTATCTGTGCACCGACCCAGGCTGTTTCAGCGGCATGTTCTATCAGTTCATGTCCGCGTGCGCCGCGAAAGCTCTTCAGGTGACCGAGCAGGTAAATAGCTTCAAGGAGATTTGTTTTGCCCTGAGCATTCTGTCCATAAATGACATTGAAGTGCCCGTTCCACGAAACATCCACATCTGCCAGATTGCGATAGCAACGCAGCTTCAGGCTGTCGAGAATCATACTCTCCATCAAGAAAAAAGCCCCGTACTGAAAGGCTTTTTCCTTTTGTTATCCTGTTTAGAGTCGCATCGGCATGATTACCGCCAGATAACCATCCTCATCGACCGGTTTAATCAATCCCGGCGACAGATTGTCCTTGAGAATAATATTGATCCGATCCTGATCCTGAACCTGCAGTATATCCAGCAGATAGCGTGCATTAAAACCAACTGACAGCTCCGGTCCCTGATATTCAACATCCAGTTCTTCGCGTGCATCACCCAGTTCCGGGTTGGATGATGAAACTTCCAGAAGATTGTCTTTAAGATTCATCTTTACGCCGCGGGATTTTTCACTTGAAACAATAATCATGCGTCGTAGTGCATGTAGGAAAGGGTCGACAGCGATTGAGGCCTGCTGCTCGTTGGTTTTCGGTATGACCCTGCCGTAATCGGGAAATTCGCCATCTACCAGACGCATAATAATAACGGTCTGGTCCTTGCTTACCACGGCGTTGTTATCCATGAAACCGAGTCTAAGATCACCTTCACCCTCTTCCGCAAGTTTCCTTAACTCGAGAATGCCTTTACGCGGCAGTATCACCCCACGGGTCAATTCTTCGCTTTCGGTTTTTTCTATGGTCTTGTCGATCATCGAGAGACGATGACCATCCGTAGCAACCATGCGCAGTTGATCGGTACCTTCCTGAACCTGACAGAAGATACCATTCAAATTGTACTTACTTTCATCCTGGGAAACGGCAAAAAAGGTTTTCTCTATCATTTCCTTGCAGAGAGAACTCTGCAGAGCAATAAAACTGGTTTTATCCGGTTTGGGAAAATTTGGAAATTCATCTGCAGAAAGACCAACGATATTGAATTGTGCCTTGCCGCATTCCACTTCAATCCAGCAATTATCCTTGGTATTGAAACTTATCTCGGAGTCTGGCAACTCCTTGATTATTTCATAAAGTTTTTTCGCGGAAACCGTTATTTTTCCCGGTTTGCGAATTTTGGCCGGATAGGTTGATTGCATGCCAACTTCAAGATCCGTTGCAGTCAAACACAATTCACCATCCGCGCCTTCCAAAAGAACGTTGGAAAGAACGGGGATGGTGTTGCGTTTTTCGACGATCCCCTGAATCCTTGCCAGTCCTTTGAGAAAAACTTCTTTTTCAATGGTGAAATTCATAACGTCCTCCTCAATCAACAGGTTATTCTTTATAATATAGAACCTATAAATAATTAAAAGATAGTAGTAGTAATAAGTGCTGTTGATACCTGTATAACTTTATTTATCCTTTAATTACAATTATTTACTTACATTATAACTTCTGGTACAAGTTGTTTGCCAAAAGGGGATAAGTGGGCCTTTTTATTTAGGCTTGATCTGTCCCCAGGTTATACCCCCCTGTTGTGAACAGCTTATCAACTGGTCAGTTCCTTCTTTAGATTTTCAATCGTACTACGTAATTGAAAATCTTCTTCCATGAGTTTTTCTATCTTGCGGATGGCATGAATTATCGTCGAATGATCTTTGCCACCGAACCTTTCGCCAATTTCAGGGTAAGAGGATGAGGTCAGTTGCCGCGAGAGATACATGGCAATCTGTCTTGGCAAAACCACTGCCTTAAGCCTTTTGGGTGATTTTATATCGGAAATCTTTATATTGAAATGGCTACTTACTCTTTTTAATATTTCCTCTACGGTCAGTTCCTTGTTCCGTTCAATCAGGATATCCTTGAGAACGTCCCGTGCCATTTCCAGAGAAACCGGAGTTGACGTCAGGCTCGCATAAGCTCCTATTCTTATCAGGTAACCTTCCAGTTCCCGAACGTTGCTGCAAACTGAATTGGCAAGAAACAGTGCTACGTCTTCCGGCAGTTTTATACTGTTCTGTTCAGCCTTCATTTTCAGAATGGCCAGTTTTGTTTCGACATCCGGCGGTTGTATATCGGCAATCAAACCCCATTCGAAACGGGATCGGAGTCTTTCTTCCAAACCGGGGATATCTTTGGGAAATTTATCCGAGGTGACAATAATCTGTTTATGGGATTCATAGAGTGCGTTGAAGGTATGGAAAAACTCTTCCTGAGTGCGCTCCTTGCCGGCAATGAACTGGATATCGTCAATCAGTAGAACATCCATGGATCTGAATTTGTTACGAAATTCATCCATGCGGTTATAACGCAGCGAATTAATCAACTCATTCATGAATTTTTCGGATGTATAGTAACATATCCGCATCTGTGGCGATTTTTTCAATATGGCGTTGCCAATTGCGTTCACCAGATGTGTTTTACCCAGTCCGACACCACCATAGATAAAAAGAGGATTGTAGGTCGTCGCCGGATTGTTGGCGACTGCCATCGCTGCAGCATAAGCAAACTGGTTGGATGAGCCGGAAACAAATTCTTCGAACGTGTATTTGCGGTTCAGGTTGATGTCTGCTGAATGAATGTTGTTGACTGCTTTTTTCTGGTCATTGACAGGAAGGACCGGTGTTACCGGAATCTCTCTGGACTTGGATAAACCATCACGGGCTTGACCGGTGACACTGAACTGAAGTCGATAACTGACGGCCGAAAGTTCCTCAAGAATTTTCTGAATAAGCTTGCTGTAATTGTCTTTAACCCAGTCGAGGACAAACCGGTTGGGAACTTCCAGGTAAACCATATCCTGCTCGATCTTGACGAGTTTCAATGGTTTGATCCAGGTAGAAAAATGTTGGGAACTGAGATTCAGTTCCAGGTGTGTCAGGGTGTCTTCCCAGAGTTTGCTCATGCCTGCGTCAGTTATCACTCACCATTACCGCACGGAGCTGGTGGTGATGGATTTATCCACAAACTTTTAAACAGTTGTGGATAACTTAAAAACAACCTAAAATCAATGGGTTAGTTAAAAATAATCAGGTGGAAAACTTGACAACAAAGACTAACAGAGCCGATTTTTTATTGCAAGTGAAAACTGTTTTGTGAATAACAGTCGAAGATTGCGTATTTTTTTCGTTCTTGACATTGCCCTACAACTATGCTTAAAAGTGCTTTTCACAAAAATCAATGTCTTGTTGTTAAACGGGAGCAGATAAGACCATGAAACGTACATTTCAACCAAGTAGAATCAGTCGCAAGCGCACACACGGTTTCCGCAAGCGGATGCGTTCCAAAGCTGGCGCAAACGTTATCAGACGTCGGCGCGCCAGAGGCCGCAAGCGCCTGGCTGCAACGATTTCGAGCAAGTAAAACCGAAACATCGGGTGAACGCTGAACAAACCTTCCCCAGGTTCTGTCGGATCTGTCGATCCAGCGAATACCAAAGTATCTGGCAGGTAGGACAACGTTATCACACGGCCCATTTTGTTGTGATTATCAACCCGGGTCAGAACAACTCCCGCCTGGGTATAACCGTGAGTCGCAAGGTTGGAAATGCGGTTTGCCGGAACCGAATCAAACGCTGGATTCGAGAGTTCTTCAGACATCACTATAAACAGTTCGGCCAGGTCATGGATGTTTCCGTTGTTGCCAAACGCCAAGCCGGACGCCTGGATCATTTGCAAATGGACCAGGAACTATTAACAGTCTTTGCCCGCCTGGAGACCGATCACCATGATTAAGCGGTTAGCCATAGCGGGCATTCGCTTTTACCGGGTCTGTCTTTCCCCCTTGACGCCTCCAGTCTGCCGTTTTTATCCTTCCTGTTCCAGGTATGCCCTGGATGCTGTAAACAGGTATGGCGCCATGCATGGTCTGTGGTTGGGAATCAAGCGTCTGGCAAGGTGCCATCCATGGAATCCGGGTGGCTACGATCCTGTTGACCGGGACCTTACATAACCAGGAGTTTTTCTTGTCATGAATTCATCTGAAAACAAAAACCTTATCCTTGCCATGTCGCTTATGTTGGCAGTTTGGCTAGGTTTTTCCATACTCTTTCCACCGGCCAAGCAGGAACAGAAGGCACAACTGGTGACGGAACCTGCCAAACAGGTCGCAGTCGAGAGCAGCGAACCGGTGGTTACACCTGAGCCGGCGAATATTGTCCCGCTCAAGGAACTCGATTCACCGGCTCCTGCTGCAACCGACATGTCGGTCCCTGGCCGGCAAATAACAATAGAAACCGATAAATATCAGGCTGTTTTTACCACGCAGGGCGCACGTTTGATTTCTTTCAAGCTCAAGGACTACAAGGCAACAGCGGCTGCTGATGCCCCACCCGTCCAGATGCTTGATGTGAGTGACCTTCGTTACGCGAGTTTGCGCACAACCGGAACGGGGGGCTTCGTTCTCAGTGAAGACGCTCCTTTTGAAAGCGCTGCCGATGATCTGATACAGATCAAAGGTGACGAACAACGGGAATTGAGGTTTCAGCATGTTGCGGCCAACGGCATGCAGTACGTCAAGACCTACCATCTGCTCGGTAACCGCTATACCATTGATACGTTACTGGAGTTGGATAATACAGGCGCAATGCCTTTGCGGGGCGGCATCGATTTTTCTCTTGTCCAGAAATGGGATGACGACAAGAAAACCAGCAGCTATTCGTTCACCGGTCCGGCGACATTGGTCAAAGATAAAATCGAGCAGGTTAAAGTCGATGACCTGAAAGAAGGGTCCGTGGTCTATGATAGTGATGTGGCATGGACTTCTTTCCAGACCAAATATTTCCTCTCTGTCGTTGTCCCCAGTCCCGAGATAAATGAACGTATCGAGGTACGACGCAAGGGTGACGCCATCGAAAACCTTCTCGAAACTCCCGAGATCACACTCCAGGCTGGAGAACGACAAAAACTCGATTTTCTCGTCTATATCGGCCCGAAAGATGGCGAACAGCTCAAAGCCGCAGGCCACAACCTGGACAAGGTGGTGGAGTTCGGGTTCTTCAATATTCTGGCCCAACCGCTGTTTCTGGTTCTGACCTTTTTCTACGGCTATTTCAAGAACTACGGTATTGCCATTATTCTCTTGACGGTTCTGATCAAGATCATCTTCTGGCCGCTGACACACAAGAGTTACTCCTCTATGAAGGCGATGCAGAAGTTGCAGCCAGAGATGCAGAAGCTGCGGGAAAAACATGCCGGTGACAAGGAGCGGCTTAACAAGGAAATGATGGCTCTGTACAAGACTCACAGCGTCAATCCGCTTGGCGGGTGCTTGCCAATGCTGGTACAGATTCCGGTTTTCTTTGCCTTGTACAAGGTTTTGCTCGACTCGATTGCCTTGCGTCACGCCGACTTTGCCTTCTGGTTGACAGATCTTTCAGCAAAAGACCCCTACTACATCACCCCTCTGCTGATGGGTGCAAGCATGTTTGTACAGCAGAAGATGACACCGACCACCGCTGACCCGATGCAGGCCAAAATCTTCATGATGATGCCGATCATCTTTACCTTCATGTTCCTTAATTTTCCTTCGGGCCTGGTTATTTACTGGTTAGTGAACAATCTCCTGACGATCGTACAGCAGTACTTTATTCATCGTAAAAAAGCCTGATCAAAAGTCATGAAGTCGGACCCCTTGACCGCTGAAGTGACGGCCGAAAACCTGGACGAGATTGTTGAAAAAGTCCTGGCAAAGGTAGATCTTACGGGTGTCGAGACAAATCTCGAGCTTGTACAGGCACACTCCCATGGTCTGCTTGGCAAGCCACTGGTTCGGCGGATGTCCCACGGGGTGCGGCAAGCTGACAGGCCGGCAACCA
>Ga0210074_1000391_pt1 | contig 15970 bp, 17 predicted proteins | sample China_Galinas_Co_FD_184860 | JGI IMG/M metagenome (GOLD analysis project Ga0210074, IMG submission 184860) | Wetland microbial communities from San Francisco Bay, California, USA, that impact long-term carbon sequestration -... | ecosystem: Environmental > Aquatic > Marine > Wetlands ... | reverse complement strand
CCCAGCCACATGGCAGCCGGGACGGCTGCCCCACAAACCGTTCATCAACGATTGCGATGGTTGTGGGGCACTCGTCCCGCGTGTCACATGGCAGCCGGGACGGCTGCCCCACAAACCGTTCATCAACGATTGCGATGGTTGTGGGGCACGCGTCCCGCGTGCCAAATTCAAAATTCAAAATTAAGAATTCAAAATTCAGTCGAGATAGCTGATCACATCGATGAGCTGCTCGACCCTGGCGGCGGAATCGTCGCCAACCGGGTAGCGGTAGTGGATGCCGAGCAATCGATTGCCGGCGGGGTGGATCATGAAGATCACCGTCTCTTCCACCAGTTCATCCCCCTCCGCATATTGGCCGCGCGAGTAAAAAGCGGTACCGAAATCGCCTTGCAGCTCCTGGGCGCCCTTGTAGACGGCATCGACCATGCCTTCCAGCTGAGCCTGGTGCGACTGGACGGCGGCCACCAGGTTGACGCCCTCCTGCTCGGGACCGACGGCAAACCACAGGACGCCGCCGACCAGCGGGTCGGCGGGCCGCAGCTCGAAGCTGGTGCCCTGGTTGGAGGAGACAACCAGACCGTCAGGCAACCCGTTCAGGGTGATCCCGAGATCGATGTTCTGGATGACCGTCGGCTCTGGAGGAGGCGTCGGCCCCCCGCAGGACAGGGCGAGGGCGGTGACGGCAACAGCAAAAACGAGGCGCCGGTACATCGCCATCACTCCGACAACAACGGAACCGCGACACACTCGCCGAGGTCGACTTCGTGGTCGGTCGCGCAGTGCATGCAGCGGCAGTGGACCTTGGGGCCATCCGTGCGGAAGTCGAGATCGCGCTCGCCGCAGGACCCGCAGATGAAGTTCCGGGCATAGCCCCAATCCATCACGACTTCCTTGCTGAACGACGATTCCTTGTCGAGGACCCACGACATCTTGGCGATGTTCTCTTCGGGGCCCACCGGCAGCGGCGATTGGAACTTGACGTTGACTCGGAATTTGCTCTTTTTGGTCTGGATGGCGCCGCCGCCGAAATCGACCTCGCTGATCATTTCGTACGGGATCGAGAAAAACTTGCCGTCTTCGTTCTTCGTCAGGAGGCGGCGCGAGGTGAGCAGGAGCGGGCCCTCCGCCGACTCGAGGCGCAGAAACGGAAGCTCGTCCTGGAGCAGGATCGTCGCAAAGACCTTGGATGCGTCCTTCGCAAGAGGCTTGGTCTCGAGGGACTTCTGCGCGCGTTGCAGCCACTCCTCGCGGATCTGCATGGCCTTGATCATGGCCTGTTCGAGGGTGTGTTCCTTCTGCATCTTGAGAAGCTGTTCGCGCTCGTATTTCGAAAAGACGATGCCGCAGCGCTGGCATTCGATGTTGGATGCCGACTGCTGGGCGTTGCACGCCGGACAGGCCCGCTTCCCGGCCTCGAGCTCTTCGTCGGCGTTGATCGGCGGCGAATCGGTGGGGCGGATCTCGACCAGGATCCCGCTGCTGTCGAGGGAATCGAGAATCTTCTTGGCCCGTTCGCAATCCAGCGACTGAAACACCGGGATGTGGGGCGACGGGAACTGCTCTTCGAACTCAGTGCGCGGTCGGCCGGTCAGTCGTTCCAGCGTGCCCACGAATTTTTGGCGCCCGTTCTTCGAGGCGTCCTTGAGTCCGAGAACATGGATGTTGTAAGAAAGGTATTCGTCCATCCCACACCTCGCTTTCAAACAAGTATATCCGAGGTGACGGATGGGGAATTCGGAATTCGGAATTCGGAATTCGGAATTTCAGGCCACCCACCCACCGGAATTCGGAATTCGGAATTCGGAATTTGGATGCGTTGGTGGCCGCAAGAGCGGCGGCGAGAATTCGAGAGATCCGGCAAGGTGTTGGATATTTGGCGCGTAAATTCTTTGTTTGCGGTAGAATAAACCTCGATGAGAAGTGCTGTGCGCATTTGCCTGCCGACTGTTTCGGGTCTGTTGCTGCTGATCCCTTCGGCGGCCGGGACATCCTCGCCGAATGACGATCAGTTGAGCGCGGTCCAGAGCCGTATCGGCCAGCTCGAACAACGGCTCAATCAGCTGTCCCGCGAAGCCGAGAGTGTGGGGAGGGAGCGGAGCGAGCTTGACGCACAGCTCGAGCTTGCGAACGCGCGGGTCCGGGAGACCGAGTTGCTGCTCGATCAAAGTTCCGAAGAGGTCGATCGTCTTCGTCAGGAATCCGCCGACCTGGCGACTCAGCTCGACGAGAGGCGGCAGTTGCTCGACCGGCACCTCGAGATCATGGCCCTGCTGGGAAGGCCGGGCCCGATGCAACTCTTCTTCGACGCCTACCAGGGTGGTGATCTCGAGGAGGCGGTGGGCACGGTCTCGGTGCTTGCCGGTGGTCAGATGCGGTTGGTGGAGGAATATCACGATGTGAGCCGGCAGCACAGCCTGCGGCTCGCGGAGCTCAGCCGCACCCTGGCGCAGGCGCGCGAGGAAGCGCTGCAACTCGAGGAGCGAAAGGCCGAGCTCGAGGGAGTCCGCAATCGGGTGGCAAGGCGGCAGGCGAGTCTCGAGAACAGCCGCAAGACCACGGGCGCAACTCTCGAGGATCTGCGGGTGCGGGAGGCGGCCCTCCAGCGATTGGTCAACGTGTTGTCGTCAAAGGAGCGTTTCACCGGCAGGGAGGACATTCGCGGTTATCGCGGAGCTCTGCCGTGGCCGGTGGAGGGGAAGGTGGTTCAGGGCTTCGGTCGCCAGCGGCTTGCCAAGTACAACACCTACACCGTGTGTAACGGTCTTCGCTTCGACGCGCCCGGTTCGTCGCCGGTCACGGCGGTTTTTCCCGGAGTTGTGGCATACGCGCGCCACTTCAAGGGTTATGGAAATATGGTGGTGTTGGACCACGGGAACAATGTGTACTCGCTGGTTGCCGGGCTTGGTACAATTCACGTTCGGGTCGATCAAAGCGTCACCATGGGAATGCGCCTGGGGCTGGCGGCGCCGCCTGCAGAAGGCGGCAACGTCTACTTGGAGTTCCGGGTCGGTGAGAAGCCGCAGGACCCGCGGCGTTGGTTGCAGTTGAAAGGGGAGTCGTCGTCACAATGAAGTTCACCCGCACGGTGTTTTTGTCGGTTTCGGTTGCCGTGGTTCTGCTCTTTGCCGGTGTCCTGATGGCGAACCGCAGCAACCAGGACGTGCTGTTTCGCGCTCTCGGCAACCTCGCCGAGGTGGTCCACCTGGTGGAGACCGAGTACGTTGACCCGCTCAACCAGGAGGCGTTGTCGATGTCGCTCGACGCCGGGCTGGTGGAGCCTCTGGACCGGTCGGCGGCAGTGCTCCCTGGCGATCGGATCGACCAGTATCTGGAGTTTGTCGACTCGCCGCCGCCCTTCGGTCTCGGTCTGGCCACTCGACTGGGCTCGGCATCGGTGTACTTTGTCCTCCATGGCTCGCCCGCCGAGACCGCGGGGCTCGACAGGTGGGAAGTCATCGAGCTCGTGGAAGGGGTCAACAGCCGCGGGCGGCCGTTGTGGCAGACCCGATTGGACCTGATGGAGCGCGAGAACCTCGGCGAACCGGTCCGCCTCATGGTATTCGACCGTGAGGTCGACGAACGGCGCGAGGTGATTCTCGAGCCGGCGCCGTGGACGGTTCGACCGGCGACTGTCGAGGTGCTCAGCGATGCGACGGTGATCCGGATTGACGCCCTCCCGGAGAACAGTGTCGCGTCGGTCACCGCGCTCGTGCCGACCGAAGGGCCTGTGATTCTCGATCTGCGCGAGTTGCGGTGGGGGATCGAAAGCGAGGCCATCGCTTTGGCGGACGCCTTTGTCGAGGCAGGGGTTCTCGGCGGCTGGCAGGGGCGCCGCGCGGGGTCGAAGTCCTATCCGGCGACCGCGGGCAGCGTGGTTGCGTCGCCCCCGATCGTTCTCGTCGATCGTACGACCCAGGGCGTCGCCGAGATCCTGGCCGAGGCGCTGCAGCGCAACGGCGCGGTGGTTGTGGGCGAAAAGACAGTGGGTCACGCCTCCTACATGAGCCTGGTCCGCGATGGTGACGTGGCGGTTTGGATGCCGGTGGGTCAGTGGCTGCGGGGCGATGAGAAGCCGATCAACGGCAACGGCGTCGAACCGAACGAAGTGGTCGAGGTCGCCGATCCCGAGGCCGACGACGATCCAGTGCTCGCGCGAGCTCTCGAGCTCCTCAGCCAGGAACTCCCCAAGGCGGCGTGATCGATGTCGTCTCATCGAACCGGCAGGAAAAAGGGCGGCTCTTCTCCGGTCCGTCGGGAGATGATTCCCTGGATCGTGGTGGCTCTGGCCGCGATGGTGGTCGTCCTCGTGTTCATTTTCCGCCCGGGGCCCGAGGTCGAGGATTCTCCTATCGAAGATCGTCTGCTGGAACTGGCGGCGCAGCGGGGTGTCCCCCGCAGATCGGTGGTCGTCGACGATCCGATCACCAAGGTCGACGACGCCTTCGTCCGGACCTGGCGTTTCGAGTTCGGTGACCGCGCCGCTCGCGACGGTTATGTCGGCGATCTCGAGATCGAAGGGGCTGCCCGGCACGCGAGAGTCGTGGTGCCGCCCGATCTCGCCGCCGACGAGATCAGCCTGCTGATGGATTTCGGACCGGAAGCCTTCGACCTCAAAATGACCCTGGCCAGTCCGAAAGTCGCTGAGATTCCGCCGACTCCCGTCCCCACCCGAGAGCCTACCGCCACGCCGCGGCCGCAGCCGAGACCCGATGCTCGCGGGAAATTGGCGATTCTGCTCGACGATGCGGGACAGAAAGATGATCTGGTGCCCGCCGCCAGCGCACTGCCCGCCGAGGTCGGTATCGCGGTGCTCCCGTTCCTGCCGAGATCGGCGGAAACCGCAAATGCGGTGTACGCGGCCGGTCACGAGGTGTGGTTGCACCTGCCGATGGAACCGGAGAACTACCCCGCCAACAAACCGGGTCCGGGAGCCGTTTTGGTTGGGATGAGCACGGACGAGTTGCGGACCACCGTTCACTCCGCCCTCAACAATGTCCCCCACGCGATCGGCGTCAACAACCATATGGGGTCGAAGGCGACCGCCGACCTCAAGACCATGACCTGGGTCATGCAGGAGTTGTCTGCGCGCGGGATGGCGTTTATCGACTCCCGCACCACGATCGCGACGGTGGCCGAGAAGGCGGCCCGCGCCCAGGGCGTGCCCACCAACCGCCGCCGCGTCTTTCTCGACAACGACCGCAACGCAGCGGCCATCCGCAAACAGCTCGACGAGGCGGTCTACCGCTGCCGGATCGATGGCGAAGCGATCGCAATCGGCCACCTCGACCCGGTGACGCTGCAGGTGCTGGCCGAGGAGCTGCCGGGCCTTTCCGCGCGAGGCGCCGATCTCGTCAACCCGAGTGATCTGGTCAGGTAACAATTCTTAATTTTGAATTTTGAATTTTGAATTATCGGAAGAATCTGTAGGCGGGTCGTCCACGGTCCGCCTGCAGTCTTCAGAAAGCCTGCTCGCCTCTCTGAACGCGACTCATCTCACTCTGGGTGAGAGTTGTCCGAAATTCAAAATTCAAAATTAAGAATTCAAAATTTTCAGTTCTTCCTGTGCCAGACGGCTCCGTGCGGCGTGTCCTCGACGACGATTCCCATTTCGGTGAGCCGGCCCCGGATCTCGTCCGCTTTGGCGAAATCGCGGTTCGCTCGCGCTGAGGTGCGGGCGTCAACCAGTTGTTGGATGGCGTCATCCTCTCCCGCGTCGTCGCCGGCCGGAATGATGTCGAGCACCGCAGCGACGAGAGCAAAGGCGTCATCGAGTGCGGGTTGTACCCGCTCCGCGATTCCGTTGCCGTCGAGGGCGGTGTTGATCTGGCGCAGCAGGGTGTGGAGGGCGCCGAGGGCGCGGGCGGTGTTGAGGTCGTCGGCGAGCGCATCCCGGTATTCGCGGACGAACTCTTCGACGACCTCGGGCGCCAGGTCGCCGGGACCCTCGGCCGGAGGTGTGTTGGCGAGGCGTCGCCGGGTGTTGGTGATGCGGTCGATCGCCTGAGCCGCCGCATGGAGGCCGTCCATCGTGAAGTTGAGCTTCTGACGGTAGGGCACCGAGATCAGGAGGTAGCGGATAGCCAACGGGTCGTGGCCCTGATCCAGGAGGTCGCGAAGGGTGAAGAAGTTGCCCTTGGATTTGGCCATCTTTTCGCCCTCGACCACCAGGTGCTCGGCGTGCAACCAGTAACGCGCGAACGGCTCGCCGGTGGCGCCCTCGGACTGGGCGATCTCGTTCTCGTGGTGCGGAAAGATGTTGTCGACGCCGCCGGTGTGGATGTCGAAGCGCTCGCCGAGCAGGGCCATGGACATCGCCGAGCATTCCAGGTGCCAGCCGGGCCGACCGGGGCCCACCGCCGTCTCCCACACCGGTTCGCCCTCGCGCGCGCCCTTCCACAGGACGAAGTCGCGGGCGTCGTCCTTTTCGTACTCTTCGTTGTCCACCCTGGCGCCGATCAGATTCTGCTCCGGGCGGACGCCCGACAGCTTGCCGTAGCCGGGGAAGGTGGAAATGCTGTAGTAGATCGAGCCGTCGCTGCGGTAGGCGTGGCCGGCGGCCTCGAGCCGTTGGACGAGCTCGACCATCTGCGGGATGTAGTCGGTAGCGCGCGGATAGTGCTCGGCGCGTTCCACCCGCAGGGTGTCCAGATCTTCGAAAAATGCCTCGATGAACCGCTCCGTGTAGTCGCGCAGGGCGAGACCGGCGGCGGAGGACTCGCGGATGGTCTTGTCGTCGACGTCGGTGAGGTTCATGACCTGGGTGACGCGGAAACCGCCGAGTTCGAGGGTCCGACGCAGCACATCCTCGAAGAGAAAGGTGCGGAGATTGCCGATATGGGAGAAATCATAGACGGTGGGACCGCAGGTGTAGAGGCGCACGTTGTCCGGCTCGATCGATTCGAATTCCTCGAGCCGTCGCGTCAGCGTGTTGTAAAGGCGCAGGGGATGATCGGGCATCGGTCCTCCGGAAGGGGGATTGTACCCTGGGAAGATTCTTAATTATGAATTATGAATTTTGAATTATCGGAAGGATCTATAGGCGGGTCGTCCACGGTCCGCCTGCGGTCTTCATAAAGCCTGCTCGCCTCTCTGAACGCGACTCATCTCACTCTGGGTGAGAGTTGTCCGAAATTCAAAATTCAAAATTGAGAATTCAAAATTCGAAAATCTATTGGGGTGACCGCCGGAGGCGTCACTCCAACAGATTTTCGCGGATGTAGGTGAACTTGCCCTTGTTGACCAACCCGAAGCCCTCCTCGAACTCGTTGATGAGCCGTGAGACGGTTTCGCGACTGGTGCCGATGGAGTGGGCGATGTCGGAGTGGGTGGGCCGTTTGACGACGACCCAACCGTTGCCGAGCCGCTGGCCGTGATCGAGCGCCATGTCGAGGAGATAGCGGGCCAGCCGTCCGGCCACATCCATGTAGGCGAGCGACTCCATTTTCGAGTTGGCGCGCCGCAAGCGGCGCGACAGGATGGCCATCAGTTTGCGGGAGATGGTCGGACTGGATTCGATCAGGCGATCGAAATCCTCGCGCTTGATGACCATCAACTCGACTTCGGTGATGGTGATCACCGCTGCCGAACGGGGCGCGGTCTCGAGCAGCCCCATTTCACCGAAGACCTGTCCTGCGCCGAGCACGGTCAGAATGAACTCTTTGCCGTCAGACGAGGTGGTGACGACCTTGACCCGCCCGTTGACCACAACAAACACCGCGTCCGCCGGGTCGCCCTCGTAGAAGATGGTCGTGTCGGTGGAGACCTTGCGAACCTGGGCGTGGGCGGCGACCTCCTGCAGTTCGCCCTCGTTCAGCTCCGAAAAGAGCTCGATCTCGGACAGCAGTTGCGGTGCCTTGGCGCTCATCTCACCTCCTCAGACACCATGCCGATGACGACGTCAGCAACCTGGTCTCCTGCTATTGGTGGAGTGATTGAAACGCATGGTTCGTTGGTGCTTTCGTCGCACCAGAGAGGCGCGGGAATCTCCAACAGGTGCCCGAGCACCGTGATGGCGGATCGCACTTCCCCGACGGTCACCTGCCGAAGAGGTTGGAAGCGGTGCTCGAGCCGATCGATGTCGATCAGCCCGAGTCTGGCCGCAGTGATGATCTCGCGTTGTGACGGCATATCTACAATGTCTGACAACAATGGTACCTGTTTGGATGGCAATGTTTCCACCACCGGCGCGAAACTGACGATGACCACCGCCAGATCGGAACGATTCATATCACTGGTGGACAGGGCCTCGCGGACGTAGTCCGGCATGACCGAGACCCGCCATCGGAGCTTGGCCGTGCGCAGACCGCTCGCCTTTTCGGGATGGTCATCCGGCAGCGACGAGAAGAGCTCCATGGCCGTTTGCCAGTCTTCCTCCTCCTCTGCGAGAGCGATCGCCAGCAGGGTGGCCTCGGGATCGTTGGGCAGCGAGGAGTAGATGCGGATGGCCGCGCCCGCATCGCCGCGGCTCTCCGCGATGCTGCCGGACAAGAGCACCACATCGCGGTCTCGCGGCAGACCGGCAAGCACGGCCTCCGCGGTGTCGAGGCTGTCGATCGCGATCAGAGAACGGGCCTGGAGCAGGACCGCTTCGCGGTTGTCCGGATCCAGCGCCAGAACCGGTTTCAAGGTTGTGAGCGAGGCTTGTGGGTCGTCCTCTGCCAGGAGGGTAGTGGCCGCCTCAATGCGCTCGTCGACCCACCGCCGGCGCAGCGACTGCGCTCGTTCGAGCCACCGCTTTTCTGGCCACAGAGCGGCCCCACGCTCGGCGGCCCGGAGCGCGAGCGCCTCGTCGTCGGCCCCTTCGGCCGCGACCGACAACGTCAGCCAGGCGGCAGCATATTCAGGAGCGGTCTGCGTGAGCGCCTCGAGATGGTCGAGTGGTTGTTTCCCGCCAACGATCGAGGCTTGTAAATCGAGCAGTTGGGAAGCCGCGTTTGCGCCGGCCTGGGCGGCGCTGGTTCTGGCGGCGGTTGGATCGGAGCGGCGGAGGGCCTGCCAGCCGTCGTCGATATGGCGTTGCGCCGCCTTTTCGAGGACCGGTCGCCCGGGCCCGGAGTCCGGCGAGGGGAATCCGAGGCGGGTCTCGGCCACGTCGGCGGGAGCCGTGGCGCAACCGGCGAGACCCAGCACTGCGACGATCGCAACAATCGACGCGACCGCCCCCGCGACCCGTCCTCCACGCGCCGGGAGCCGGCGCTGTCGCAGGTTATTCATCATCCTGTGGCGCTTTACCCTCGAAACCGCTCAACGGGGCGATGCTGGCGATTGCGTGTTTGTAGACCAGTTGCTCCTGGCCGTGGTTTTCGAGCACGACGGAGTAGCGGTCGAACCTCCGGATGATGCCGGTGAGCCGTTTGCCGCTGACCAGGTACACGTGAACCGTCTTGGAGTCCTTGCGAAGCTGATAGAAGAATGGATCTTGGATATTGATTGTACCGCTCGCAGGTTTGTTCATTGGTTTGCTCTTCCCTTGGTGTGTTGTTGCCATAATCCGATAGCTGCCGACGCACCACCGTCTCCGGCCGGCGCCACCTGGTGGACCGTGCCCTCACGCAGCCTCCTTAACCACGTGAGCTGGCGTTTCGCTAAGTTGCGGCTCGATTTCTTGGTGCCTTCGATGGCGGTTGCAAGGTCGCACAAACCCCGCAGCATATCGACCACCTCCCGGTAGCCGATGGCCTTCAGGGCATGGGCGTCATGAGGAACACCGGAGGCCAGAATCCGCTCAACCTCCTTCACGAGTCCGGACGAAAAAAGATGATCCGCGCGCGCGTTGATTTTAGCATAAAGCTCGTGGCGATTGAGGTTTGGTACGACGAACAGGGGATCGAACCGAGCGCCCGCTCGCTGTCGTCGCCAGTGGCTCGTCAGTGGATCGCCGGTGAGTTCCCAGACCTCCAGTGCGCGCAGAATCCGTTGGCGATCACGGGAACCGATCCGTTGGGCGGCTTCGGGATCGATCTCGACGAGGCGGGCGAACACCGATTCCGGATCGGCCGTCCATTGCGCGGCCAGCCGGGCGCCGATCACCGGGTCGCGGGGCGGCGACGGAAACAGCCCGACCACCAGCGCACGGATCCAGAAATGGGTGCCGCCGGCCACCACAGGCAGCCTGCCGCGGCCCTTGATCTCAGCGATCGCGGCCCGGGCAGCGTCGGAGAAGGCCCCGGCGGAGTAGGCCTCAACCGGGTCGGCGACATCGATGAGGTGGTGTCGAACCCGACGCCGGTCCTCGAGAGAGGGCTTGTCGGTGCCGATGTCGAGCCCTCGATAGACGGCAAACGCGTCCGCAGACACGATCTCCCCGTCGAGCCGCTCAGCCACCGCCATCGCCAGCCGCGATTTTCCCGAAGCCGTCGGCCCGGCGATGATCAAGAGGGGAGGGAGGGGCGTTTCATTCACAGTGAAGAGAGTAAGTGGGTCCCGGTGGGATGTGCAACGGCAGGGCAAATTTTGAATTATGAATTATGAATTTTGAATTAAGGCAGGTCTCCGCCTATTTGCGGCGAGACTGAAGGTGGGCCTTGGCCCACCTTCAGAGTCGTACTCGTATCTTTCGCGATTCTGGACGGTGTGTCCTTGGAAGAGCCATTCCGAATTCAAAATTGAGAATTCAAAATTCATAATTCAGCTCGATCGAACGCACCGTCAGGTGCGGTAGATCGAGCTGCCGACCATCTGCGGGGGTTTCTCCACGCCGAAGAACTCGAGGATGGAGACCGGGAGATCGAGGATGTTGGCGTTGCCCTTTGCGACCTTCTGTGACGAGAGGAGGGTTCCGGGCACCAGGTCGCGGGCCATGGAGTGGTCGCCCGACCACGCCCACGGGTTGAGGTTGATGGTGGGCTTGCCGGTGGATCCGAGGACCGAGGTCGAAGCGTTGCGATAGCCGGGGGTGTAGCCGACCAGCAGCTCGGGCATCATCGGTGTCGCCGGTCCCGTGTACATGTCCTCTCGGCGGTAGACCTTGGCGACGGGGCGCTCTCCGGTTTCGAGGTCGACGACGGCCTCGAGTTCGCGGATGAGGCGGGCGCTGATCTCCTCGACCTTGTCGAGGGTGACGATGCCGTCGCGTTCGCGGCCCTTGAGGTTCATGTAGAGACCGTTGAAACCGACCCCGTAGGCCACGGTCCGGTTCCAATTGATATCGAAGATGGAGGTCTCATCCTTCTTTTCGGCACCGTCCTTGAGCACCAGATAGCCGTTGTCGCGGAGCCAGGTGTTGAGGTGGAACTGGCGTGCGAACTGGGCGAAGCCGTGGTCGGAGCACACCAGGACCAGGGTCTTGTCGTCGACCGCGGGCAGCACCTTGCCGACCAGCTTGTCCATCTCTTCGTAGAGGTGGGGGATCCATCCTGCGAACCTGACGTCGGATTCGCTGTGCATGGGGTGGGTCGGGTCCATGTTGCGCCACAGCATGTGCGCGTCCTGGTCGGTCGACGAGACGTAGAAGTAGAAGAGGCCGTTTTCAAAACGTGACCATTGGTGGTCGAACAGCGCCATGCGCTCCTTGAGGATCAACTCGGCCTGTCCCACGTACTCCTCGTCATTGATGACCTTGTGGTCAAAGGCCTTGACGTCCGCCGGCAGGCCCTTGGTCCAGAAAGCGCCGATGTCGCGCGCGATCTCGGCCCCGAACTCGGCCGGGTAGGTGACCGGCGCCGCCTGCACACGGGGGTCGATGTTGATGGGTGTGACGTAGAGCTGAAAATTGGGCGCCACTCCTTTGAGGAGGAAGCGGGCGATGCCCTGCACCGATCCGACAACCGGCAGGAGATCGAAAGTGACCGTGACCCACGGTGAGTACTCGCCGCGTCTGAGCAGGATCGTCTGGCCCTGGATGTCGAGCCTGGCGCCGTCGGCCTTGGGATCGAGGTAGACGGTGAACGGGATCTTGGCGGTGTTGGCGTAGGGGTCGGAGGACGTGTCTTTGAGCGTTCTCAGTGAGTTGACCGGGCCGAGGAGATTCGAGCGAACGACATTCTTGTTGACGTCCACGTAGAGGATCTCGCCGCCCTCGAGGTTGGGGTAGTCCTCGAAAGGATCGGAGGTGTAGTACGAGAACACGCCGTAGGAATCGACCAGATCCGGCGTGCCCATGCCGGCGATGGCCTTGGTCGCGGTCTCTTCCACCGGGAAATTGGTGGGGATTTTCGAGATCCAGGCCGGGATGTCACGTTCGGTGAGATAGGCCCAGAAGGGCTTGCCTTTGCGGTTGTTGACCGGTCCGCCACCCTTGATCGGCAGGTGCACGTCGCCGATCGAGATCGTCATGTCGGGTTCGGTGTTCTCGTAGATCGCGAAGACCGGCGTGTAGCTCTCGGGATCACGGGCGACGAAATCGGCGATGCCGTGGCCACCGGGCGTCATCCCGGTGATGAAGCTCGACCACGCCACCGGACTGAGAGCCGGCATGGTGGTGCCCAGTGGCTGCAGCGATCCCATGTCCGCGAGCTTCTTGAAGTTGGGGAGGCGCCCCATCTCCATCAACGCGCCGAGAATATTCGGGTCGAGCCCGTCGAGACCGAGGACGATGGCTTTCTTGTCGGTCGACGAGCCACCACAAGACGCCAGCGGCAGCGACATCCCCGCCGTGGCGGCGGTTCCCGCCAGCATGCGCATGAAGTCCCGCCGGTCGACGCCGGTTCCGAATTCTGGTTTCCTGGGCACTGAGTCGTTTCTCCCGCTCCGCACGACCACTGGTTATATCACCTGCTGCCGCCCGTTACGAATTGAGACAATAAAAAGGAACGATCTATTCCAGCATCCGTTCGGATTCGATGGTCGTGCGGAGATCGTTCCAGGCAGCGAGGTAGCCCTCGAGGTGCTGGCGGTCGCCCTTCGCGATCTCCATCTGCAGGAGATCGGCCACCAATTGCTGTTCGTGAGTGTAGGCCGCCTGGTCCAGGTGCCCCGCAAAATGGGCGAGGCGCAGCCACACCAGGTAGGTGGTGACGGCGTCGCATTCGTTGTAGCGGACGATTCGGTCGAGCCGGCCCTCGAGCCACATCGGGGCGACGTCGTTGCCGTCGACCCCCATTTTCCCGGGGATGCCCGATTGGACCGCGATCTCGTGCAGGCTCGGGCTCGCCACCCCCCAACCGCCGACGATCTCTTTGAGGTCCACGTTCCAGTCGTTCGAACGGGCGAAGTAGTCGGTGCCCTCCCACGGTTTGTCCGGGCGCCGGCAGAAATCCGGAGCCGACAGACCGAGGATGATCCCACGCTGGATCAGGATCTTGAGGTCCGACTGCAGCGAGTTGAAGCCGACCAGCTGCGGCCGGTTCCTACCGAGGGCTTCGAGAAAGGTCCCGACGACGTGAGCCTCGGCGGTCTCCTCGTCGCTGGCCGGGTCTCGGGGCAGCGACATCAGGGCGAGCTTGACCGAACCGTCCGGCAACTGCCGCCGTTCGATGGCCGCCACCGAGACGACGCGGCACAGGGCGGTCTTCAGAAATGGGGTCGGGTTGTCCTCGGTGGCGCCGCCTCGCCTCCACATCTCCCGCATGATCTCGGCGGGATCGGTGAGATCGTCGGGCAGGGAGTAGACGAGCCGGCCGGCCAGCGGGTCCGGCACCCACTCCAGGTCGAAGGCCCAGACGCGCCGTTTGACGTCCTTGATCATCCGTTCCCCCACATGGCGATCGCGAAGAAGATCACGATGCCGAAAACCACCGCCAGAACGGGCATGAGGATGGTGAAGAGTTCGGCCAACATCGTGCCTCGGACGCCGCCGGCGACCGAGGGGTCAAAGGCGCGGCCGAAACCGTAGCGGTTGGCGATATATCCCAGGGCCACCACCATCAGCAGCGCGAGGACCCACAGCCCCCGATTCGACGAAATGCCCTGAAGTCGGACGGCGAGAAGGGCCGGCCACAGGACGGCCCACACCACCAGGTCGGCAAGCCCGACCCAGACCAAGATCCGGAAACCAGGACGGTGGTCCCGGAATCGCGGGCGCGAGAGCACCGCGCGTTTGATCGCGGCTGCGGCCAGCGCGCCGAGGATCGCCGCGGGCACCGCCACCCACACCAGCAACTGTCCGAGGTCGCCGGACGCCCCTGTCGTCGGCCCGGCCGGGGACGCCTGCAGGGCGACGATTGAGAGCGTGCTCATGGCCCCGACCGTACCACTTCAGAGCCCTGGACGTCAGTACGGGTCGAGCGTGATCGATCCGTCTTCCTTGACGTCGATTACGAGGCGCGACTTTGCATCGCTCGACCGGGCGGTGATCGTCAGACGCGACGGTCCGGGCAGGGTGAGCTTTTCCACGGCGTAACCGCCGACGGTCCTGGTCTCGATCCGTGGGGACCCGTTTTCAAAAAAACCGAACGACGATTCCAGGGCGACGACCGTTCCATCCGGCGCCATTCGGGAAAAGTCCGATCCGGTGCGGACCTCGATTTCGATTTCCGCCTGGTCGCGGGCGTCGGGGGCGAGGGTCACGCGCTTGAAGAGCACCAGATTGTCCACGTCGTGTTTGAAGAGCCCCGGACCCGCGTCGCCGCATGCGGTCACGGTCGAGATCGCGATACCGACGAGAAGAATCGACCACCGGACCTTCATGTCTCGCCTCCAAGAATTGGCGGATTATACGTCATGTCGGGAAAGATGTTCGAGTTGGTGGGCGTGGTCTTCCCAGTTGCGGCCGTCGAAATCGGTGATGTGAATTCGGGAGATGGTGTCGGGCTCGAGACAGCGGGCGTTGACGCTGATGCCGTCGGGGTTGGACCGCGGCACGTAAAACGACTTGATGCCGCAGGTGGCGCAGAAGTAGTGCTGCGCAACCCCGGTGTTGAAGGTGTAGGTCGTGAGTTCGTCGTTTCCCTCGAGCAGGCGAAAACGCGCCCTCGGCACGATCAGGTGGAGGTAGGCCGTCATCGCGCAAATTGAACAGTTACACAACTGGACCTCGAGCTCTGCGGGTGCGTCGACCTCGAAACGCACCTTTCCGCAGTGGCAGCCGCCGCGGTGCGTGATCATGCTTCGTCTTCTTCGCCGTTGCGGTACCAGCGCACCTCGACTCTCTCGACCGTTGCCAGGCCTTCCCTGATCGCGCCGTCGATGTGTGGCAGGAAGGCCTCGATCTTTTCCTCGCGATCGACGATCTCGATCACCACCGGCTGATCTGTCGACAGGCGGAGGATCTTTGAAGTGTGCAGCCGGCTCCTTGCGCCGAAGCCTTCCAGCCCCCGCAGCGCGGTGGCACCGGCGAGCCCGAATTTTCGGGCCTCTCGAACGATCCACTCCGAAAGCGGCATGCCTTCATACCTGTCGGACTCGCCAATGAAGATGCGCAGGAGCTTGCCTTCAATCGATTCAGCCATACAGACCTCACATTCCCCTGACCACCGAGAAGCCGAGCCACGCGGCGCCGAGTCCGAGAACAACCTGCAACCCGACGTTGGCGAGGGCCCGGCCGACGTCGGCGCCATGCGCGAACGCCAGAGTTTCGTAGGCAAAGGTCGAAAACGTCGTGAAACCTCCGAGGACACCGATCAGGAGAAAGAGACGGGTCGCGGGGGAGAGCACCTGCCGGTGTTCCGCCCAGCCACCGATGAGACCGACCAGTAGACAGCCGACGACGTTGACCACCAGCGTGCCGAACGGGAATGAGCTGGTTCCGGGCAGGCGGTGGACCCAGCCCGAGATCACGAAGCGCAGGCTCGAGCCTACGAACCCCCCGAGCCCGACCCACAGCACGTCGACGATGCCCTTCACGCGGATGACCGTTTCATGAGGGCGGTAGTCTAACCTAGCGGAATTTTGAATTTTGAATTATGAATTTTGAATTTCGCACCACAGTTCCCCAACTCAGAGGCGGCCAATCCGATGGAACGTGAATTCGCCGGCGGCTCCTGACGACATCTCATCAGCGGGTGGGCGAGGGTCCATAATTCAAAATTCATAATTCAAAATTTAGAATTGTCTACCGGTAGTCCTCTCGTACGGGACAGAAGACATCGAGGAT
>Ga0210074_1000390_pt1 | contig 15973 bp, 8 predicted proteins | sample China_Galinas_Co_FD_184860 | JGI IMG/M metagenome (GOLD analysis project Ga0210074, IMG submission 184860) | Wetland microbial communities from San Francisco Bay, California, USA, that impact long-term carbon sequestration -... | ecosystem: Environmental > Aquatic > Marine > Wetlands ... | reverse complement strand
TTGACATCACTAAAACAGACAGATTTTAATCCATAACTATTTTCTGAAGTTAAGCTTTCCCAGTCTGATCCGCCGTTAGTGGTTTTAAGAATAGTTCCAGAAGAACCTGAAGCCCAACCATCGTTTGAACTGATAAATGAGATCGATAACAAAACATTATTAATTAAACTAATCTGGTTTTGCCAGGTTTCACCTCCATCTGTAGTTTTTTGAATTCCGCCTGAGCCAGATGCCCAGCCCGTATTTAAATCAATAAAGTACACAGAATTAAACGAAATATTTGATCCACTTGTCTGGCTTTCCCAGTTCATCCCACCGTTTGTGGTTTCTAAAATTACTCCAGTGTAACTTGATATGTTGTAACCCACTGCCCAACCAACATTTGAATCGATAAAATAGACCGAAGATAATACTTCATCGGGGTTCGTTCTTTGGATTTCCCAACTTTGACCAGCATTAGCGGTATTCAAAATGTTTCCATTCCAACCTACTGCCCAACCATTATTTGAATCAGAAAAATATACTGAAAGCAAAGGATCACCAGAATCAGTTATCTGAGTTGACCAATTTGTACCACCATCTGTTGTATTTAAAATAACTCTGATGCTGTCAATGGCACTTCCGCCTACAGCCCAGCCTTTATATGAATCAATAAAAAAAACTTCGAACAATCCTTCACTGGTTACACTTGATTGACCTAACCAGTTTAATCCACCATTTGTGGTTTTTATAATTAAACCATTTGAACCGACTGACCAACCGGTATTTGAATTAATAAAAAAGCAAGATAGAAGGTATTCATCCGTTTCGCTGTTTTGTGTTTCCCAGCTAGTGCCACCATCAGTTGTTTTTAAAATTGTTCCGCCAGTTCCAACTGTCCATCCTGTATTTTCATCTATGAAACAAATTGTTGTTAATGGATTTCCTTGCGGCAGAGGATTCTGCCAGAACCATTGAGCGCTAGCTGTTGAAAATATTAGCGAGCAGGCGAGTATTATAAATCTTTTCATTTTGTTACTCCGGTTTCCTAATCAAAAAATTTATTGTGGAGTAAGTAAAATCAGTAATATCAAGAGTCTTAATTCCACCGTCAATAATGTATAATATCAGCAATTATACCAAAAAAAATCGATTTAGATCATATTTATCAGGGCTTTTCCTTATTTTAGAAGTAACATTTTTCTCGATTGCAGGTAATTTCCTGCAATTAGTTGATAGTAGTAAATAGTACTGGATAAATTACTTCCATCGAAAATAACTTCATAAGTACCTGCATATTTAAATTCATCGACTAACGTTTCAACTTCATTCCCAAGAACATCATAAACTCTTATAGTCAAATCACTGCTCACCGGTAACCGGTAACTGATTACTGTAGTAGGATTAAAGGGGTTAGGATAATTTTGATAGAGAATAAAATCTTTTGCTATAAATTCATCTTCTACAAATGTTGGATCATTTTGTCTAAGTGGATGTGGATAAGTAAAAGAAGTATAACCCGGCTTTGGTGTCGTCCCATTATTTACAAAATCTCTTCCTTCCAGTAGATGTGGTCTTCCATTTACTTCACATCCAGCAGTACAAACCATTCCAACCAAATTTCCGTTGTGATTATTATTCCACACATAAAGCGGATAACTAATTGCTGTTGCACCTTCACTTTGAGTCCCAATCTGATATTGACAACGCCAGCCAGCTTCGTCTGAAACATTTTGATCTGCAGGATCATTTCCATCACACAGAGATAAACTTCTCGGGTCAAATGATTTGTAATCCATTGCACCGATTGGAATAGACCAGTCTGTTTCATAAGAACCTCCACCGGTAAATGTATTTCCCCAAATTACTCCGGTTCCCGCAGATATATCCAGCCCTTTCCATTTTGTAGTATTAGTCCAGAATGTATTATTATAAATTTCGTAAGCGTTAGCGCTGACTAATCCGCTTCGTGCCTTGTCGTGTGTTTCCCAGAATCCATACGTCACGCTATTATGTCTGAACACAACTCGTCCTCCTCTTTGCATATCCATACAAGCGGCACCAGCTACACCGTACCAATCATCCCAATTAAAATTATTATCCTCGACAAAAAAGAAATCATCGCTGCCAAGGATAAGAGGGGATTCCCAGTCATCTTCACCATCTCCATAGAATACAATTCCATGAGCAGAGCCGCTGAAAGTATTTTCATAAATTACTCCTGATACACCAGCGTAGCCAACAATAGTCCACTGAAGATTATCTTCAAATACATTTTGGTGGATGAGAAGATTTTTCCAGTTTTTAGGACCACCAAAACTAATTCCAGTTCCACTCCAGTAATCAGGATCACCTCCATAAAACCAAAATCCCGAAACATCAACTTTACCTGTTTTTGTGCCGGGATCAATTTCAAGCAAAGTATGGTTTGAACCGCCATAAATTATTTTAGTTCCGCCAATACCTGAACCACTACCAATTAGTGTGATGGTTTTATTTTGAATAGAAACTTCAGAACTCCAAATACATTCACCTGCAGGAACTAAAACTGTATCTCCATCCTGAGCCGAGTTTACAGCAAACTGAACATCAGATTGCGAACAGCTCGAAGCCTGTATAATATTTGCTTCAACTGAAACCGCTGAACACACTGTAATGAGTGTAATAATAAGTAGGTGAAATAATTTTTTCATTGTTCTCTCCTTAGAACTTCAATCTAATATTCAACTATTTAATTAGCATCATTGATTTTGTCGTGACAAAAGAACCCGTTTGAAGCTGATAAAAATATATTCCGGAAGATAGTTGATTGTTGATGGATGATGTTTTGAATTCAACTTCATATTTCCCAGCAGGTTTATATTCATCAACCAGAGATATGATTTCATTTCCAAGAACATCATAAACTTTCAAACTTACATAACTGCTTACCGATAACTGATAACCAATTATTGTGCTGGGATTAAATGGATTAGGATAATTCTGAAATAATTGAAATGATTCTGGAGATGCTTGGTCTTCGCTGATGTCTGTCGTCAATTCCATAGGTCCAATGTATGAAGTTGCAATTACAACATTGTCATAATATTTTTTTGCGAAATTCAATGTATTATTCTTAACATAAAGATCAATACTAACACGATCTACTTTAAGATCTGTTGTATCTCGCAGACGGATATTAAGCCAATCAGCTATGAGTTCACCATCAAGCCAGAATGCAATTCTTCCATCGCGTTCTCCCGGAGTGTTTGCCTTTACCATTATTTCATAAGCGTACCAATGATCTAGTTCTGGAACAACTTCAGGACGAGAAATAAAATATGGACCGAAATCACCCCACAGATAATCAAACGGAAGAACCCGACCAGTAGGGAAGAAGTGATCACCCCAAATGTCTCTTTGTTCGGGATGATAAACATATGCATTCAGACTTCCCGGGTTTGGTGCACTGTTCATTTCTCTCCAGGCTTCACCACTAACTAAAAACTTATTATATCCATCCGCCGGAATACCGGGACCACTGCCGGGACCTTCCCAGTAGCTTGAAGAAATTGTACTCCCGTTATGACTTGAGCCAGAAACATTAAATCCTGCATCGTATTTTGCATAGAACCTTATAAAGATGACATCCTCAGTTGGATTTATATATTTAACTAATGTGTTGGATACTTCATTATTAGTTTGCGGCACTTTAAACTCAAGAGCTTTTATACCATTGAAATAATTTCCCGACTCTGTTGCAAGACGAATATTTTGTGTATGATAAGCTTCATTCCATCTTCCATTTGCTGTTAGTCCAGAAACATTGTTATAAGACTCAAAATTATCTGCATAAATAACTGAAGCATCACCTTCAATTCCAGCATCGTTTGGATAGTTTCTTGCAATACCGTTATTACCAGTTGGAAGTGGATCGGGAGCTTGTGCAAATGAAATGGATGCATAAATCATCAAGCAGAAGCAAGCAAAAATTATTTTATTTGAAATTGTCGCCATCATAATTTTCTAAAAAATATTACTTGATTAATACCATTGATTTTGTTTTGAGATAAGAATCGCTCTTAAGCTGGAAGAAATATATACCACTTGCAATATCAGGACTGGTGTCCCGACCTACGGCAAATTCAACTTCATATTTTCCAGCAGGTTTATATTCATCAACCAGAGTAGTGATTTCATTTCCCAGGACGTTATAAATTTTCAAAGTGACATAACTATTTACCGATAACTGATAACCGATTATTGTGCTGGGGTTAAATGGATTTGGATAATTCTGGAATAAAATGAAATCATTCGCTAATATTTCTTGTTCAACATTTGTTATTGAATTGTATTCATAACAACCAATATCAAAACCAGAACCCTGTGGTCTTGAAACATCATCCAGATCTTCAAACACTATTGGTGAGACTAAATTTGTTCCTGCATTAACAGCTTGTGCATTTTGAAGAAGGTGATAGTTGCTATTTGCATTATCAACAAAAATTTGATTCTCAGGATCTGCGATCATTGAATGCTGATCAAAACCCAATGTTTGCCACTGACTTAGAGTCATATTTGAATTCCCGTCGTCATCACTGAGTCTGTTAACAAGAATATTGTAATCACTAACGAATCCTGTTATTGAAGCAGCATCTAAAGCAATGCTTCCTCTAAAACTGTGATGATTGATCAAAATGTTATTGTAAAGTGTGTTTCCGGTTGAACCATCAACTGAAATTATACACCATCTTCCATCCGAAGGTTGAATTACTGTGTTATTAAAAACTTTGTTATTCTTTGAAGCATCACCGCCGTCGATTTGATACATAGCAATTCCGGTAGCGTGATTATTGTAAATCAGATTATTAAATATTTCTGAATCCTGAACTCCATCCATATTTATTGCAGAACCACCACCGTAACCATTATCGTGAAGAATATTTCCTTCGACTACTGCATCGCTTATAATTCCATCACCGCCTTGAGAAATATCTCCATTCATATGAATACCGCATCCGTTGTTGTTGAATGAATGATTGTTCCTGATAATTGGTCTGTCACTGCTGTTTGAAACGTAGATTCCATGTTCATCTTCACTGAATGAACAAGTGTTGTTTTCTATTGTGAGATCATCAGTGAATCCCGTGAAGATTCCCCAACGATAATTGTTGTGACAAAAATTATTTTTGATCGTTATAAAATCTGAAACAGCAGCACGAATACCGGCACGAGGTTGATCTTTAACTTCAAATCCATCAATTACAATCCAAGAAGCATTCTCAATATTAATTCCATCGGGAGTTGTAGAATTTCTTTCATCAATCACAACATTATTTTCAATTGCTTTGAAAACTATTGGAGAGTTTTGGTTTGCATTTTCGCGAACATCGAAACCGACATAGCTTCCTTCTAGAACTAAAACCGAATCTCCAGCAGAAACCATATCGGCTGAGTACTGAAGAGTAGCAAATGCAGTTTGAGGAGTTAGTCCGTTATTTGTATTGCTTCCTGATGTTGAAACGTAATAGGTAGTTTGAGGAAAAATATTTAGTGAGATCAGGAAAACGGTGAAAATAATTTTGTAGAAAGCTGACATATTAGAAATCATTTGTTATTAATTATTATTCCTTCTGGTGAGCTAATGCAATAAAAATACCAGATAACTTATTGAATGAAATGCATTTAGAGACTTATTTAAGGATACAGGAATAATTGAAAGGTACGAACTGACGTAGTGTCCGTAAATTTTGTCTTTCCACAGACTAACGCCGTATCATCACATTTAAAATTGAAAAACCTGTTCCCGGAGAAAGAAACAGGTTTTAATTCAAATTCTTCTAATGTTAAAATTCTGATTATTTGATCAGCATCATCTTTCGAGTTTCTGAGTAGATCCCTGAATTCAATTTATAGAAATAAATTCCACTCGGAACATTGACTGCGTTCCATTCAACTTTATAACTTCCAGCAGGTAGATATTCATCAACTAAAGTTGCTATTTCATTTCCTAACAAATCATAAATCTTTAGAGTTTGATGACTGCCAACTGGCGACTGCCAACTGATTACTGTGCTCGGATTAAATGGATTAGGATAATTCTGATAGAGTTGAAATTCTTGCGGTATTCCAACACTGTTTTCTAAAGAAGTTGTTCCATCATGAAATTTAGCAAGCCAAAGATCATCTTTTGTGACGCTTGAAAAATTATAACCTGCAACAATATATCCACCATCATTAGTTTGCTGAACCGAATTAATCAAGGCAGCAACAGTTGTTGACCATAGCAAATCTCCATCCACATTTGTACGAAGGAGCCAGGTTCCGCCGGTAATCACAAACCCGCTGTCAAGGGTTTTATCAAACGAGTCGCCGCCCGAGCCTGGATACCGTCGTGTCCAGAGAGTATCTCCGTTGGCATCGGTTCGAAGAAGCCAGGTGTTTAAATCGCTAAATCCCACAACAGCAACACCCCCGTCAGACATTAGTTCAATATCACGCCCATCATCTACACTGTTCGGAGAAGATGGACCGTTATAAGTTTTTGTCCAGAGAGTATTTCCGTTCTCATCGGTTCTGATCAGATAAAGATCGAAATTACCACCAATTAACCTTGTTTTTCCAGTAATTATAAAACCGTTGTCTGCAGTTTGAATAATTGCCGCACCCTGATCGGTTCCGGTTCCACCGAAAGTTTTTGTCCAAAGTGTATCTCCTGTGGCATCCGTTCTTACAAGCCAAACATCTCTGCTAAAAGTAGTTTGGGTGTTTCTAAATCCTGTAAAAGCAAAACCACCATCGGAAGTTTCAATAACAGACGAAGCAAGTTCCTCACCAAAATTTTCACCATAAGTTTTTGTCCAAAGCGTATCACCATTGCTGTCTGTTCGTATTAGCCAGGCATCATAAATTAAAATGTTGTTAGAACGAGCGCCGGCTAAAATAAAACCTCCGTCTGCAGTTTGATAAATTGAATTTCCTTCATCTATTACGGAACCGCTAAAGGTTTTTGTCCAGAGAGTATCTCCTGTTGAATTAGTTCTAACAAGCCAAATATCTCCTTCTGTTATATTACCCCCGGAATATAATGCGTTGGTTGCACCAACAACAGCAAATCCGTTATCATCTGTTATTACTATAGAATTTCCTCTCTCGTAATCTGTATCACCGTATAATTTTGTCCAGATTGTGTCAGGTGTTTGCGCAAATAAAGAGAATGAAATTCCGCTGAAAAATATCACTTTAAACGTAAGTTTTGATAAGAACATATTAAATCCTCCTTTATGTATTGTTATAATTATGTCAGCAAATTATTCGAAACGGGGAACAAAATATCCTACTATCGTTTCAATTTTTAGAAGATATGTTCCGTTTGAGTTGAAGGGATGAAAATTAGGGAAAGTATTGGCAGTTGCAATTATTTAGTATACGTTCTTTTAAATTCCAGTGGTGTTTTTCCATATAAATTCTGAAACATTTTTGTGAAGTAATTCTGACTGTTAAATCCTACCATATAACTGATTTCCGCTATGTTTCCGGCATCCTGTTTAAGGAGTTCTGCCGCACGTTGAAGTCTGAAATTTCTTATAAATTCTGAGGTTGACTGATTAGTAACAGCTTTTATTTTTCTGTGTAGTTGTGATCGGCTCATTCCTAACTCTTTACATAAATCTTCAACTGAAAAATGTTCATTTGACATATTGGCCTCAATGATTTTACTGAGCTTATCAACAAATAATTTTTGAGTTGAAGGAATAATTACATCGCTCGGTTTAATCAGCATTTGGGATTGAAACTTTTCTCTCATTTGCTGACGAATCTTAATCAGATTTCTCACTCGTATTTTCAATTCCTGTTCATTGAAAGGTTTAATCAGATAGTCATCAGCTCCTGATTCAAGGCCTTCCAGTTTATCTTTGGTTGCTGCTTTTGCGGTTAATAGAATTATCGGGATGTGATTAGTTTTTTCATTCGACTTAATTTTTTTTGTTAGCTCATTTCCATCCATTTTCGGCATCATAATATCACTGATGATCAGGTCAGGTATTTTATCTTCGGCAATCTCTTGTCCCTTAAAACCATTTTCTGCCTCAAGCACAATATATTCACCGCGAAGATTTTCTTTAATCATTTCTCTCAAGTCATAATTATCTTCAACAATTAATATTTTTGTTTTATCGATGTCGGTCAAATAAATGTTTTGAATTTCAGTAGTTGTTAGTTCACTTGCTGGTATTGACGTAGCAAAATCAAAACTCTCGGTATCATCAAATTTGGTACTGATATTTTCAATATCTAAATGTGATTTTCCTATTGGAAGATAAATTGTAAATCTGGTTTTATTATCTGCACTCTCTACCTCTATCATACCTTTGTGTAACTCAACATACTCTTTAGCGAGTGAAAGCCCAATTCCGGATCCTTCAAAATTTCTCGTTCCACTATCATCTACCTGGTAAAATCTTTCAAATATTCTCTCAGTTTTTTCTTTGGGAATTTCTACGCCCGTATTGACAAAATTTATTTTAACAAAATTTGCTTGGCGATAAATATTTACTTCAATCCTTTCGCCTTCAGATGTAAACTTTAAAGCATTTGAGAGAAGATTATAAAAGACGGTCTCTATTTTTTTCTTATCAAAATAAATCATTATTTCCTGATCTGCCTTTGCAGTCTCAATATCAACACCATCAAAAAGTATCTTCAGATTTTTTTGATAAGCAAGTGAGGAAAAAGAAGCCGTAATTCTCTTTAAAAATTTCACAATATCATTTTCGGAGACGATAAGCTTAACTGTACCGGATTCAATTCGCGAAAGCTCTAAAAGTTGATTTATTAATTGAAGGAGTCTTGATGCATTTCGTTTCATTACTGCATACTCTTTTATATCAGATGTTACGTCCATTTCTTTTGTAAGCTTATCTAGTGAACCAAGAATTATTGTAAGTGGCGTTCTGAATTCGTGTGATATGTTAGCAAAGAATTTTGATTTAAGTTCATCAATTTCCTGATGTTTCTTTGATTCTAGTTCCTTCAGTTTTAATTGATTTTTTAATCCAATTCTGTTCAATTCATATCTCCTGATCGAAAGAAAACCCCCGATAATTAAAACAATATATATAACATAAGCCCACCAGGTTCTCCAGAACGGAGGATCAATGATAATGCTAATTGATGTTCCTGTTTCATTCCAGATCCCATCTGAATTAGCACCCTTTACCTTGAAGACATAATTTCCGGGATCAAGGTTAGTGTATTCGGCAAATCTTTTTGAGCCTGAATTTATCCACTCACTGTCAAATCCCTCCATTTTATAAGCATAACTATTTTTAACTGGATTGATAAAGTGAAGCGCAGAAAATTCAAATGCGATAACGTTTTGATCGTAGGATAAATTTATTTGATCAGTAAATTGTATACTTTGATCGAGCACTGAGTTTGCGCCGGGAGTTATTGATTTGTTGAAAAGTCTAAAATCAGTAATTACAATTTCAGGTTTTACCAAATTGTCAGTTATCATATCCGGATTAAAAATGTTTAAGCCGTTAACTCCGCCGAAGTAAATTAAATTATTATTCTCATCGTAGTAAACTGAATTTGCATTAAATTCTTTCCCTTGCAGACCGTCATTGGTATTAAAATTCCTGAAAAGTTTTTCTGCTGGATCAAACTTTGAAATTCCGTTATTTGTACTAATCCATAAATTGTTATCGCTATCTTCGACTATTGCCACTACAGTATTACCGGCTAATCCATCATCTTCAGTAAAATGGATGAATGAGTCGGACTGACGATCGTACAAATTTAAACCATTACCGAACGTTCCTACCCAAAGATTATTTTTACTATCAGCATAAATCGTTACAATTCTGTTGCTTCCTATACCATCAGGCTGATCTGGATGATGTCTAAAATGTGTGAAAGTCTGATTTTTTTTATCAAATTTATTTAGTCCACCTGTGGAAGTACCAAACCATAAAAAACCTTTAGCATCTTCACATATAGCCGTTACTTCCACCGCACTTGGATTCTTCTCATTCTGTGGCTCTGAAGGATTATAATTGTAGCAATTAAAAGTGTTCGTGTTTTTATCGAATCTGCAAACACCACCTAAACCCGTCCCAACCCAGATGAATCCCTCTTTGTCTTCATAAACTGTATGAATAAAATCATTGCTTAAGCTTTTAGGATTATTTTTTTCTTTCTTGTAAACAGTGAAATGTTTCTTATAAGAATCGTATTTATTTAACCCGCCGCCAAATGTTCCAATCCAGATAAATCCTTCTCTATCCTGAATAATTGAAGTGATGTAATCATTGTTGATTGAATTTTTATCACCCTTACGGTAAATATTTTTATTCTCTCCATTGTAATGCAGACTTTTTTTATCTATTAAAGCAAGTCCATTTCCATTAGTTCCTATCCACAATTTTTTATTGATGTCTATCAAAACAGCAGTGATATCGTTCTCTTTTATTTGCAAAAATGTATTTGGATCCGGCTGGTAATGAGCAAACCTTCTTTTAGCCGGATTAAATTTGTTGATCCCCTTGGAAAATGTACTAACCCATATTATTCCGGAATTATCTTTAGTCAAATGATATATTATATCGTCACTTAAACTCTGCGAGGATTTTGGATTGTGTTTTATTGCAGAAAATTTATTTGATTGAGGATTGTAAATGCTTATCCCACCACCGATTGTTCCAATCCATAAATTTTTATCATCATCTTCACATATGGTTTTAACATTGTTACCGCTAAGTGAATTTGGATTTAATGGATCATAATTGAAATGAATAAAGTCTGCTGAATCACCTTTCGAAGAAACAAGTTTATTCAATCCAGAAATAGTTCCTATCCATAAATTACCATCAGTATCCTCATAAATACAGTTGATGAAATCATTGCTTAAACTTCCTGGAAGATCTGGATTGCTGTAATATCTTGTAAAAGTACTATCATTATAGTTGAATTTATTTAACCCTTTTTTTGTCCCTGCCCAGAGATTTCCATTTCGATCCACTAAAAGAGTATTCACATAATTATGGCTCAAACTATTTATGCTTTCTGGAATATTTTTATAGACAGTAAAAGTCCTGTTCTTTCTATTGAATTGATTTAATCCTTGTCTCGAAGCTATCCAGATATTACCGAGAGTATCTTCAACAATCTCAATGAGTTTATCAGAGCTTATTGCACTTGAGTCGGAAGGATTATGGTTGAAACGCGTAAATTTTTCTTTAACAGGATCAAAGATATTTAATCCGTTTCGGGTGGTTATCCAAAATAAATTTTCATCATCCTCATAAATTGAGTACACAGCATTATCGGAAAGACTGTTTTTGTTTTTTGGATCGTGCTTGTAATGCTTGAATGTATAGCCATCATATCTGTTTAAACCATCTTCCGTTGCTACCCATAAAAATCCTTTGCTATCCTGGTAAATAAATCTGGTGTGATTACTGGAAAGACCATTTTCGATTGTTAAATGATCAAATCTCGGATTTACATTTTGTGAAAATCCTGACGCCAAAGCAAGTAGTATAAAAACGGTTGAAACTTTTAACATTACTAAAGAATTGATTGTCAAATGAAAGATATACCTTTAATAATAAATAAAAATTTTCTTAGTTAAAATTCTATGAATGAAAAGTTATTTTCACGGTAAATCCGTCGTATCTTAATCAATTATTGATATTAGAGAAGTTCCCCGAACTAAATCATATATCCGGGCGCAAACCTTAAACTCTCGTAAAATAATAAAATGGTTTCTGTCTGAGCAATTCTAAAAATGCGTATCTGCTATCTTCAGTAACAATGAATTCTGTTGAAATTGTAGTGTATTTAATTATTGTGGTATTTTTGCTCACACATTTCTTTTTTAAAATCTTTTTTGGAGTGATTAAATGGGTTTTAAATTGATAAATAAATCTGAATTTGATAAAGTAAAATCGTTTGATTTTGATTGGGCAACCAAGATGGAACTGTTTTCAGATATGTGCAGATACAACACACTCGTTGCAGTAAAGAAAGCTGGTTCTGGACATCTTGGTTCGTCATTGAGTGCGATGGATATCACAACATATCTTTATTTGAATGAATTAAATGTTTTGGATGTCGGACTCGATTCACCTGACAGAGACATTTATTTTTCTTCAAAAGGTCACGATGTGCCTGGATTGTATTCTTTATTTTATGCACTCGGAATTATTCCCGAAGAAAAATTATTAATGCTTAGAAGACCGCACGGTCTCGATGGTCATCCCGAAGTTCGTCAGCCCGGAATTGAAGCAAGTACTGGTTCACTTGGAATGGGAATTTCGAAAGCCAAAGGAATGGCTTGGGCAAAAAATTATAATAAGAATAAAGGACACGTTTATGTTTTAACGGGCGATGGCGAATTCCAGGAAGGACAGATTTATGAATCATTGCAAGCTACTGCTCACCAGAAAGTAAATAATGTAACTGCAATAATGGATCACAATAAATATCAAACAGATATGCTTGTTTCCGATGTTAACAATATTGAAGATGTAGTTGTAAAAGTAGAAGCATTTGGCTGGCATGTAGTTAGAATTGATGGACACAATTACAATGTCTTGCAAAAAACTTTTTCAGATTTGAATAAAGTGATCGACAAACCTAAGATGATAATTGCAGATACTGTTAAAGGCAGGGGAGTTTCATTTATGGAAAAACCTCTGACCGAAACATTCCAGGGAAAAACACTTTACAAATGGCATTCTGGTGCACCTGATGATGAAAGTTATGAAAATGGTTTAGCAGAATTGACTGAAACCATAAATAAGCTTTCTAAGAAACTTGGAATTGAAAAAATTCAAATCCCTGAAAACAAATCTGAAGGTAAACCTATTACCAAACTCGATAAAGAATTCGTAACCGAAGCTTACGGTGAAGCATTAGTTGAATTGGCAAAAACAAATAAAAAATTTGTAGTTCTCGATGGCGATCTTTCGGCCGATTGTAAACTACGAAAGTTCGAAAAAAAGTATCCGGATAGATTCATTGAAAACGGAATTGCCGAACAGGATATGGTTTCAATGGCAGGCGGATTGGCAAGAATGGGACTAATCCCTATCGTAAATACATTCGCTAGCTTTCTTGCAGCAAGAGCTAACGAACAGATTTATAATAATGCAGGAGAAAAAACCAAAATAATATACACCTGTCATTTTTCAGGGATGATTCCAGCTGGTCCGGGCAAGTCTCATCAAAGTGTTCGAGATATTTCTTTGTTTGGAGCTTTACCGAATGTAACAATTATTCAACCGTGCAATGCAGAAGAAACAAAATGGGCAACAGATTATTGCATAAATAAATCTGAAGAAAATTGTGTTTTAAGATTGGTAATTGGTCCTTCACCCGAAAGAATTCAGATTCCACAAGATTACAAATTCAAAGTTGGAGTTGGTGCTGAATTAACTGATGGAAATGATGCAGTTATTTTCAGCTATGGACCAGTTATGCTTCACGAAGCTTTAGTTGCAGAGGATTATCTAAAAAAGATTGGTTTTGAACTAAAGGTAATAAATATGCCCTGGCTGAATAAGATTGATAAAGATTGGTTGAGAGAAATTGTAAAAGATCAAAAGAAAATATATATACTTGAAGATCATTCTGCTGTTGGAGGATTAGGAGATAGGTTACTAAATGTATTAACAGAGATTGGAGAAATTGCAAACAAAGATTTCACAAACTTCGGGTTGAGAGAATTTCCAGAATGCGGAACACCGCTCGAAGTACTTGAATTTCACAAGCTTGATGGTAAATCTCTGGCTCAAAGAATTTCTGGTAATAATGATTTTGATACCACCGAAGCGGTTAAGCAGAAATACACTGCAGATGCACCGCAGTAATGTTTTACTTTTCGAACATCGGCAGTTTTTCAAAAATCAATGCTGCTGATTTTGTAATGGCTGCTCTGTATGGCCAATTATTCACTAACCTATCAAACTCAATTATTGAAGTGACTCGATCTTTTGTTACTATTTCAAGGTTTTTACGGTCCCAAATTGCATATTCTATTTCATATGCAGTTGAATATTTAATTCGTGCCGTGGAAGAATCAGGCAGTTTAGTTGTGAATGAACTAAAATAAGGAACAAATAAAAAATCTGCTTCACTTTCCCGTTTAAATTTTGTAAGCGAATCGGGCAGCAAAAGATAATACTCGTGACCATCTTGTGTTTGTGTGTAATACTCAACAATATCATCCCCATATTCAACATTAAAAAATACCCATCCCACATTTGAGATGGTTGAGAACAGCTTTATTCCTTCAGGAAAATAATTTTTAAATGCTGAGTCAAATTCTATTAACGTCTGAAAGTGAGCTGTGTCTGATCCTGGAATTAACTCATATTGAGGATACGGAAAACATATATCCATTGAAACATTCTCGAAAGATTCATCTTCGTATTTCGCAGAGAGATAACTTTCAGGCATTTCACGGGGATGTCGAGTGATATCCTTCGAACAGGATACAAATAATATACCCATAATCAATATATTTATGTTTCGGAAAATGAACACAGGAATAGATTCCACTTTTATAGTAAAATAATTTTTACTCAAACAACTTATTCAATCCTTGAAAATAAATAGCCAGCCCGGTTATATTTGTTTCAAAAGAGCTATTAGCAAAGTAATTTGTATTGTAGTATCTAATGTCCAGGTGATCACTAAGAAAATCTGTTACGGGAGTATTTGCCCAAAGCGCATACATCTTTAACAATCCTTTAAGTCTGAACTCGTATCCATTCGTTTCTCTTGCATAAGGATAACCGCGACCAGAAAAATGTCCGAAATAGTATGCAAAAGATTCGACAAATTCTAGTTTCGTTCCTGTTCGGGATATAATGTCTTCATCTCCTTCATTCATTACTATATTTTTCCAGAAATTCAAATCACTCAAGGTTGGTTGGTATTCCCAACCGTCCTCACTTCGAGTAATCAAAATGTCCTCAGCTTCTGACGTGTACGATATTGTGAACATATTAATATGTAATTTTTCTGAAATTAAATCAAAGCCTGCTGACAACCCATAGCCTGTTCTGTCTGTTCTTGGAAGAGGATCAGCTTGAGCTGCGTCTATGTAAACAATTTCGTCTCCAATATTTGATTTTGAGTAACCAAGGGAAAAATCAAATGTGGGTTTGCCATTTAACCCTTCATCCAAATCAAGCAAAAGGTTTTTATCAATAAGTTTTATAACTGGAATATTTAATAGTATACCAAAGTCGCTTATGGTTGCTTCAGCTGATATTTGAGAGTTTAGATCAGAGTGAACAGATTTGATTGTATAACCTAAACTCAATTGAACATAATAATCCATCCCTATTCCAAATGCGTATGCGCTGTAGTAATCTTTAGGTTCGGATGTAGTAACAGGAACCGGTTGACCTGTATAAAAAGTTCCAAAATCAATTTCAGGATTAGAATATGCAAATCCAATACTCAATGGAAAACCGATTATGTCCTTAAAATTATACCCAACATTAAAAGCTAAAGCAGTAATTTCAAGATCCCACTGAAATGCAGGAATCCAGTCAACCGCTGTCGGATAGAAAATAAATGAAAGATTATTGTGAAGACTATTGTAACCGAGTTGTGCCGGGTTCCAAAGAAATGCAAATGGATCACTTGTTGGAAGTGCTGCTCCTGTAGCACCCATTGCACTCAAGGAAGGTGAAGGATTAATCAGTAGAAATGGCACTGCTGCTTCTCCTTGCGCATAATTATTAGTTTGGAAAAAACTTAATAGAATGAGGACGGTTAGAATTGATGAAACTTTCATAAGAATTATCTCCAGGTAGTTATTTTAAATACATTAGAAAATAATCCGAACTTTTCATCTATAATTTACTTCAATTATTTGAATTAAAAAGAGTAAAATATATGTCATCTCGTCAGTAAAAAATGTAGAATTAAATAAGCCCTTAGTCAAGAGGCCTTTTTAAGTTAATCTAGGAAGCTTTTATTTTTAACAAAA